>ERZ857693.3276-NODE-3276-length-13832-cov-4.795093_pt1 | contig 13832 bp, 14 predicted proteins | sample MGYA00519765_ERZ857693 | MGnify/ENA primary metagenome ERZ857693 (study PRJEB31778, sample SAMEA3449354) | human gut metagenome | biome: human gut; feature: human-associated habitat; material: faeces | place: United Kingdom | collected 2010/2012 ... | reverse complement strand
CGCCTCGCGCGTGAGGCCCCGCGTCTCGTATTCTGCCAGACAGTTCCCGCAGTTGCCGCAGGTTTTTTCATGCGGCTGGCCAAAATAGTCGAGCAGATACCCTCGCAGACAGTCCTGCGTCTTGCAGTAGCCTGTCATGGCCTCCAGCCGGGCCAGATCCTGCGCCTGCACCATCTGCCGCTCCTCGTCAGTCAGCTCCTCGTTCTCTGCGGATGAATTGAAGATCAGAAATTTAGCCGTCGTGACGTCGCCGGAGGAATACAGCAGGATGCAGTCGGCAGGGGAGCCGTCGCGCCCCGCGCGTCCCGCCTCCTGATAATACGCCTCCACGCTTTTCGGCATATTGTAATGAATGACATAGGAGACGTTCGACTTGTCAATGCCCATGCCGAACGCGTTGGTCGCGGCCATGACGGGGCTGCGGTCGCAGATGAACGCCTCCTGATTTTCTTTTCGCTCGTCAGCGTCCAGTCCCGCGTGGTAGCGCGTGGCGGCAAAGCCCGCCTCCTGCAGAAGTCCGCAGACCTGCTCGACCGTTTTGCGCGTGGCGCAGTAGACAATGCCGCTCTTGTCCCGCCGCTCGGAGAGCAGCTGCAAAAGCGCGGTGCGCTTGTCCTTCGGGCGCAGCACTTCGAAGCGAAGATTGGGCCGGTCAAAGCCGGTCACGACCGTTTCCGGCTCATGCAGCTGCAAAATACGGATGATATCGGCGCGCACCTGCGCCGTGGCCGTTGCGGTAAAGGCCGCGACAGCCGGGCGGCGCGGGAGCCGCTGCAAAAATTCCACGATCTTTAAATAGCTGGGCCGGAAATCCTGCCCCCACTGCGAGATGCAGTGCGCCTCGTCGACGGCGACAAGCGGGATCTCAAGCTCCTGCGCAAGGGAGCAGAAGCCGTCGGTCAGCAGCCGCTCGGGCGCGACATAAAGCAGCTTATATGCGCCATAGCGCGCGTCGCGGTACGTCTCGCGCAGCTCGTCCAGACTCATGGAGCTGTTGATGCACCCGGCGGGGATGCCCGCGTTCCGCAGCGCCATGACCTGATCCTTCATGAGAGAGATCAGCGGCGAGACGACGAGCGTCATCCCCGGCAGCAGCAGGGCGGGCAGCTCATAGCAGAGGCTTTTCCCGCCGCCCGTCGGCATCACGCCGAGCGCGTCGCGCCCGGAAAGCACCGCGTCGATCAGCGTCTGCTGTCCCGCACGGAATGCCGGAAAGCCAAAATACTGCCGCAGCACCGCAAGCTTGTCCATGTCATCGCCCCTTTCACCCTTTTTCAACATTATATCAGTCCGCACGCCCCTTGACAAGCCCGGAAGCGCCCCGGAGGCAGCCTCTTGCCAACTGCTTTTGCGCTTCAGCGCCTTTTACATGGATCGAGCGCGCCGGGGTCAACGACCTGCACGTTCGATATTTTTTTCAAGAACCACTTGACATCACGCGTCTACTCGTGTAGAATAGCGGCATCTTCTACACGAGTAGACAAGGAGGTGTTGAAACTGGAAATTCCGAAAATTCACGAAGGGGAGTACCGCTTCTGCCTGATTTTATGGAAGCATGAGCCGGTCACGGCGTCGCAGCTTGCGAAGCTGTGTCTGGAGCAGCTCGGCTGGAAGCGCACGACGACCTACACGATCATCAAGCGTCTTGGCGAGCGTGGGATCCTGAAAAATGAGAACGGGCTTGTGACCGCGCTCATTTCCAAGGACGAGGCGCAGGCCTGCGAGATCGACGAGCTGGTCGAAAAGAAATTTGAAGGCTCTCTGCCCACCTTTATTGCCGCGTTCACAAAGCGGCAGGATCTGTCCGCGCATGAACTCGACGAGGTGCAGCAGATGATCGATCGCATCCGAAGAGGAGAAACACAATGAGCGCACTCTTTTTGAAAGTCCTTCATATGAGCGTCTGCGCAAGCTGGCTTGTGCTTGCAGTGCTTCTTCTGCGTCTCTGCCTGCGCAGAGCACCCAAGTGGTTCAACGTCCTGCTTTGGGGCATCGTCGCTGTGCGGCTGGTTTTCCCGTTTTCCGTCGAAAGCCCGCTGAGCCTGCTTCCACGCACAGAGGCCATCCGTCCGGCAGCCATCGCCGTGCAGACGCAGCCTGCGCAGATCAGCTCTGCCGCAGCCGCCGGCGGCTCTGCTGCCCCGGCGCAGAGCTGGCTTTCGATCCTCGCCTGGGTCTGGCTCGCGGGAGCTGCCGCACTGTTCCTGTATACCATGGTCAGCACGCTGCGGCTGCGGCACAGGGTACGCGAGGCGGTCCGCCTGCGGGGAAACATCTACCAGTCTGAGCGGATTGATTCGCCGTTCGTGCTCGGTACGATCCGTCCGAGAATTTATCTCCCATATCGCATGGACAGCCGCGACCGGCAGCACGTCATTGCCCACGAGCAGGCGCACCTGCGCCGGGGCGACCACCTGTGGAAGCCGCTGGGCTTCCTGCTGCTGACGATCCACTGGTTCAACCCGGTGATGTGGCTCAGCTATGTGCTGCTGTGCCGGGATATCGAGCTGGCGTGCGATGAAACCGTGATCAGAGAATTGGGCTGCGAGCAGAGAGCCGATTATATGCAGGCGCTCGTCTCGTGCAGCGTCAACCGCCGCAGAATTGCGGCCTGCCCCCTCGCCTTCGGCGAGATCGGAGTAAAGGAGCGTGTCAAATCTGTTATGAACTACAAAAAACCAACCTTCTGGATCATTCTGGCGGCCATCATCGCCTGCATCGTCCTCGCGGTCTGCTTCCTGACCGACCCGGTGGCCTCCAAGACAGAGCAGCCGTCTGATCCCGCCGTTTCCAACACCGAAGCCACCCCCGATCCGGCGGACACAGCCCCGGAGGAGCCTGCCCAGCCCACCGAACAGGATGATAACCTGTCCGCCGAGCAGGAAGCGATGAAGGATGAACTGTCCGCCGCAGAGGAGGCTGACAATTCGGTTCTGGATGAGCTGATCGGCAAAGCGGTTCTGGACCACTACGCGGACGCCGTGCAGCCCGGCCAGATCCACGTGGAAAGCCATGTCGTTCTGGCAGAGGACAGACGCGGCACAGAGACAGTCACCGTATATCTGCTCGTTCTGCAGGAGATCTACAGCACAGACGGCGAATCGCTGACGCTGGAGAACGGAAGCTATATTCCCACAGCGATCACATTCTCCCTCAGCACCTCCAGCGGAGCGGTGACAGAATACTGGGAGCCCAGCGACGGCAGCTATTCCGACGACATCCGCGCCAAATTCCCGCCCGCCGCAGCCGAGGAAGCCCTGCAGAACGATCAGGCGTACATCGACGATCTGAAAACCGCAAGCTTCCAGAAAGCGCTCGAAGCGAACCGCAGTGCAGCGTCTTAAAAAATGCCCCTTGCCGGTTTCATGAACCGGCAAGGGGACAGTTCGTTATACAGCCGTTTTCTGCCGCTCCGGCAGCTGCGAGAGGATGATCGCCGTGAACATGACCGCGCAGCCGAAAAGCTCCCGCGCGGAAAGCGTCTGGCCGAGCAGCAGCCAGCCGAACAGGGCGGCGAAGACGGACTCCAGACTCATGAGCAGGGAAGCCAGCGCGGGCTGCACATCGCGTTCGCCGATGATCTGGAACGTGTACGCCACGCCTCCGGAGAAGACACCCGCATATACAATGGGCCACCAGCACTGCAGAATGGAATCCCAGTCCGGCGCTTCAAACAGAAGCATACCGACCGCGGACAGCGCGGAGCAGACCAGAAACTGTACGCAGCTCAGCCGCACGCCGTCCATATGCGGCACGACTGCGCCGACATAGCAGATATGAACCGCGAACAGCACCGCGCAGCCAAGCGTCAGCAGATCGCCGCCCGAAACCGAAAAGCCGGAGCCGACGCACAGCAGGTACATTCCAAACACAGCGGCCAGCGCGCACAGCCAGACCTTCAGCCCGGCGCGTCTGCCCATGAGCGCGCCCAGAATGGGGACAAACACGATATAAAGCGCCGTCACGAAGCCGGATTTTCCGACCGTCGTATCGAGCAGACCAAATTGCTGGAGCGTTGTCGCTGCGAACAGCAGCGCGCCGCAGATCATGCCGGACAGCAGCTGCTTTTTCTTTTCAGCCCCTGTGACCGGCCGGTTCTGCGACCAGCCCTTCCGGTCGAGCACGGCAATGACTGGCAGCAGCACCAGCCCCGCCAGAAAAAAACGCGCCGCGCCCATCGTAAACGGCCCGATATACTGCATACTCTCGCTCTGGGCAACGAACGCCGCGCCCCAGATCATGGCGCACAGGAGAAGAAGAATACCGCCCTTTGCCTGTTTATGCATTGCCTTTGCTCCTTTATCGTAAAAAAGAATCCCAGCAATCATAGCATATCGCAGAGGCAAAGTCAAACAATCTTGCCGCGCGGCGGAATTTGTGGTATGATACACAAAAAAAGGGAGGGCAGACGCATATGGAACCGTTATTTCTGCCGGTGCTGCACAGCTTTGAAAACAACAATATCTTTACCGGGAGCTATGGCAAGCTCCGCTTTCGCGTCACGCCAAACATCGTCATGCTGACGCAGAAGGAGGTCAACTTTGACGAAAGCAGCATGAAATGCGAATGCTGGCACGGCGAATACTGCTACGAAAAAAGCCAGATGGAGGACGAAAAGGTCTTCCCGCTGAACGAAGCGGCCTACCACGAAATGTACGACTGGATCTCGGCGCATATATAAAAAGCAAGCCCCGGCCATTAGATGGGTGTTCATAAAACAGTCAATGGAGCGTATCGATACAGATGCGCTCCATTTCTCATGCAAACATACTATATAACGGGGTGCAGCCCCCTCGGCTCTCCCTTTGGGAGAGCTGTCACCGCAGGTGACTGAGAGGGCCTTGCAGCCTCTTTTGAATGATAAGATCGATTTGTTCACACACATTACGGAAATCCCTGTCAATATCCCGGTTGGAGAATCGCAAAATCTCCAACCCAAGAGATATCAGGAATTGAGAACGTTCAGCATCATAAGCAAGCCTCTGAGGTTCATAATGTTGAGAGCCATCCAATTCAATGACCAGTCTGGCCGAAGCGCAGTAAAAGTCCACGATGAATTTGCCGATAATCCGCTGTTTGTAAATTTTTACCGGATATTTGCGGAGAAAAAGATACCAGAGCTTACGTTCGTGGGGTGTCATTTCCCTGCGAAGCCGTCGGGCATTTTCTAATTGGGTGTTGTCTTTTGGTATGGTCATTGTTTACCCTCTCCGTCCTCGCTACGCTCGGCCACCTCTCCCAAAGGGAGAGGCAAGGGATGCTCGCACGGCACACCGAAAGGTGTATAGAAGTGCGCCCTTTATCAGTTCGGCAAATTGGAGTTTACTGCTCAATACGGTAGTATTTGAATGTTTCATCTTCTCCGACAAAGCGAAAGCCTACCTTTTCCAGCACATGCTGACTCCGGGTGTTTTTCCTGATGGTATCTGCGTTTACCGCAGCCATTCCCAACTCGTCAAAGGCGGTTTTTACCGCCAAACGTTCTGCCTGCGTTCCGTATCCCCTTCCCTTCACTGCGTCGTTTTGCATATGGATACTCAGGGAACATTCTTTTTTATCATGGTCGATCTGCTTCAATTGCAATTCCCCGATCACCTTATCTCCAAGCATGATCGCAAACAGTCTGCGTGAAGCATCCTGCCCCTTCATATCAAAATATCGATTTACCGCAGCTTCGTCATATACATAGGGCTGAAACAGGTGCATATCCATATAGATAGACGCATCATTCGTCCAATGCTTGTACAGTTCGTGACATAGTTCTCGCGTCATCGCCTTTAACTGAATTGTTGGCATGTTAGACCTTACCCACCTTATTATTCCGACTTATTGATTTGTTTAATTCTATCATCTGGCTTTAATATATGCAAGAACAAGCCCAGCAGACATTACTGCCGGGACTGAAACTGTCTTACGACCACCCGCACTTGCCTCTCCTTTTCTTATGCTCACGTCACTTCCACTGGAAGGTCGCCATGCCATAGACATAGATGAACAGGATGGCCGCCGGGACCACATACCGGAACAGCGGCTTCATCCACGGGCGGACCTTCAGGCCCTGCCCGGCGTTGGCCTCCAGCAGGAAATTGTCCCAGCCCCAGCCGAACCGGTTGCAGCAGAACAGGGCAAGCACCAGGGATCCCAGGGGCAGAATATTGTTGGACACCAGGAAATCCCACAGGTCCAACCAGGCGGTGCCCTCTGCAAAGGGCTGGAAGTGCAGCACGCTGTAACCCAGGGCCGTGGTCAGCGCCACCAGGAAGATGCCCCCGCCGCAGACCAAGCACCCTACCGGGCGGCTCCAGCCGGTAAGATCCCGCACCATGGCCAGTATCTCCTCGCACACCGCCAGCACCGTGGACAGGGCCGCGAACACCATAAACAGGAAGAACAGGGTTCCCCACCAGCGGCCGCCGTTCATGTGGTTGAACACGGTGGCCATGGTGTCAAACAGCAGGCTGGGGCCGGCATTGACTTCCACCCCATAGGTAAAGCAGGCCGGGAACATGATCAGTCCCGCCACCACCGCCACAAAGGTGTCCAGCACGATGATGTGCACCGACTCCCCCATCAGGGAGCGCTCTTTTCCGATGTAGCTGCCGAAAATGGCCATGGCACCCATGCCCACGGATAGGGTGAAGAAGGCCTGGTTCATGGCCCCCACCACCACGCTGCCGTTGATTTTGGACAGGTCCGGCACCAGATAGAACCGCAGCCCCTCCGCCGCACCGGACAGGGTGAAGCTGTGCACCGCCAGCACCAGCATCAGCACTAGAAGCAGCATCATCATATATTTGGTGACCCGCTCCAGGCCGCCCTGCAGCCCGAAGCACAGGATTCCGAAGGCCAGCACCACCGTCACCGCCAGATAGGTCACGTTGACCCCCGGGTTTGTAATCATGGACGAAAATCCCAGATCCTGGATATTTCCCGTCAGAAACCGCACAAAATAATACACGATCCACCCGGTGACCACCGTGTAAAACGCCATCAGGGCCACGCTCCCAAAGAACGAAACATACCCATGAATGTGCCATTTCTGGCCCTTTTTCTCCAGTTTTTGATACATTTTGATGGGGCTCGCCTGTGCCGCCCGGCCCACGCTGAACTCCATAATCATGATCGGCAGGCCCAAAATCACCAGGCAGAAAAAATAGAGCAAAACGAAGCCGCCGCCACCGTATTGGCCGCACATCCAGGGGAATTTCCAGACATTTCCGCAGCCAATGGCGCACCCGGCGGACAGCAGGATGAAGCCCAGGCGGGACCCCAGCTTTTCGCGTTCCATGATTCTTCTCCTTTTTGTATAAATATTTGATTTGAAGCTTTATTATTGTATCAAATATTTATTTTCCCGTCAAGGAATGATTATTATTTCACAATTCACTTTTTTCAAGATAGCCGGAGCGGAGGAGGGACTCTATAAAGCGCTCAAAGGAGGGCGCAATAACCTCTTCCGGCGTTTCATATAATTTTACAGCATCTTTTATAATTTCTTCTGTGGAAAGTCCATCAAGAATTTTTGAGAAAAAGTAAGCACCGGTGGAATTAATCCCCTCAACATAAGGGACGCGGCCACGGGCGGGGCCGGTGGCCACCAGGAAATCTTCATCGCATATTTTCGTAAGAATTACGCCGGGAATGACGGTATATTTCATAATAAATCACCATTTTTGAGAACAATTTTTCGTTTATATGCAATCACTGGGAAGCGGAAGATTCCAGATAGGTTTCCAGAGTTTTCCGGCACAATTTGGCAGATTCGATATCGCCGCGGTTTTTCAGGAGCCAAACCGACGTTTTCAGCATTTTTTCTGCGATACGGCAGGCAGTTTTTGCTTCCTGTTCGGTATTGCAGTCAAAAAGGAACTGGGAAAAGATTTTTCCGGCGGATTCGTGAACGGTCAGGCGTGTGATTTCGTTGGAATCGGACTGTTCCAAGACAATAATTCCGCCTAATTTAGCGGTCAGACGCTGAGACATGTTTTCTTTACCCGTCCAGGGAGAAGTTGTGACAAATACTTCGTCATTTTCTATATATACAATGGGTTTATCCCCATTTATGATCTGAATTTCGTTGGGACAAAGGAGTTTCCAGAGACAATAGTGGGTGGACTTGCCGGTGCCGCTGGGGGCGGTGACCAGCCAGGCCAGGTCCTTCCAGATAAAGGAAACCGCGTGGAACACGATGCGGTCGAAAACCGTGATGGCAGAGGAGATGGCGGGGCAGAGCTCCATATATTCCACATAATACGCGGCGGAATCCGGCGGGTAAATTCTGGAAGCTGTCTGAAGCCGCCGGGGGGAAATTTCCACGGCGGGAATGTCCCGGTCATTGGCGGGACAAGGCGGGATAAGGGGGGATGTCCCGGTATTTTTTTCCAGGTAGGGAGAAAAATACGGATAGTATTCATCGTATTGGGTGGTGACGTCCACAGGGACGCCAGCCAGGTTGAGACGAAATTTCATAGGCGTTATTTTGGGGGGTGTGGGTGGTGGGTGGGGTGGTGGGATGCCATCCCCCCGCTTGGGGTTTTTGCTCAGCTTGTGGTTTGCTCAGCCGATGATGTTGCCGTACTGGTCCACGACGACCTTGGTGCCGTCGGGGAGGGTGACACGGTAAAGACCGTTGCCAATGCTGTCGGTTCTAATACCGCCCTGGCCACCAGAGGGCTGCACAATCACATTATCCTTATCCAGAACCGGCCGGAGCTGAGGATCGATAAAGTTCATGCTGTTCTCCTTTCCTCACTCCCAAATGGTGCGGGTGTTGTAATGCAGGGTATGGGTGACGCCGTGGACCTCGGTGCCGTCCAGGGTGATCCAATAGGGGGTGACCTCCAGAGTGCCGGTGCCGGAGAGGCTCTTATCAGCCAGCATGAGCTTGGCGTCACGGGCCGCGCCGAACAGGTTGGCGGGAGTCTTGAAGATCCGATAACGGCTGGCGTAGGAGACGTCGAGCTTCTGGCCATTGACCATGATGCCGGAGGCCTGATAGTTGGCGGGGTTATCCACGGCAGAGATCAGGGTGACGCCACGGAGACGGAACAGGCCGGTGCGGCTGTAATCCAGGTCCAGATAGGAGTCGCTGACGTACTTGGCGTAGATGGTGGTGTCCTCCGTGACCTGGTCCAGGTCAGCGGGGGTGGTGTAAGCCTGGTCGGCGAACCAACCGGCAAAGACCTTGCCGGCAGGAGCCTGGTAGGCCACCTGGTCACGGACGCTGCCGTTGGGGGCCACCTTGACCTGGGTGGTGTTGGAGCCATCCACCACGGTGACGGTCAGTCTCTCGTCCACCACGGGCTGAGAGTCGTCAGCCAGCATGCAGGTCCGGAAGCTCAGGGTCTGGGCAGTGGGGGGATTCACATAGGTGTATCCCGCACTATATTTCCCAGTCTGACTCGGGTTATAGATGGGCGTTTTGGAGCCTTCCTGGAAAGTGAGGGTACGGCTTCTGACGCTGTCCACGCGGACACCGTCCAGAGTAATCCAATAAGGTCTGTAGGTGATGCCAGCGGTCTTGAAGTTTTCAAACTGCCGAGCATCCAGACGGAAGCCGCCGATGCAGCCTTCATCGATAACCGTATTCGTGGCCTTAATATCGCCTGGATACATGGTAGCAGCTCCCTTCATCAGGTACCAGGACTCCACAGGTGCCCCGGCCTTGACGGCCAGCAGGCGCTGATAGACGGTAGCCTTAGTACCGACAGAAGCACTGTCCGTCAGTTCACCACAGCCGGAGTGCACATCCTCAGCGGTGGTCTCGTTATACGTCTTACCCCAGCAGACAGCAAAGCCGACATCCGCATAATTGGTGCGGTCCACACCGACCAGGGGATAGAGCTTCGTCACCGTCTCCTTGCCATCCACATGCTGCCACACATAGAAGGTGAAGGGGCGCAGATAGGTGTCGGGGAGTTCCCAGATATAGTAGGTCTCGTTCTCAACAGGGGCAATCGCCATGGGGTTCTGACCCTTGACTTTGTTGTGGACGGTGGTGCAGGTCTCCTCGTTAAAGGTGCCGCCGTAGAGGTAATTCGCGGTGACGACGGAGGTGAGGTTGAAGGGACGGTTGCACCACACAGGATGATGGGTCTCGCCGGTCCTCTTGCCTTCGTTATGGCCCTGGTCATTCACGGTGCTGGCCACATGGACGACGGTGAAGTAGGGGATATAGACCTTGGGGGACGGGAACGTTTTAACCGGTTCTTCCCCATCCACGCCGGTGGCATAGATGCCGGAAGCAGGGCCGTTGGTGTCACAATCACCGTAGGCCGTGGTCTCGGGGACGATGGGAATCTGCACCACCAGCTTCTTGCCGTGGCTCTGGCTGTCGTTTACGCCAAACTGGTCGACCCAGTTGGCGGCATAGCCGAAGCCGGTGACGTTGATGGTCTTTTTGTCGGCGGCAACTGTGGCAGTATACTCAGTGTCATGAGTACTATCCCAAGTATAGGTATCACCATTCTTGCCCGTGCAGGACACGCTGTAGGCCTTGATGTCGCCGTCCTTGTAATCGCTCGGCAGCTTGAAGGAATCAGAGATCACGTCGCGGAGGACGGAGGTGCTGCCCAGCGTGACAGTCGTGCCGCCGATGGTATGGCTGATGTCCGTGAAGATGTTGTTCAGGTCGGCGGCGCTGCTGACGGTCTTGTAGTAATTGGCCGGGTCCGCCTTGGCGCCACCGCTGGTCATGCTGGCGGCATTGGGGTAGTTGGAGGACACATAGTTCATATACGTGTCGGTATCGCTGGAGGGCGTGGTGCCAAAGCAACCGATGGTGTAGACGGTGGCTCCGGCTTCCTTGATGGACTTACTGGCGGCAATGGCTCCGTTGGCGACAGTATCGAAATCCCCACCATTCCAGTGTGTGGGAGCACCATCCGTGAACATAACCACGACCTTCTGGCGGTCCTTGTTGGGATCACTCTGGATGATGTTCTTTGCATGCTCCATACCGCGGTCCGCCGAGGTGGGACCCTTGGCCGCGAGTTTGTTGACTGCCTCTTTCAGTTCGGTCGCACCCGCTGCGTCCACAGTAGTCAGTTTTTTTACGATCTGAGTATAGTTGCATATGGCGCTGCTGTTGTTATGGTACTCCGTGTGCGTATCATCACCTATAGCGTCCGTGCTTTCGCCCGCAAACTTCACGATGGCGATGCTGCTGTCGGGGGACTCCTTCGCCACGTTGTCAATGAAGGCATTGACGGCTGTCTTCAGGGCCGTGATTTTGGCGGTTTTGGACTCTGTTCTGGTGTAGAACTGGGTGTGGCTGGTATCTGCGTCAGGAGCAGAGGTCTTGGGGGTCAGGGGCGTGCCGGATGCACCCAAGCAGTTTCCATATTTGCTCTGGTGGTTCTCTGTGTACCAGCCAGGAGTGTGGTAGGTTTTTCCAGTATACCAATTGTCGCCATCGCAGTAGTACGCCTGCTGATACTGGCCATTGTTGTCCTGATAATAATAGGTAGACCCGGTATTCAAATCATACACAGGCGTGTAGTCGTAGTCTCTAATATAATCGTTATCTAATCGTTATCGTTTTCGGATACGGCAGGGTCCATCGAGCCGGAGACGTCCAGGACCAGGACGATGTCCACGGGTTTTTTGGTGGTGGTAGTGGTGGTGGAGCCGGTGGCATAGGCCTCCAGGGTCAGCAGGAACTGGCCGTTCTCACCTTCCTTGATGGTCTTGGACATGACCAGGCCATCCTTGATGACCGTGCCGCCATGGTCCTTGATATAGGGCATGCCAGTGTCGCCGGCGCTCTCCTCCTCGCCCTCGGCAAACGACGGCAGGGCCACCAGAGACAGGGCCATGACCAGCGCCAGCACGAGTGCCAACGCCCGTTTCCATGTTTTCATTTTCTCATTCCTCCCATTTCGTTTATTTTGGGGGCCGGGCGGCCCCAATTGACTTGGGTTTTGCAGGGATAATTCTGGATGGTATTCATTGTACACCATTCCGATATCGTTTGCAAGAGGTTTTGGGGCTTGTTTGCGATATTTTTACGCCTGCTTGGCATTGTATCACAAAGAAGCGTCGAATGCAAGTGCATTCTGGGGAAACCGGGGTGGACGGAGAGGGGCGGGGGTGGTATAATAAGGGGGATAACCAACAGATGAGGAGGTTTCTGGCCATGAACGAGAAGAAGCAGAGCGGGTATCCCCAGGAGGACCCCAGGGCGGAGCTGGAGCGGCTGATGCAGGAAAAGCCGCTGAAAAGGCCGGGGGGCAAGGACCGGAAGGAGCCGCCCATCATGGCGGTGTATGCCGCGCCGGAGATCAAGGAAGAGAAATGAGCGGGTTCCGGCTTACGAGCTGCGTGTGGGAGCTGACGCTGGCGTGCTGCTTCGGATGCAGGTACTGCGGGTCCGCCGGGGGGCGGGCCAGGGCGGACGAGCTGTCCACGGCGGAGTGTATGGACGCGGCGGAGCAGCTGGCGGATCTGGGCTGCCGGAGGGTATCGCTGATCGGGGGCGAGGTGTTCCTGCGGCGGGACTGGGCGCAGATCGCCGGGCGGCTGACCGGGCTGGGCGTCCGGGTGGACGTGATCACCAACGGGTACATGATGTCGCCGGAGGTGCTGGAACAGCTGAAGCAGGCGGGGGTGTCGTCGGTGGCGGTGTCCATCGACGGGCCGGAGGACGTGCATGACGCCGGGCGGCAGGCCGGGAGTTTTAAGCGGGCCATGGAGGCCGTCCGGGCGCTGACGGCAGCGGGGATGCCGGTGTCGGTGATCTCCACGCTGCGGCGGGACTGCATGGGGCGGCTGGAGGAGCTGTACCGGGTGCTGGAGGGGTCCGGCATTGCCGCGTGGCAGCTGCAGGCGTGCTCGCCTATGGGCAACGCCGCCCGGGGGCTGGACTGGCGCATCGACCCGGCGGAGGTCATCGCTTTCGTGATGCGGCACCGGGCGGAAGCGCCGTTTATGCTGGGGGCGGCTGACAACGTGGGGTATTTTACGGATGAGGAGCTGCGCCTGCGGGGGGCCGATGGGGCCTGCTTCCAGGGGTGCAGGGCGGGTATCTCCGCCATAGGCATCGACAGCGCGGGCAACGTGCGGGGGTGCGAGTCGCTGTACGATGAGCGGTTCAACGAGGGGAATCTGCGGCAGCGGAGGCTGCGGGATATCTGGGAGGACCCGGGGGCCTTTGCGTACAATCGGCAGTTCCGGCGGGAGATGCTGACGGGAACCTGCGCCCGGTGCCGGATGGGGCCATGGTGCGCCGGGGGGTGCCGGTCGTATAACTATTTCGTGCATGGGAAGCTGTACGAAAGTCCGGCGTGTGCAGGCGGGGCCAAATAAGGGGCGGACAGAGTCGTCCGCCCCTACGAATGTTCTATCGACAGTTTGCCTGTAGGGGCCGGGTTTTACCCGGCCCAAAAGCAACGGACCGGTGGGCGGGGCGGAGCCCGCGCCCCTGCGGAGCGTTAACGGCAGGACATCCTGTCGGGCGGGCAATCCGCAGAATTCCACAGAAAAAGACTGCGGCGGTGAGCCGCAGTCTTTTTTCAGAGATGGGGTTTATCGGGCCTTGTCGAACTCCTGGGACACCTGCTCCAGCAGCTGGCGGATGGGCAGGTGCTGGGGACAGGCCTTTTCGCACTTGCCGCACTTGATGCAGTCGGAGGCCCGGCGGCCCGGGGCGGTGTGCACCTCGTCATAGTACAGGTGGGCGTTCCAGTCGTGATGAATCTGCTTGGTGTTCATGATGGCGAACAGGTCCGGAATGGAGATGTGCTTGGGACAGCCGTCGGTGCAGTAGCGGCAGGCGGTGCAGGGAATGAGATTCTTGCTGCGGAAGATCTCCTGCACCCGGCGGACAGCGGCCA
>ERZ857693.3272-NODE-3272-length-13857-cov-9.257209_pt1 | contig 13857 bp, 9 predicted proteins | sample MGYA00519765_ERZ857693 | MGnify/ENA primary metagenome ERZ857693 (study PRJEB31778, sample SAMEA3449354) | human gut metagenome | biome: human gut; feature: human-associated habitat; material: faeces | place: United Kingdom | collected 2010/2012 ... | reverse complement strand
AATGCGGTTGTTCTTTTAAGTTATCCTGAAAAGGCATTTGGAAATCCCAAAGCACTGCGGGCTTTTATCAGCACAAACGTGGCATTATCAACGCTGAAGATCCTTTCCTGCTATGTGTGCAGATGGTCGATTGAGGTCTTTTTCAGACAATGTAAGACCCGGCTGGCACTGGATACCTACCAGATACGTTCCTCAAAAGGGATCCAAAGATACTGGCTGCTGATGTCAATGGCACATTATATCACAATCCTGTATGATAAATATATCCCTTTTAGACTATTTTTTCATCTTGGAAAACTATTTTGTCTGTTATATCCTGAAGGTGTTTTATTCGATTTCTTAATTTTATTTTTTATATCCGACCGCACTGCAGGGCATCAGTGCACGTACTGCAGCTGTTGCATAATGTATTATTTTTTCGTAGAAATGATTGGTTCTGTCGATTCTGTTGCTCCCGTTTTTCTGTAAATCTGCCTCAGAAATTTCAATGATATCACCCGGCCACAAGTCAGACCGCTGAAGCTTTATAATCCGTCCATTCTTTGCAAGAACTGCTGCTTCTTTTTTTATTATTTCAAGAACAACTGCTTCCATATTTTTCATTCCTTTCTACTGGATTTTTGATCTTGGTATCATATTACATAAACAGTCCCTGAATTGCCATCCATACATTTGAAAACGTTCTCATACAATTCATATTTTTCCCTGTTTCACGTATATTTTGGCACAAAAAAGACTGATTTTGAAACTAAATCAGCCTTTTTTTGAAAACGTTTTCAGTATATATTTATTTAGAACTGCTTCATGAGATTGACCATCTCAATCGCTGATAATGCACAGTCATAACCTTTGTTCCCTGCTTTGCTTCCCGCGCGTGCAATAGCCTGCTCAATATTCTCAGTCGTGATTACACCGAATAAGACCGGGATTCCTGTTGCAAGTTCAACCTGTGCGATTCCTTTTGCAGATTCATTGCACACCAGATCATAATGTGAGGTATCTCCACGAATAACCGCTCCTACACAGATAACCGCATCATATTTGCCTGACTGTGCCATTTTCTGTGCTGCCAATGGAATCTCAAATGCTCCCGGTACCCATGCCGCAGTAATATTTTCTTCTTCTACCCCGTGTCTTACTAATCCGTCAACTGCCCCTCCCAATAGTTTATTTACAATGATTTCGTTGAATCTCGCTGCCACAATACCAACTTTCATTCCCTCTGGTGCTACTACTTTTCCTTCTACTAAATTAATCTGTCTCATTTTTTTCTCCTTTTATTGATTGTTTTTCAGACATTTATTTCCCGGAAAATATGTCCCATCTTTTCCTGCTTTGTCTTCATATATTTTCGGTCATACTTTTGTGGTGGAATCTCCAACGGCATTCTCTTATTGATTTTCAGCCCAAATTCGCCAAGTCCATAGATTTTGTCCGGATTATTTGTCAATAATCTTAATGATTTCACACCAAGATCTGCCAGTATCTGTGCCCCAATCCAGTACTCTCTGAGATCCGGTGCAAATCCTAACTTCACATTAGCCTCCACAGTATCGTATCCCTGCTCCTGAAGTGCATATGCTTTAATCTTATTGATCAGGCCAATTCCTCTGCCTTCCTGTCTCATATAAAGAATAATTCCTCTACCTTCTGCTTCAACCTGGCGCATTGCTGTCTGCAGCTGCAGACCACAGTCGCATCTGAGCGATCCAAATGCATCTCCGGTCAGACACTCCGAATGTACCCGGCAAAGCACATCTTCCCCATCTCCTATATCACCTTTCACCAGTGCCAGATGATGCTCTCCTGTAATGTCATTGATATATCCATACATTTTAAAATCGCCGTATTGCGTTGGAAGATCTGCGACTGCTTCCTCTTTTACATGTTTTTCATGTATTCTTATATAATCCTGCAGATCACGGATCGTAATAAATGTAAGCCCATGCTCTTTTGCCAGTTCCCATAACTGTGATGTACGCATCATGGTTCCATCGTCTTTCATAACCTCACAGCACACACCACATTCTTTCAGTCCGGCCAGTCTCATAAGGTCCGTGGTTGCCTCTGTATGACCATTCCGCACCAGAACTCCTCCTTTTCTGGCTATAAGCGGAAATACATGTCCCGGTCTTCTGAAATCCTCTGGTTTTGCCTCATCATCCACGCACTTCATAATGGTATAGGAGCGCTCTGCTGCTGAAATACCGGTCGTTGTATCTTTGTGATCCACTGCCACAGTAAATGCTGTACTGTGATTATCCGTGTTTTCAGCGACCATCGGCGGAAAATTCAATTTGGCTGCAATTTCCGCACTCATCGGCGTACAGATGAGTCCCTTTGCATAAGTCGCCATAAAATTAATATTTTTCTGGGTTGCAAACTCTGCCGCACATATCAGATCTCCCTCATTTTCTCTGTCCGGATCATCTGTGACCAGAACTATTTTTCCTTCCTTAAGATCCCTAAGTGCCTCTTCAATTGTGTTGTACTGATAGTTTTGTGGCATAATGTATATCCTCCTGTTCTAAAACCCGAATTCCTCAAGAAACTCCATCGTAATTCCGGATTCTGTTTTCTCTTCTTCATTTTTTCTGATACCAAGCAGTTTTTCTATGTACTTTCCAACCACATCATTTTCCAGATTAACAAGATCACCCGGTACCTTTTTCAAAAGTGTGGTTTCTTCTCCCGTATGTGGAATGACTGACACCTGAAAACCAGCTTCGTCAACCTTTGCAACCGTCAGGCTGATTCCATCAATGCAGACAGAACCCTTTTCCACAATCAAATGCAAAATCTGCGGTGATGTCGCAATCGATACCCAGATGGCATTCTCTTCGCGGAGCATGGAACGAATCACTCCAGTTCCATCAATATGTCCACTTACTATATGACCTCCGAACCTGCCATCCGCAGCCATTGCACGTTCCAGGTTCACCTGACTTCCTGTTTTGCAGCTGCCAAGACTACTCCTTCTGATCGTCTCTGCCATCACATCTGCAGTAAATCCGTCCGGCTGGATCGACGTAACTGTCAGACACACACCATTCACGGCAATGCTGTCACCAATCTTTGTTCCTTCCAGCACTTTCCTGGCTTTCACTGCCAGCATCCCCGATTCTCCAGTCAACTGTATATAACGGACTTTTCCTTTCTCTTCTACGATTCCCGTAAACATAATTCCTCCTGTTCCTTTTTGCATATCTGGCATCTTATCCTGATGTCATCACCGATCTGACAGATCTCTGTATATTTCAGTTCCACTGCTTCAGATGGAAATTCAACTCCGATACCTTCTACCGGTGTCTTGCTGCCCACACCGCCAAACAGCTTTGGTGCCATGAACACCTGTACTTCTTGTACGATTCCCGCTTTCAGAGCACTGTCATTTAACGTACCTCCGCCTTCCAGAAGAATACTGTCAATACCTCTGTTTCCAAGATTTACCATCAGTTTCTTAAGATCTATCTGGTTTTTTTCATCCGGACAGCAGATGGTCTCAACTCCCATGGTATGTAATATTTTTATTTTCTCTTCCGTATTTTTCTGATCTGCATAAACCACGATTGTCCGGTATTTTTCTGCACTTTTTACAATCTGGCTGTCCAGCGGAATTCTGAGCTTACTGTCACACAGAATCCTGACAGGACTTCTCCATCCTTCTACCCGGACATTTAACATCGGATCATCTGCAAGCACGGTTCCAATGCCAGCCATAATTCCCATGTACTGATGCCTCATATGCTGCACTTCTCTTCTTGCCGCTTCTCCGGTAATCCATTTTGATGCTCCTGTCTTCGTTGCGATCTTCCCATCCAGTGTCATGGCATACTTCATCACTACATAAGGCATCTTCGTTGTAATGTAATGGAAAAACACCGGATTCAGCTGATCGCATTCTTCCCTCATAAAATCTTCAATCACTGTAATGCCTGATTCCCTCAATATCTGTGCACCTTTTCCTGCCACTTTCGGATTCGGATCTCTGGAACCGATTACCACTTTTTGAATCTTTTGTTCAAGAATTGCTTCCGTACATGGAGGCGTCTTTCCATGATGGCAGCAAGGTTCCAATGTAACATAAAGTACCGCACCTTCTGCTGATTCGGTAAGTGAAGCAATCGCATTACGTTCTGCATGAAGTTCTCCATACTTTTTATGATAACCTTCTCCGATGATCTGCCCATCTTTTACAATCACTGCCCCTACCATCGGATTGGGATTCGTCCAGCCTTCTCCTTTTTTGGCCAGTTGAATCGCCCGAAGCATATATTCCTGATCTGTCACTTTTATCCCTTCTTTCTTATTCCTGTTAGAACACATCCCCGCAAAGCGTTTTTGTATGATAAGAACCTTACAAAGTAATATCTTGTTACACAAAAAAACCTGCAGAAATATCTGCAGGGAATTTGATCTGTTACATATGATTAATAAATGAATTTTCTTATTTTTCATACTGTTATAAAGTAAAAAAAACTCTGAAATGGATCACCATCTCAGAGCTTTGATACTACATTCATTCATACAAAAATCAACTGTACTATCATCTTCTTTCATCCAGACTGTACTGTCGGCCCCGGAATCTCACCGGATCATGCCTTTCGGCTCGCGGGCTTTACCGCCGGTAGGGAATCTCACCCTGCCCTGAAGATTTCTTTTTCTTTATACTAATACTTTATCTGTAATTTGTAAAGCAGAAATTTTTCTTCTTCCTGTGGCAGTCCAAGCATTACTGTCCACTCCGTTCGCAGTAACTTGGTCAAAATGCATTTCCTTTCATTTCACGATTAATCCATTCCATGATCACGTCGACAACATATTCCTGTTCTGTTTCTGTGAGTTCCCGTCTTTTCGGAATATGATGCCATTTTTCTAAACAACCTCTGCAACAGGTAGCTGTAGCATGCTGTGCCACAAAAACAGGATGTCCTCTCATCGGTGTCTGTTTTCCATCATTTGATATCTCTGCAGGTGCAAGACGTTTTCTGATAAAATCACAGGCATGCTCCCGCACTTTCTCCATTCCCTTTTCTGATACATAACTCCTGTCATTTGCTTTTAGGGAAAAGCTGCTTCTGAACTTTGACTGAGACAGGCGTTTCCATAGATTTCCTTCATAAACGGCTGGTGTTTCACACACCATAGAAGGCTGAATACTGCCCTTGTAGACAATCATTTTCTCTTTCTTCTGCTGCTGACTCAACGAGACATTGCTGTTGTTTTCATCCCCTGCCTCTTTTAAAAGCTGCGCCGTCACTTCCTGTGCTTCTTTACTGCCGGGCTGCAAACGTCTTGCCAGACATGTATTTCTTCCAGTAGTCATCTCATTTTTTATTGCATAATACACCGCTTTCTTCTCCCCGACAAGTACCAGGATCTTTTTTGCCCTGGTTACACCCGTATAAAGGAGATTCCTCTGCAGCATGACAAAATGACTCATAGTAAATGGCATGACAACGATTGGATATTCGCTTCCCTGTGATTTGTGAATCGTCACCGCATAGGCAAGTGTCAGCTCATCCAGTTCCGTCACATCGTAAACCACTTCCCGTTCATCAAACAAAACTGTCAGTTCCCGCTCTTCCATATCTACTTTCGTGATGGTTCCAATGTCTCCATTGAATACTTCCTTATCATAATCATTCCGGATCTGCATCACCTTATCCTTCAGCCGGTACTGTGTCCCGCCTCTCCGCAAAAAGATCTTTGACTGATTCATGGCTTCCTGCAGCACCTGATTCAGATTTACTGCACCGCATTCACCTCTCTGCATCGGAGTCAGCACCTGAATATCCCGCAGTGGATCCACATGATAATATCTCGGCAGGTTCGTCTTGCAATACTGGACGATGGTATTCACCACTTCCTGATTGCTCTCTTTGGTGGCAAAGAAAAAATCAGAATCTTTTCCGCCTCTCATATCAATGCCTTCCCCTTTATTGATCCGGTGTGCATTCATAATGATCCGGCTTCCCTGTGCCTGGCGGAAAATCCTGGTCAGGCGTACTACAGGAACACATCCTGAATCGATAATATCTCTGAGTACATTACCCGCCCCGACACTTGGAAGTTGATCAATATCACCCACCAGGATCAGGGTCATCTGCTCCGGCAATGCTTTCAAAAGATTATACATCAGCATGATATCGATCATGGAACATTCATCCAGAATCAGCACATCTCCTTCCAACGGATGTTCTTCATTCTTCTGATAACCTTCCGGCGGTTTATATTCTAATAACCGGTGAATTGTTTTTGCTTCCATTCCAGTTGCTTCGGACATTCTCTTCGCTGCTCTTCCGGTCGGTGCGGCAAGAATAATCTGACATCCCGCCTGCTTATATGCAGAAATAATCCCCAGAGTTGTTGTGGTCTTTCCAGTTCCGGGTCCACCGGTCAACACCATAACCTTAGAAGAAATAGCAGTTTTTACCGCCTGCCACTGTATCTCATCATAGGTAATTTCTGACGAAGCAGCTACTTTCTTTAATATTTCCTCTATATTCTCAGATTTTTTCTTTCCATAGGTCATCAGCCGGAGCAGCCGTTTTGCACAACCACTTTCTGAAAAATAATAGGGTGGAAGATAAATTGCTTCCTGCTCACCGGCCACATCCCGGATCACATCATTTGTACGGATCATCTCATCCAGTGTAATCTCAAGCTCCGGTTCTTCCACTTCCAGAAGTTCCCCTGCCTTTCCGATCAGCTGCCCTCTTGTTGCATAACAATGACCTGCTTCCGCCAGCTTATTCAATGTATAAAAAATACCACTGCGCAGACGGACGAATTTACCTTTATCAATCCCCATCTTCTGCGCAATGGAATCCGCTGTCTTAAATCCAATACCCCAGATATCATCTGCAAGACGGTATGGATTCTCCTTTACAATCGCAATGCTTTCACTGCCATATGTTTTAAAAATCTTTGTCGCATGCGAAGTACTGACCTCATGACTCTGCAGAAAAAGCATGATATTTTTGATCTCTTTCTGTTCCTGCCAGCTTGTCTTTATACGGTCCACACGAACCATTCCTATCCCCGGTACTTTTAGCAGTTCATCCGGTGTGTCTTCGATTACATCCAGCGTATCCTTCCCAAACTTTTCTACAATCCTTTTCGCAAACTTTGGACCAACACCCTTGATCAAACCAGACCCAAGATATTTTTCAATTCCATATACTGTAGCAGGAAGTGTCTCTTCAAACTTCTCTACAGAAAACTGCCGACCATATTTGGCATCCATTTTCCACATGCCTTCCAGGGACAGCACGGAGCCAACATGGGTATCCGGCATTGTGCCAACTACCGTGACAAGATCACTGTAGTTCTTTACCGCACATTTCAGAACCGTGTAGCCATTTTCTGCATTCTGATATGTAATTCTCTCAATTACACAACGCAAATGTTCCATGTTCGTCTCCTTTACTGATTTAATATTCCTGACTCTGGTCCGACATCATATCCTTTTTCAGAATATTGCGAAACACTCCCTTGAAATTAGCTTTCTGAGGTAAATATTCTTACCATGGTAATCCCCTACATTTTTGAGACAATCTGTCTCGCAACATATACTCCGCTTGCCGAAGCATGAGACAGAGAATGGGTAATACCGCTGCCATCACCGATGATATAAAGTCCCTCATGACGAGTCATCAGATTATGGTCCAGTTCCACTTCCATATTGTAGAATTTTACCTCTACACCATACAGCAGGGTATCATCACTGGCAGTTCCCGGTGCAATTTTATCCAGGGCATAGATCATTTCAATAATGCCATCTAATAAACGTTTCGGAAGTACAAGACTCAGGTCACCTGCTGCTGCATTTAAAGTTGGAACGGTAAAAGATTCGCTGATTCTTTCTTCGGTACTTCTACGTCCTCTGATCAGATCTCCAAAACGCTGGACAATCACGCCGCCACCCAGCATATTGCTCAATCGTGCAATACTTTCACCATATCCATTAGAATCTTTGAAAGGTTCTGAAAAATGCTTTGCAACCAGTAACGCAAAGTTTGTATTATTTGTCTGTTTAGCCGGATCCTCGTAGCTGTGACCGTTAACAGTAACAATTCCATTTGTATTTTCATTTACGACTTCACCTTTTGGATTCATGCAGAATGTGCGCACCATATCTTCATATTTTGAGGTTCTGTACACAATCTTGCTTTCATATAATTCGTCGGTCAGATGAGCAAAAATACCTGCTGGCAGCTCCACTCGAACTCCGATATCCACGCGATTTGAATTCGTATTAATATCCAGATCCTGACAGATTTTTTCCATCCATTTACTTCCGCTGCGTCCTGCAGAAATAACACATTCCTTACCATCATAATAAGAATCTTCATGATAGATTCGATATCCGTCATCTAATTTCTCCACCTTATCAATGAAACAGTTGAAATGAAAATCAACCTTTTCTTTCAGATGAGCATATAAATGTTCCAACACAATATAATTAATATCTGTTCCCAGATGTCGAACAGAAGCGTCCAATAAATGTAAACCATTCTGCATGCAGCGTGTCTTCAGGCTTGAACCGGCAGTAGAATACAGTTTTGTTCCTTCTCCACCAAATGCAAGATTGATCTTATCTACATAGTTCATTAATTCTAATGCAGCTTTTTTACCGATATATTCGTACAGCGTCCCACCGAAATCATTGGTGATATTATATTTACCATCTGAAAATGCACCTGCACCTCCAAAACCACTCATGATAGAACAGTTCTTACAATGAATACAGGATTTCACCTTGTCACCATCAATCGGACAATGGCGTTTTGTCAATTCATTTCCCATCTCAAAAACAGCGATACTCAAATTCGGTCTTTTCTCTAATAATTCATATGCAGTAAATATTCCTCCCGGTCCTGCACCTACAATCACTACATCGTACATTTTTACTTCCTCCCATGAACAAAGCGGACAAGTCCGCTTCAAACTCCCTGAATCCCTCAATCTTTGAGGGACTTGTTACGCTTTGCGCGCCAGATGCTGTCTGCTTTAGCAGACATATTCCACATGCATCTGGTCGCATCCTCGCGGAGCGTTTTTTACTTTATTGGAACATTACGAAGTAATTTCCTATAAAGTAAAAAAATGACTACAAAAAGGGCAGTCAACCGGTTTGGCTGTTGGTAAAAATGTTTGCCCCTTTTGCAGACTTATACCTAGATTATTATACCTGAGACACCCTCACGTTGCAAGGTATCATTTGAGATCCCTGTAATTCGTCAGCTTCTTTTTCTCTATATTATCCACCAGAACAAGCGTTTTCTATCTTTATTTACAAGATTCTTTTGAGCATTTATGCTCAAATCCACAATTCATCTCACTACCTAGAAATGTAGGAAAATTCTTGCTAAGCTTTGTTAAATATCCGATACAAATTACACAAGCCCATCTCTCAACATCATATTAACGATGTCAAAAACCAGGGGTTCCAACTATTTTGTTTGCTTTGAATTGATTCAAAGCATCCTTATAAATATTCAGTGTCTCTTCGTCAAATAGAATCCACTCGACCAAATCCAGACTCCCTGAATTTTCTTCAATAAAATCATTTACTGTACGTACAGCGATCATAGCTGCTTTTTCCTTAGGGAAGCTATAAACGCCCGTCGAAATAGATGGGAAAGCCACACTGCGTATGCCTTGGTCAACAGCTATCTGAAGGGAATTACTATAGCATTCTGCTAAAAACTTCTCCTCATCCTGATTTCCACCACGCCAGATAGGACCCACAGTATGGATAATATACTTACAAGGCAGCTTATATGCACCAGTCAGCTTTAAGCTCCATCAGGATTTTCCCTAACAAATTCTGACCAGGCCACGCTTCAGGATTTATATGCTTTGCAGTTTCAGCATCAAGTGCTATACCCCAGATTTTATCTTTTGGACTCGCCTCTGCCATGATCCTGTCGCCTGTTGATAAAAGCAAATTCATAAGATCTGGATTCTGTTCAAACTTCGCTTTATTTCCAGTTTTTACGATATCATATTTAACTGCATCCCAGACCTTGGCATCAAATGGTGTTACCTGTTTTCCTAATGCTTTGCAGTCTTTTGGCGAATTCGCACGGAGGATAGCCGTATATCGTACAGAATCATGAAACAGCTTTGCCTTCTGTGCCATCATATACTGTTCAACACAGAAATATCGGAAATCATCGATCACAAATTCTCTCTGATACCAGTTGCTGAATTCACCGTATTTCTCATTGTCCAGCCAGAAGAATACATATTCCGGATTTTTCTTTGGCTCTTCGTAACGATGCATATGCATATATTTTGTTGCCCATGCAGGATCAAAATAATAACTGTACTCAGACATCTGGCAGCCATGACATAAATCATCAGCAACTTCCAGGATCACATCCAGGAGCTCCAGATCCTTTTTCCATTTGCTATCGATCGCATCATATCCAATCAGCGCACCAAGAATATTTCCAGTAACAGCACCTGTTGAATCACTATCGCCTTTATGGTTGACTGAGACAATCATAGCCTTCGAGAAATCATTCTGATATTTGAGTGCACAATACAATGCAATACCTAGTGTTTCTTCAGCAACCCATCCCTCACCTAACGCATGAATATTGTCCAGATCATCTGTGTCAGTTTTTTCAGACAGTCGAACGGCCTTGTCAATTATATCAACGAGTACAGGAAGATTCTTATCTTCAGCAAAGAGCTTTGAAACAGAATCTCTTGCTTCAAGAACCATATCCTTCAAGCTCATTTCATCATGGGAACAAAGAATTCTGCTTATGATATGACTAACTACGGAAGATGGCATATAACCAAGAGAATGACTATGGGTAATAGCTGAAAGTTCTGCTGCTTCCATATCAATCTGCTCTATGTCTCCATAAAAGTTCTCGCCCAGCCTATATTTCAGAGCTAAAGGTGCAATACGCATAATACCGCCACAGCCCTTACTTCTATTAATCGGACTGTTAATAAAGCTGTTTACGTGATCCTCTTTTGCTCTGGTTTCCAGTGCAGAAAGGCAGGTATTGCCCGGTGCACGTCTGGAATACAATTCCGGAACATCCAACAACCATGAATATCCACCCTTTTCTGTATATCGTTCATACTGATTTACACTATTAATATCCAACTGCTGTGTTTTTAACCAGTCCAGATATGCATTTGGAACATACACTTTTGGATCACCTCCGATACCACGCATAGATAATCGGGTATCACCTACCAGTATTCCATTTGCTGTAAATAAGGTCATCTGTGTATCATCTGACACCAATGCTTTTCCATTTGTCAGTTCATATTCCGTGATACCAGATGAGCCGTATTTCCTGAAAATCTGCTCCTCCTGCATAAATTCAACTGTATACCCTAAAGCATCTCCAATAGCTCCACCAACCAGACTTCCTCTGATCCTGTCCAGATTTGTCTCAGTTTCTCTCACTCTCTCAAGGGCTGATGCAACCTCCTCTGCATCTTCCTCACGATAAAAATCACAAAAATTTCTGGCAAATTCTTTGTAATTGTATTGATCTGCTGAACGGCTGAGCACAGCAAAATCAATTCTGCGGAAGAAATCTTTTGCTTCCATTCCATCATAATCGAATTCCTTCAGTGCTTTATAAAACAGATCCGAAACAACATGAGCGTCATTTAAGAAGGCTCCACATCCGAATGCACCCAAAATCAGGACCTCATACCCGAGATGTGCAGCCACCTTCAGCATTCCGGTAATACGTCCATAAACCATATCCCGGTATTCCTGGTCTGTCAATCCCTCCATACCGTTTCTCAACATAGGTGCGGCACATGTCATAACAGATACAATAACACTTTCATCCAGCAAACTGCCATTTTCATCTTTGATAATTTCAACCTGGGGAGTGACCATAACAGCATCCGATCCCATGTAAGTATTCAAAGATTTATTGTATTTATAATATACGGATGCCGCTGAACTCTCCAGTGACAGCAAAAGCGAACTCTTTCTGCAGAGATCTTCTTCCTGAGCCTTTGATCCACGGCGCACACCGCCACCTGGGTTTACAGGATTGGCAAGATTCAACACAAGAATTGGCTTTGATTTCTTACTGAACATATATGAACAATCCGAATATCTCTTAATTGCCAGAGAATAAGAATCCATGTTAACGCAATCCACACCAATTCTTCCTCCCATCATATGAATATGCTGAAAATCCTTATTATCAGAAATGCTCTTCACGTCCTTGGGTAAAAATACGGAGATTTCTTTCATTTCTGCTTTAGATAGCTTCAGGTTTACTCGCTTCCCATTCACTTCATAATAGCCTCTATCCAGTATGGCCATTGTATCGTTAAGCATGTTAATATTTTCAAATTTCATCGTCAGCACCCCCATCACACTTTGGTAAATTTATATCTGTATAAAAAGGTAATCATCTATAGACATTATAATGTATTGGATTTAATTGATTCAATACCAACATAAACAAATTTGTTGGCTTTTAGATTTTATCTGCAGATATATTCCCCTCAGATGGCAAGACTCGCCATTGCTACTGGCTCCGTTACACCGGAAGAAATGAAAGAGATAAAATTTCTTTAGCCTTAGAATCTTTATATTTCTCGAAATCTGAGAATTCTCTCTTTATGATTCTCTGCATAAATTGTTTTCTATTTATGCTAATTCTTTTATAATAAGCATATCCGAGCAACATCATACATTATTATCAAAAGGGAGAGTATGCCATGAGAATTGAAAACTTACAAAATGAGAACAGAAAATTTACAAAAAGTATCGGAAACTTCCATGTACTTGAATATGTGCAGGATGCCAGCGTTTCACCTATGAATGCAATGAATGAGTATTTCATGAGTAAAATGAATGTTAGAAGAAGACAGGTTGTTATTGATATTGATAAAGACCATTCTGCTATTATCCAAGCTGGTGCCATGCAATGGATGGGTGGAAATGTACGAGCTACATCTGGCGTAAAAGGCATCGGAGATTTTCTTGGAAAAGCAATCAAAGGTGCCGTTACAAAAGAAACAGCAGTTAAACCGGAATATGTTGGCGAAGGCTGTCTGGTACTGGAACCAACATATAAATACATTATTCTTGCAGATGTTGGCAAGTGGGGATCAGCCGGAATGACAATTGAAGATGGCATGTTCCTTGCTTGTGATGCAAATGTAAAAAGTAACGTTGTAGCCAGAAAGAACCTTTCATCAGCCGTACTAGGTGGCGAAGGTCTGTTTAATCTGAGTTTGCAGGGAAATGGTGTAGCTGCATTGGAATCTAATGTTCCTGAAGATGAATTGATTGAAGTCATATTGGAAAATGATGAACTGAAAATTGACGGAAATCTTGCTGTATGCTGGTCATCAAATCTAGAATTCACCGTAGAAAGATCTACAAAAACACTTGTAGGATCTGCAGTTAGCGGAGAGGGCCTGGTAAATGTTTATCGTGGAACAGGACGAGTACTGATGTGTCCGGTCGCACCGACAACTTCCTTGTTTGAGTCCACCAACACCATGACAGCTAAAGCTGCAGCTAAATCCAGCAATACATTTGGAAAGTAAGCGTAAAACACATTATCTCGTAAACAAACGCCGGTATAGGATTATAAAAATCCTGTATCGGCGTTATTAATTGATAAGATAAGTGGCATACCTCCATAGAAAGCGTATTCATCAAATGCTTCATTTTTATCTCCACCAACCGCTGAGTAATATTCCGCAAAACTAAGTGGATGTACTCTTATTTCATCAGCTATTTCAGATAAGATTTTTTTCATATCCTCTGCTATTTCTAGACTGAGAACTTGCCTTGTATTGGCTGTGATTAACTGTGCTAATCGGAACACATCG
>ERZ857693.3243-NODE-3243-length-13949-cov-4.130776_pt1 | contig 13949 bp, 22 predicted proteins | sample MGYA00519765_ERZ857693 | MGnify/ENA primary metagenome ERZ857693 (study PRJEB31778, sample SAMEA3449354) | human gut metagenome | biome: human gut; feature: human-associated habitat; material: faeces | place: United Kingdom | collected 2010/2012 ... | reverse complement strand
ACTTCATAATTTGGCACAATTTAAATCAACATATTTTTGAAAATTGATTTCCGTGTGCAAAGTGTCGGTAAAAAACAGGTGAAATGAAAAAATTTGCAGTGAAAGAAACGCAGAGGGACGATGCCGGCACCGTCCCTCTGTTATAAGGGAAACACTGCAAGCAGATTGCGTGCGGTATTGCCCTAAGAATTTCATTTTTGGTTTATGGGCAGCCGCACTCTCACAGCGATTCCATATGGATCCCCAGTGTTTCGCAGAGCACCCGCACCACACCGTTTTTGGTGTTTGCCGGAGCAATGTGCTTTGCCTGCTGGCGGACACGCTCCGAGGCGTTTTCCATAGCGTAGCTGAATTCCGCATGCTGTAGCATGGAAATGTCGTTGTCATAGTCACCGAATGCCATGGTTTCCGCCGGTGTGATGCCCATACGCTCTTGCAATCCCTGCAAGGCGGCACCCTTGGTCACACCCTTGCACATAATATCCATCCAGCAGTCGCCGGAGATCAGCAGTTCATAGGCATCGCCCAGTGCTTCGTGCATCACAGGGTAGGCTTCCTTTGTCGGTCCGTTGGTGTCGCACAGGGCAACTTTCAGGATCGGTTCGTCAACAGCGTACAGGTCGTCATAGGGAACCACCTGCGGATTGCGGTAATACCGCTGAATTTCATGCTGCATGGCAGCGTTGTCGTTTTCCGGATAGTAAATGTGGTGGAATCCGCACAGCACCGGCACACCGGCAGACAGGCTGCGGCACGCGTCCAGAATCCGATGAATGACATCTTTTGGCAGACTGTGCAGCAGCGGTGCTTCATGGGGATACATGACGCATGCCCCGTTGTCACAGATGAAAATGATTTCTTCGGCAAGTTCTCCGAACAGGTTGGTCAGCATCATGTGCGACCTGCCGCTTGCCACGGCAAATGTAATATCGCGGCGATATAATTCCTCCAGCAGTGCAGGCAGCTGTGCCGGAAGCTGCTTCTCCTCGTCCAGCAGCGTTCCGTCCATATCTGTTGCAATGAGTTGTATCATACCCACTTCTCCCTTCTTCTATGGACAGGCGAAAATCACACTGTCCGTATGCTAGTATACCATAAATATAGGAAAAGTCAAGGAGTGGTATGTGAACTTTTCAGGGAAACAGAAAAAATGCTGCTCCGGAAACAGAGCAGCATCTGAAAGTTATGGCAATACCGCACAATCTTTGTGCGGTATTGCTTTATGGGAAGTGTATTACCGCATTTTTCTCCGGCAGGCGGTTTTGCCGCAGCTGCTGTCGAAAGACGGGTTGCAGCAGTAGAAATTCTTGGAATTCAGGTCGTCCTGCACCTGCCGCAGGGCTTCGCCGAAACGCTGGAAGTGTACGATTTCCCGCTGCCGCAGGAACTTGATCGGGTCGCGGACATCGGGGTCATCGCACAGCCGGAGAATGTTGTCGTAGGTGCTCCGTGCCTTTTGCTCTGCCGCCATATCCTCGGTCAGGTCGGTGATCGGATCCCCCTTGGACTGGAAATAGGCAGCCGTGAACGGTACGCCGGCGGCACTCTGGGGGTACAGTCCGAGGGTGTGGTCTACGAAGTACGCGTCGAATCCGGCTTCCTTGATCTGTTCCGGTGTCAGCCCGTCAGTCAGCTGGTACAGGATCGCAGAAATCATCTCGACATGGCTCAGCTCCTCTGTGGAAATATCTGTCAAAATTCCCTTTACTTTGTCAGGTTTTGCCGTGTATCGCTGGTGCATATACCGTAGCGAAGCAGCCAACTCTCCGTCTGGGCCGCCAAGCTGTGAAATAATATACTTCGCCGTTCTGGCGTTGGGTGTTTTGATCCGAACGGGGTATTGCAGCTTGACACTATATCGTACTTGTACATATAAAGTCATAAAAAATCGATGTGCAACGACATATCGGAGCTTTGCTTCCGGTAGCACATCTTTTCTGTCTTTTTGTACTCAATCCTTTTTATGATACGCTGGAGCATCTTACTTTTTTGACAAGCGTCAGCTGTTGAAAAGTGATCCAGTACATATCGCAGCCAGATCACAGCTTGCTCTGGGGCAAGATGCTCTTTTTCTTGAAGGCTGTCTGTGATACTGTGCAGTGCTTTTTCAAGCTCCTCTTTTTTGGCTTCCAAAGCTTTTGAACGCTCTAAAAAAACTTCTACAGTATAAACATCAGTTTCAAGCAAAGTATGCAGCTTTTCTTTTTGGCTTTTTAGCTTTTCCAGTGCTTTTTTTAGCTGATCTCGCTGGAATTCTTTTTGCTTTTCCTTTGCTCGCTTTTCTTCTCCAGACTGGTCTTTAAAAAGGGTGAGCTCGGAAATCCTGTACTTAATCGCTTCCAGCACAGCTTCGTCGATTTTTTCGGTTGTGGAGCTTACCACTTTTCCACGGCACTCGTATCTCCGGCACAGCATGTGAGGCGTACCGTTTGGGACAGGTCGCCGCTTCATCTGATGCCCGCAGTTGCCACAAAAAAGAAGCCCGTGGTAGTAGTTTTGCGTCGTGTATCCTGTGGGAACCTGCGGTGCAGTCCTTTTGCGTCGCTCTACAGACTGCTGAAACTGCTCCCATGAGATGATAGCTGGGTGCACTCCGTCTGATAAAATCGTACCGTCCTTTTTTGTGTGCCACTCTATTTTTCCGGCATATACCGGATTTCTGAGGATTTTTCTGACACTGACCGGCTCCCACATGGACGCTTTTCGCGGCGGTATCTGAAGCTGGTTTAGACGTGCTGCAATGGCTCTTGCACCGTCGCCAGACAAGTACATATTAAACATCATTTTTACCGCTTCTGCTTCTTCTGAAACAATTTCAAGTGTTTTTACTTTGGGTTCTGGCTGTACTTTTTTGTATCCATAAGGCGGGTTTGTCCCGAGGTAGTTTCCCTCTTTTATGGACGCGATTCTGCCGGCTTGCATACGCCGCTTGATCGTCTTGTACTCTCTGCGTGACATAAAAAGCGAAAACTCGAAGTATTCCTCGTCAAATTCATTGCTGGGATCATATGTTTTTAGAGGGGTTACGATTTTCGTTCCTGATTCTCGAAAAGCTTGTGCCACCACTCCCTGATCTATGGTGTCGCCACGTGCAAGGCGTTCGATTTCCATGACTAAAACGCCCGTATAAGCTTTGTCAGTCACATCTTGTAGCATCTGCTGCATCTGTGGTCTTGCAGCGATACTGTCGCCACTGACGATTTCGCGGTAGATGTGAGATATGGTCAAGTTTCCGCGTTTTGCAAGGTCCAGCAAGGCGTGCTCGTGCCGTGCCAGAGTTTCACCCTCTCCGCGTGCTTCGGCTTCTGCGTCCGCACGCGATTTCCGTAGATATATACAATATGTTTCCAAAAAGCACCATTCCTTTCCGATATATCAACACCTCGCGGGAAACCGCAGGGCGTTTTTTTCGTAATCATTCGCTATCAACTGCTGAAAATTGGATACTATTTAAAATAGAATCCAATTCGCGAGAAACGTCAGAGGGTTGATCGTGTATTGTCAGCTGTGCAAGCGCCATGTACTCGGTGGCGTTGTAGGCAAAAAGCACAGCCCGTGCCGCCGTGTTGTAGTCGTCGTTTACTAGAGTGTAATCCATCACAACTGCTTGAACTCCGTCATATGTTACGTAATTGTATCCATTATACCCACAAATTTCACCACTAGCAACATCTTCCTGAAAGCTTTCATCGGTTGTCTTTGCGGCGATAGATAACAAATCGGTGTTACTAAAATTTTTAAAAGAAACGTCTTTGACGGTTGTGATAGAAATGCTTGAACGATCTTCGGCACACCACGAGTACGGTGCATCGTTAGACCGCACCCAAGTTGCAGGAATTTTTAGTTTCATTTCTTCCGCTGTTACGTCTACAAACTCCGGCTCTTGGGGCTGAGCTGCGATTGCTTCTGTCGCGGTTGTACTTTCGACTGTGAGTGTCACTTCTTCAGATTTTTGTGTGAAATCTTCTGGTTTTTTTATCGTTTCTTCCGTGCTGGTGGCTGTTTCAGTTTGCTTGCTACTTTCTGGCTTTTCTTGCTCCGTTCCGCATGCAGATAGCGATGCAGCGATAGCACCTGTCAGCAAAATGGATATGATTTTCTTTTTCATTTGATAGCACCTTTCCTTTCAAAATGATACAACGATTATACCGCTTTTTATACATCATTACAAGTATTTTAGCGTTGCTGTTCGAATTTTTGTTGTACTACACAAAACCAGCTGTTTATATGTGTAAAAAATGCCTACAGTTATACGCTGCAGGCGTTTTTTTATTTGCTACTGTCGATAAACTGCCGGAACTGCTCGTACACCCGCTGCTCCAGTACGCTTTCAGGCTTTCTTTTTTTGTGAAAAGTTTTAAGCCCGTCAGAACGCCGTTGTGCGGCTGTATAAGGCACTTTACAAACACGTGATATAGTTGACGTGTCGAACGCCCGAACGCCGTAGAGAACGCACAGCGGCATCAGAACGCCGTCCGCGAAGCTGTCCGCGTCACACTCGTCATCTGGCTCCGGCGGTCTGTCCAGATGCCCCAGAAGATAGTGCCCCAGCTCGTGAGCCACTGCAAAACGCTTTTGCGGTATCGGCTTTGACGGGTCCAGCACGATCTGCACTCTGCCGTCTGCCCGCTGGATAATCCGCCCTATCTCCCCGTCCAGAAGTGTGTGTGCACAGTCAAGGCATGGCACATCGTAGTGCATCACAATACGCACAGGCTTTACTGGTAGTGCAGAAACGCCGCAGGACAGCAAGCAGCATAAGCTTGCTTCTGCGGCGGTCTGATAGATACGCTTCATACAGTCACCTCTCTGCATGGTAGTATACCACTAAGGTGACTTTTTATGATTTTGTATCACATATCTGGGTCTGTCAGAGGGGCGTTTTTGTCCATATCGTCCAGCAGCTCCTGTGGATACTCTGCTTCACGCGGGATACTTCCGGCGGGGTTTTGGTAAGCTGCCGCCTTGACTTTTTCAAACTTCTTACGGGATTCTTTGGATTCTGCGGTGTCTGCACTGTCTGCAAACGTCTTGACGATCTCCACAAGCTTTTCGCGGTTTTCTTCGTTCATATAAAAGTATGCGGCTGCAATTCCAGTCTGTGCATCTGTCATCTGGTACTGCTTTGCAAGCCTCTTTATGGTGTCTTCTGGCGTTTCCGCGGATTTCCCACCCAGTAGATAGTCGATTGCTACGCCGAAATGATCTGATATTTTCAAAATCATTTCTATGTTAGGCTCTCGCTTCCCATATTCATAGCTTGCATACGTACCTTTTGGGATTCCGAGAAATTCTGCTGTTTTCGACATAGATTCCCCAGATTTTTCGCGTAGCGTTTTCAAGATTTCATACCAATGCACTGTGTCACCTTCTTTCAGATCTTCTAGTGGCTTCTCGTCTGGCCTACCTAACAAATAATCAGTTGTCACGCCGAAATAATCCGCAAATTTCTGCAGCAGTTCGGTGCTTACGTCGCGTTGTCCGTACTCATACGTCATATACGCACGTTCTTTGATCCCGATTTCGTCGGCTAGCTGTTTTTTAGTAAGGCCGCGTTCTTCTCGTAGTAGCTTTAATGTATCCTTTAGCATGTTATCACCTCCTTTCTATATTCTATTATACTACAAAACGCGAACGCCGTCAAGTAAATTTTTGCTTTAATTTTCACATTATGCAAACTGTACAAAAATATCGTATGCGATTTGTATAATATTCCAGTTGACAATGTTCGCATTATGTGCTATAATTTAATTACAGTCAAGGACAAAACGCGAACGACTGAACGAGAAATATCATGGAGGAAAAAGAAAATAAAAAAAGAGTATCAAGTATTTTATGTGATAAAGCGGGGCGGCAGAGAGTATCTGCACCACATGTTTGTTATGGCGAACAACCAGCGGGAAGCGATTAAACAGTGCAAGGCTGTGGTGTTTGAAAAAACCGGTCGCAACGCATTTCGACCGACAACAAAAGCACCGGGCGAGCATGAGCTGAAAAGGTTTGCCAACGCCAGCGAATGCTGATTTCCAAGCCGCCCGCTGGTGCGGCTCTAAACAATAACCAGTCCAGCCCTACGGGGCAGCAAAAAAGCCCACCGCATAATTGGGGTGCGTCTTAGTTGTCCAGCTTAGACACGAAGCCTCTGGGCAATGCACGGTGCAACTCCGTGACAACTTTCTCCGACAGGGAGCATTGTCCATTTCGTTTCCTCTGTCTTGCTGTGCGGTGCAATTCCGCAGCATCCACCAGCACCCGTCGGAAGCGTAAATGACCGTTTCCACATGTCCGCGACTGGCGGACAACAAAAAATTAAGCCGTCCCGAGTAAGACGTTAAACTGCTCGATGTACTCCTTTCATAATTTCGGTTTGACCGTGGTGCTGGTAGCACCGCGGTCAGATGTGGCGAGAAGATAGCCGGTCAACCTTTCCACCGGCTCCGGTGCAACTCCGGCACGCCGCACCAACATCTTCGATACGCCATCATGGCGTAATACCTCCATTTTATTTTTCTCCACGCGGCGGCTAGTACGATGCCGCCGCAAGGGGGAGCGATGCAGTCATGCTGTGGGCTGACAATCCACGGCTTTAGGTGCAACTCCTGAACGCTCCACCAGCCCAGCTGTGGGCGGGACCGTAACGGATGCGGTTCAGTACAGCAGCGACCACAGGCGGCTGAAAGCCTGTAAAAGCACACAGTGCATACCGTCCCGCATGAGATATGCGTGTGCCGGTGCTTCTGGGCATTGAGCAGATCAGTGCCTACCACAAATCCAAAAAGAAAGCGAGGTGAAATCTATGGGAGAGCCTGTAAAAACCACTTTTGATGACACGATGACACTTATGGAAGCGTGTCGTAAGTACAACGCTGACATCGGACAAGTCGTCACGCTTTTCGAGCTGATTGGCGGTCTAAGTGAGGAAAAAGCACGGCACGTGCTCTATCAAGCGTCCATCGCCGCAGCTGCCGAAAAAGTTCTGCCGCTTATGCCGGCGTAAGAAAGGAAGATGAAGCATGAACACAAACTTACAAACGTGGAGTTACGGAAACTCCGAAATCCGCACCATTCAGAAAGACGGTGAGCCGTGGTGGGTGCTGTCTGACGTGTGCAAGGTGCTGGAGCTGTCCAGCCCGCACAAGGTAGCTGACAGACTGGAAGCAGATGAAAAGGGTCGGAATCTGATTCCCACCCTTGGTGGTATGCAGGAAATGACAACTGTCAACGAATCCGGCTTGTACGCCGTGATTCTCCGGTCGGACAAGCCGCAGGCGAAACCGTTCCGCCGGTGGGTCACCAGTGAGGTCCTGCCGTCTATCCGCAAGCACGGTGCGTACATGACAGATCAGACGCTGGAGCAAGCTTTGACTTCACCGGATTTTCTGATCCAGCTTGCAACGCAGCTGAAAGAAGAAAAAGAGCAGCGAAAGCAGCTTGAGGCCAAAGTGGAGCAGGACAAGCCCAAGGTGCTGTTTGCAGACAGCGTTTCCGCGTCGAAATCCAGCATCTTGGTGGGAGAACTTGCAAAAATCCTGAAGCAGAACGGCGTTGACACAGGGCAGTTCCGGCTTTTTGCTTGGCTCCGTGAAAACGGGTACCTGATAAAGCGAGAGGGCAGCGACTACAACATGCCGACGCAGAAATCTGCGGAAATGGGGCTGTTTGAAGTGAAGCAGACTATCATCACGCACTCTGACGGGCATATCACCACCAACAAAACGCCGAAGGTGACGGGCAAGGGTCAGGTGTATTTCGTCAACAAGCTGGTGTCAAAAAGAAACTGACAAGCCAAAAATGGCATATACTATGCGTAAAGGAGGGTGAGCCATGGAATTTCACGGAGAAGTGATTGAAGAAAAGCAGTGTGATGGGTATCGAAAAGTGGTACTCAAAACAGAAACCGCCATTGTGGATATGCGTATCCCAAGTCACACGCTGGAAGAAGAAAAGCGATTATCCAGAGAAATCACGCAAGCACTTTTTGAACTTGCGTTTCCGGAAGAAGACTGGTCCGGAAAGGCTCTGAAAGTCATCAAATGAACGAGATCACATGTAAAAGCTGCTACTGGTACAGTGTCTGCCCAGAGCGGAGCAGGCTGTATCCGTGCAGAGAATTCAACGACACCCGCCGCGAAAGCGGCAGAAAGGACAAGTCAAATGGAAAAGACAAAAAAGCACATTGAGTTCCACGTCGATATTGACGGGGAAGCAGATCAGCTGTATGTGCATGTCGATGCTGAAAAGCCAACCACCGGAGAACTGCTCGTTGGCTGCCTCGCGGTTGCGAACTGCGTTGCGAAAACCGTTGCAAGAACCGGAAGCGTTGGAAAACAGAAAGTGCTACGCAACATCGCCGTCATGGTTTCGGCAATAGCAGACGAACCACAGGACGAGGAGGAAAGCTGATGACACTTACGATGAACGCTGAGGAGTACAACGGCGTGATAAAGTACCTGCTGTCACTGCCGATGAGCAAATCGGACTTACCGATGCTGGAGCATCTCTACGCCGGTGGTTGGATTCCGGAGGTACTCGAACCGATCAAGGACTTACGTGCCAGAGTGGCGATGAATGCCGTCAAGGCGAAGTGTGATGAAAACACAGTGAAAGGAGAAGGGTGCTATGAATATCAAGGGCTTTTCGCAAATCCAGTCGTTGCCGCAGCAGCTGTCCCTTTTTGATGAGGAGGTGTGACTATGCGAAACCGACCAAAAGAAGCGACTTGCCAAGACTGCGGCACTGTCTACATCAAAAACAGCAGTGCCCAAGTCCGATGTGCTGCATGCAGTGCGATTCGCAAGCGGCAAAAGCACAGAGAGCAGCAATCAAAATTTCGAAGCCGGTGGTATAGCAGCGAAGCAAAAGACGCAAAGAAAAAGAAGCAAGCACGCCAGAGCGATGCCAAAGAAGCAGCAGAACGGCTTGCGGATAACATCAGAAGTGCAGATGCTGCCGGCTTGTCTTACGGCGTATACATGGCAAAAAAATTCCGCACTGGCGGCAACCAGCACGGAAACGAAGCATAAAAACAAAAAATCAACAGGTATATTATACCACAAACGGGAGGAAAAGTCAAGATGAGAAACAGTGAAGTGAAGAAGATGCAGGCACTGAGCATTCGCAGAGATGATGTGGTGTCCGACGAAAATTGGTTTCAGATGATGCGGGACATTTTTTTCGGATACGAGAACGAGATCATGTGGGAGAAAGCGGCAGAGCAAAAGTCGAAAGAAGATGTCGAAGCAGAGGAGGCATGCAAGCGTGGATAAGAAAGAAATCGTTGATTCTGTGCAGGAAATCACGCGTCTGGCGATGATTATCAACGAATCACAGGAAACCAAAATGCAGGTGTTTGTGAGCGTTTCGCCACACGTTTCCGAAATTGAGTTGCAAATCTATCCGGATGGATGGGGATACGTCGGAGACAGAGCAACGGAGTACTTCGTGTTCCGTGCATCTTACAAAAACTTCAGAGGAATATACTACAACAAAGAGCTGATTCCAATCGAATTCGGAGGAATCGAAACATTTGAGCATGTCTCCTGTGATGTAAAAAGCCTCTTGCAAGAAATCCGTAATCTGGCAAAAAAAGAGGTGAAGAATTTTGGTTAAAACCATCACCGAACACATCGACAACTGCTGCGGCTGCCCGCAGGAAATGGGCTGCATGGGGCAAGCCTGCCCGTATCACCCGCACGATGCCGAACGGAAAGTGCTGGTGTGTGATGCGTGCGGCGAAGAAGCTGACGAGTTGTGCCGTGCACCGTATCAGGCGGAAGAATCGTGGGTGTGCGAAGACTGCCTGAAAGAAATGCTTGTGTGGAAAAGAGGTGAATCTTTGACATGAGCGAAAAGGAACGCTGTGTAAACTGCGGCATCGCAAATGTGCCGCTATACTTAGGGCTGGACGGGAATCTGCACTGTGCAGATCACGCCGGACTGCTGATCGTGGAAACCAAAAAGGAGGAGCAGGAACATGGAACCAATCAAAAATGAAGTGGCAGAAGTACAGCAGAGTGTACTTACTGTACCAGTGGAGCACCGGAACGAGCTGACAGACTTTGCAGAAGCATACAAGATCGGCAAGGTATACGCCGGAAGCGGTGTAGTACCTGCTGCATATGCTGGCAAGCCAAACGATTGTGCGATTGCTGTGGATATGGCAGCACGTATGGGGGTATCTCCACTCATGGTCATGCAACAGCTGTATGTGGTCAAAGGCAAGCCGTCATGGAGCGGACAAGCGTGCATGGCGTTTATCCGGCAGCGGTACAGTGATGTGCAAGTGGTGTACACTGGCACACGTGGAACTGACAGTCGCGGCTGCTATATCCAAGCCAAAAGCGGCAACAACACGCTGCAGGGTACGGAAGTCACAATCGCTATGGCAAAGGCAGAAGGCTGGATCAGCAACCCAAAGTGGCGTAACATGCCGGAGCAAATGCTTGCTTACCGTGCGGGGGCATTTTTTGCCCGCGTACACTGCCCTGATGTCCTCATGGGCTGCTGTGTCGAGGGAGAAGCAGATGATGCTGCACCGGCAGCCAGGACCGTGGAGGACGTGCTTTGAAACTGACAGAAGAAAACTACTACAGCACCGAATCTGATGCAGCGTATCTGTCCTACAGTCAGCTGAAATCGTTTCTGGCTTGTGAAGCAGCGGCGATGTATGCAGACCACGAGCCGACAACCACGGCGATGTTGGTAGGTAGCTATGTAGACGCGTGGTTCGAAGGCACACTGGACAAGTTTCAGGCAGAGAACCCGCAGATCTTTAAAAAAGACGGCAGCCTAAAAGCTGACTATCAGACTGCCGAAAAAATCATTCAGCGGGTGCAGGAAGATGAGATGTTTATGCGGTACATGTCCGGTGAAAAACAAGTCATCATGACCGGAGAAATTGCCGGTGCACCGTACAAAATCAAAATGGACAGCTACCATGCGGGGAAAGCAATCGTTGACCTGAAATGCATGCGTGATATGAATTACCGCTGGAGTGATTATACAGCGTGTAAGGTGCCATTTGTGGAAGCGTTTGGGTACGATATGCAAGCGGCGATCTATCGGGAAATTGTCCGGCAGAACACAGGCGACACACTGCCGTACTTTTTGGCGGTGGCGACTAAAGAGGACCCGCCGGATATTGCACTGGCGGGAATCCCAGCGGAAGTGCTGGACGAAAAGCTGCGGTTTGTGGAAGAAATTACGCCGCACATACAAGCCGTGTGGGAAGGTCAAATTCCGCCTCACAGATGCGGTGTGTGTGCATACTGCCGCAGAACCAAAAAAATCACAGAAATCTTAGACTATCGGGAACTCGGGAGGTATAACCAATGAATAGCGTACATATCACCGGTCGGCTTTGTGCTGACCCAGAATTGCGGCAGACACCAAGTGGCGTTGCTTTCTGCCGGTTCCGCGTGGCAGTCAATCGTCGCTTCGCCAACAAGCAGACCGGCGAACGGGAAGCGGATTTCATCAACGTCAGCTGCTGGCGGAACGCGGCGGAGTTTGTCAGCCGCTATTTCCACAAGGGCAGTTGGATCGAGGTATCCGGCGAGCTGCGGAACAATGACTACACAGACCAGAACGGTGTGAAGCACTACAGCATGAACGTGCTTGCGGACTATGTTGGATTTGTCGGAAACAAGGACGGCTCTCAAACCGTCCAGAATGCCCCGTATCAGCCGCAGCAGAATCAGCCGCAAAACTACACCCCACAGCAGCAGACAAGCCCACAGCAGCCGCAGAACGCTCCTGTGCAGCACTCATACCAGCAAGACGTACAGCAGCCACAGCAAATGCAGCAGCTGGGTGATCTCAGTGAGTTCGAGGACATTATCAGCGACGGCGACTTGCCGTTTTAAGGTAGGGTGATGTGGCATGCTGGAAAATGGGTATGTCAAGATATACCGCAGCCTGTTGAAATGGGAGTGGTACGACGATGTCAACACCAAAGTTGTGTTTTTACATCTGCTGCTGACAGTATCCATCGAGGACAGCAAGTGGCACGGCATCACGGTAAAACGTGGCAGCAGAGTGAGCAGCTACCCCGTTTTGGCAAAAGAAACAGGGCTGTCAGTTAAGCAACTGCGGACTGCGATAAGCCACCTTGAAGCGACAGGGGAAGTGGCACGCACAAAATACCCGAAATACACCGTATTTGCGATAAATAATTATGATACATTCCAGTCAGGGGCAGGCAAAACGGCAGGCAAAGGGCAGGGTAAGGGCAGGGTAAGGGCAGGCAAAGGGCAACAGTATAAGAAAGTAAAAGAAGATAAAGAAGATAAAGAATCTTTTTCTCCTCCTTCTTCCTCCTCTCTTTCTTGCACTGCTGCAGCGACGGAGGAGGAAGTCAAAGCATACGCTGCAGAGATCGGTGCAGGGTGTGATGCATCTGCTTTTTATCGGACTATGCAGGAGCAAGGATGGCAATCCGGAGGGAAACCAGTCCAGAACTGGAAAGCGGTTTTCCGAGCATGGGAAGTCAAAGACAAGCAGAAGCGAGAGAGCGACAGGCAGAGCGAGAACGCGGAAGCGTATGCAAGCTTTATCTACAACGAGTGAATTTTTTGCGGTGGGACGGCGGGCGAAAAGGTGAAATAAAAAATGAAAGTGTTGATTGCATGTGAGGAATCGCAGAGAGTGTGCACAGCGTTTAGACAGATTGGACACGAAGCATACAGCTGCGACGTTCAGGAGTGCTCTGGTGGACACCCAGAGTGGCATATACAAGGCGATGTGCTGCCGTACATTGACGGTAGCTGTATCGTCACAACCATGGACGGTGTGGAACATCGGATTGACGGCACATGGGACCTTTTGATAGCACATCCGCCGTGTACATATCTCAGCAATGCCGGAGCACGGCACCTTTGGAAAGGTCATGTACTCAATCAAGAGAGGTACGAAAAAGGTTTGGAAGGCAAGGCATTTTTCATGCGTTTTTTGAGTGCGGATTGCCCAAGAATCTGTGTCGAAAATCCCGTCCCAAGCCGCATATATGAGTTGCCTAAGTACACGCAGACGATACAGCCGTATGAGTACGGGCACCCATATAGCAAGCGGACGTGTCTGTGGCTTAAAAATCTGCCGCCGTTACAGCCGACGGACATCGTGGATCCTGTGGGGACATGGTGCCCGTCTGGCAGCTACAGCCATAAGCACGATGCCAAGCATAAAGGGATTTTTACAAAAGACAGAGCAAAAAGCAGGAGCAAAACTTTTCCGGGGATTGCAAAAGCGATGGCAGAGCAATGGGGAGGTGAGGTGAAATCATGAAACGCAGCAAGTACAATGCCAGCAAGATGCAGTGCAGACAAGGACATGTCCACGACAGCAAGAAAGAGGCGTGGCGGTGCAACGAGCTGCATCAGATGCTGGAACGCGGTGAAATCACAGACTTGCAGATACAGCCGGCATACATACTGATCGGGAAGCACAAGTACCCGTGGAGATCGGAACGAGAGGTGCGGTACGTGGCAGATTTTGCGTATCGGCAAAGCGGCGTGCTGACTGTGGAAGATGTCAAGTCAGAGGCGACGCGAAAAGATGAAGTGTATATCCTCAAACGAAAGCTTTTTGAGGAACGGTACTGTCAAGGGTGTGATGTGATATTTTTTGAGAATGCGAGGTAAAAAAAGATGAAAAAATACGAGTTGACCACAAACACAAAAATGCTATTTGGGCGAAAGCTGTTCCAGATTAAGGCACTTGTAAGCTTTGGTGATGTCACAGCTGGAGATTTGGGAGGCTATATCGAAAAAGAAGAAAATCTGTCACATGATGGCACCGCCTGGGTTTACGGCGATGCACTGGTTTACGGCAATGCACGGGTTTACGGCAATGCACGGGTTTCCGGCGATGCACGGGTTTACGGCAATGCATGGGTTTACGGCGATGCATGGGTTTACGGCAATGCACGGGTTTCCGGCGATGCATGGGTTTAC
>ERZ857693.3238-NODE-3238-length-13974-cov-2.692363_pt1 | contig 13974 bp, 19 predicted proteins | sample MGYA00519765_ERZ857693 | MGnify/ENA primary metagenome ERZ857693 (study PRJEB31778, sample SAMEA3449354) | human gut metagenome | biome: human gut; feature: human-associated habitat; material: faeces | place: United Kingdom | collected 2010/2012 ... | reverse complement strand
AAGAGGACTTGAAAAATTAGAAAAAAGTTTATAAGAGTAAGATAGTCAGTAATAAATTTACTGACTATTTTTATTGAAAATATTTATAAAAATACACGATATAGGGAATAATATATTATATAAATATAGAGGAGGGATATTATGGAAAATATTTTAAAAATAGAAGTAGAATTAAGAAAAATGGCTCAACTATCACAAACAGAATTATGGACAAAGGCTAATGAACTTGGGATAAAAAACAAATATAGAAAGAAAAAAACAGAATTAGCTAAAGAAATATATATTAAAACTCATGAATTGAATAAAAACGCTATACAACAGATAAAAGAAATGGACTTAGAAACGAATATATTTGAAAATATAATAAGCCTTAAAGAAGCAAGTGAAATATTTGGAAAAGATGAAAGCACATTAAGAAGAAATATAGCTAATGGAAAGTTTATAGAGGAAATAGATTGTAAGAAATATGGGAAACAATGGGTATTTAATATAAATGCTTTATATAGAGAATATGGATATAAATCATTAAGAAAAGACCCAGTTATTTGGAAGGACATTAAAGGATATGAAGGTAAATATAAAATAAATAACTATGGAGATGTTATAAATAAAGAAAATGGGACAAAGGTAAAAGTTCACATAAATAAAATAGATGGACATAAGCGTTTAACACTTTCTTTAAATGGTGAACAAAAGATTAAAGCTTTACACAGAATTTTAGCTGAGACATTTATACCTAATCCCGAGAACAAACCAGTAGTGCATCATATAGATGAAAATAAACTAAATAATAATCTTGACAATTTAATGTGGGTAACAGAAGAAGAACATGGGAAAATAAGAAGTGAAGAACATTATAAGAAATTTAAAGAAACTTATACAAAAAATAAAATAGCTAGAGAAAAAATGAAAAAAGATTTATAATTTATGAAGTTGGCCACTTTTGCCGGTTGTAACTATGGTAATATATAAGCATGGAAGATTAGTAAAGCATACCACACTATGCTGGAGAAATGAGAACTTAATTCCACTCAAATTAAGTTTCTGGAGGGATAAGAGTAGAGGTACTCTTCCCTCAATATGTTGCTATGGGATTTATATACAAGTGTAGTATAAATTGTCGACTATATATGAAACAAGTATATACTCGTGTTCAACTCATGAGGGTGACTAATATATATATTAAAACATAGTAGTAGGAGTGAGAGGACCACTTTAAAACCTCCGGAGTAAACCGTGATAAAATCAAAATATTCATATATATTGTGTATTTAAACTATATCTTTAATTTTGAACTTTTTAAAATTTTATATTCCCTTTTAATGCACCCAAATCAATGGGTGCAATATGAAGGTATGAGTATTATCCAGTGCAACTCTGGAAACCTTCTAATGATTGTTTTTTATTCATTACTCCCACAAAGAGCACTAATAATTTAGTGTTCTTTTTTTATTTTGTTAAAAGGTGTGATTATATGGTGAAAAGATGGAAGGAAATAGATGAAGTTATAAAACCTACAATAGAAGTTCCAAAAGAATTATGGAAGCTAGACCAACAAATGAAAGAAGTGCCGAATTTTAATAAAAGTCAAGGAAGCAGGAAAATCTTTCAGAGAAAAGAGTATAGTATATACAAGGCTAGTGGTGGCTACATCATACATAATACCAATGGAGACTTTAGAAACCATCACACTCATGTTAGAACGTTTAGTAAAGCTAAGAGCATAGTTGATTTATGTATTAGAAAGAAGCTTCCAAATACGCCTCGCAAGTGGGAGATAGAAAGCTTAATGAGATTAACAAGAAATAATGCTTATTATAATAAGCTAAGGGATTTATTGGAAGGGCTAGGTGAATAAATGTTTAGATGTATATCAATTACTTATTTTACTTTTGTAATAGCATCTTTAATAGTATATGCATTATATCTATTGAGATTAGATGAAAAACTAGCAGAAGAAGATTTGAGACTTGTATTGAATAAGTGGATATTTATAAGCTTATTATATTGTTTTGTACCTTTGTATCATATGTATTTTAGTTACATTACTTATAGATATGCAGTAGTTGTAAATGATGAAGAGTTTGAAGAATTTATTAATGGTGATTATTGAAAAATATTAATAGGGAGGTGGCATTATGAGCTTGACAGCTAAACAAGAAAAATTTGTACAAGCATTAATAAGTGGTAAAAGTCAAAGAGTTGCATATAAAGAAGCTTATAATGCTGCTAATATGAAAGATGAAGTAATAGATGTTAGAGCTTCAGAATTGCTTAAAAAGAGTAAGGTAAAGGTAAGGTATGAGGAATTATTAGAAGAACACAAGGAAAAAGCTTTATACACAAGAGAAGAAATGGTAAACGACTTAATTTGGGTAAAGGAAAAAGCTAAAGAGGATATAAATAATCCTAAAAAAGGACTAAGACAGGCGAATGGAACTATATTCATAAATGCAATAAAGGAATTGGGTGAACTTAATGAATTATATCCAGTAAAAAAAGAAGATGTAAGTTTAAATGGTGAAATAAGTAATCCATATGCAAACTTCACTTATGAAGAATTAAAGAAAATGATAGACGAAGATTAAGGGGGTGACGATGGGATGGCAAATGAGAAATTAAAGAAATTAGGTGCAAGATGTGAATTAGCTCGCAGAAGCTTCTTTTGGTATTGCAATTTAAAAGCACCAGACTTTTATAAAACTAGCAGGGAGTATTTAGTTAAATTATGCAATACATTTCAAGCGTTTTATGAAAGCAATGACGAAGTTATGATTATTAATATGCCTCCTCGTCACCGGCAAAAGTAGAACGGCCTCTTTGTTTGTTGAATGGATACTGGGTCAAAATAGTAGAGAGAAGGTGATGACCCGGGGTCATATAACGAGACATTATCAACTACATTTTCTAAAAACGTAAGAAATGATATACAAGAGGCAAAAGCAGATATATATAAGCCTGTATATAGTGATGTTTTCCCGGGCGTAAAAATAAAACGTGGTGATGGGTCCATGAACTTATGGAGCTTAGAAGGTGGATATAATAATTATTTAGCAACTTCACCAACAGGAACTGCAACTGGTTTTGGAGCTTCTATACTTGTTATAGATGATTTAATTAAAAATGCTGAGGAAGCTCATAATGAAAATATAAAAGAAAAGCATTGGGAATGGTTTACTAATACAATGTTATCAAGATTAGAAGAAGGCGGAAAAATAATAATTATTATGACTAGATGGGCAAGTAATGATCTAGCAGGAAAAGCATTAGAATTTTATAAAGAAGAAGGTAAAGAAGTAAATCATATCAATATGAAAGCATTACAAGATGATGGAACTATGTTATGCGATGAAGTCTTATCATTAAGAAGCTATGAATCTAAAATAAAAGCTATGGGTGAAGATATAGCTTCAGCTAACTATCAACAAATACCAATAGATTTAAGAGGAGTTTTATATACTTCATTTAAAACTTATTCTGAATTGCCTCCATACTTCCAACAAATTAAAAACTACACAGATACAGCTGATACAGGAGATGACTATTTATGTAGTATCACTTATGGAATTTATAATGGAGAGGCTTATGTATTAGACGTAATATTTACAAAAGAAGCTATGGAAATTACAGAAGATTTAACAGCCAAAATGTTATTTGATACACAATGTAATAGAGCTGATATAGAAAGCAATAATGGAGGTAGAGCATTTGCAAGAAATATTCAAAGAATATTAAGAGAAAGGTATAATTCAAATAAATGTTATATCAAACCATTTCATCAATCTAAAAATAAGCAAGCTAGAATATATTCAAATTCTACTTGGGTAATGCAACATATATATTTTCCGGTAAACTGGAGAGATAGATGGTATGAGTTTTATAAAGATGTAGTGTCATATCAAAGAGAAGGTAAGAATAAGCATGATGATGCTGAAGATGCATTAACAGGAGTCGCAGAAAAATGTAATATAGGAATAGGAATAGGAATATTTAAGTAGGAGGTGAAAAAATGTTAGAAGATGGGTTACTTTTACAAAGAATACAGGCTAAAATATTAAACAATCAAAGCAAAGTAGATACGATAAGAACTGCCAAAAACTATTATAATAATAAAAATGATATTTTACTTAAAGGAATAATACCAAAAAGAGAAGGTAAAGATCCATTAAGAAATGCAGATAATCGAATACCACATAATATTCATCAAATACTAGTAGATGAAAAAATATCATACCTATTTACATACCCTCCTATAATTGATATAGAAGATAATGAAGAAATTAATGAAAAAGTTAATCAAAGTTTAGGTGATGGATTTGAAAGAAAATTAAAAAATATTGGAATAGAGGCAAGTAATTGTGGAACTGCATGGATGCATTATTGGATTGAAATAGATGAAGATACAAAAGAGAGTAAATTTAAATATGAAGTAGTAAATACAGAAGAAATTATACCAGTATATGATAATGGATTAGAAAGAAAGCTAAAAAACATAATTAGATATTACAAAGTAAAAGAAGAAGTTTTAAATCAATTAGATGAAATTACATATGCTTATATTGAATATTGGACAGATAATAAAATGATTAGATGGAAAATGAAAGATAGCTTCACTAATACTCCAATAGAAGAAAGTGAAGATATAACACATACCTTAGGAGATGTTCCGTTTATCGAATTTTCTAATAACAAAGAAAAACAAAGTGACTTAGAAAAAATTAAAAGTTTATTGGATTTAAAAGATGTTGTTGTTAGTGGATTTGCTAATGATATAGAAGACATACAACAAATAATATATATACTTGAGAATTATGGCGGAACTGATTTGAATGAATTTCTATCAGATTTAAAAAGATATAAAACTGTAAAAACAGAATCTATTGATGGAAACAGTGGAGGATTGTCTACATTAAGTATAGATATACCTGTTGAAGCTAGAAATGTACTTATAGAATATCTTAAAAAGCAAATATATGAATCTGGACAAGGATTACAACAAGATATAGAAGTTACAGGAAGTGTAAGTGGAGTCGCTCTTAAATTTTACTATAGAAAGTTAGAATTAAAATCTGGTTTATTAGAAACTGAATTTAGAACATCTATAAATCATTTAATAAAGGCTATTTTAAAATTTTTAGGAATAACAGAAAATTATAAAATAGCTCAGACTTATACTAGAAATATGATATCTAATGATTTAGAAGCAGCACAAATAGCTCAAATGTCTACTGGAATAATATCTAAGAAAACAATACTAGAAAATCACCCTTGGGTAGAAGATACAGTAAAAGAAGAGGAAAGATTAGATGAAGAAAAACAACAAGAAGAGTCGATATTTGAACAACCTTATGAAATGCAACAAGAAAAACCTGCTGAAGTAGGTGAAGAAGATAATGAATAGTAAACAGTATTGGATAGATAGAGAAAATCAGAAACTCAATAAAGGCATTAAGGATTGTAATAATTTAGCTAAAGAATTAGAACATCATTATAAACTAGCAAATAAAGAAATAGAAAAAGAAATTAATAATCTATTTGAAAAATATGCAAAAGATAATCAATTAACTTATGCAGAAGCAACTAAATATTTAACAGGAAATGAGTTTAAAATATGGAGAACTGATATAAAAGGATATCTTGAAATGATTGAAGATAATCCGGAGCTATTATTAGAGCTTAATACTTTAGCTATGAAAAGTAGGATAACAAGGCTAGAGGCTTTACAGTATGAGATTGATAAACAACTCAATAAACTAAATATAGAAGCTGAAAAAGGCACTAAGAAGCTCTTAACACAAACTCTTAAAGATGATTATTATAAAAATGTATATAACATAAGTAAAGAAAAAGGATTTTTAGCAAACTTCAGCGGAATAGATAATAAAACTATTGAAAGAGTTTTGAGTTATGAGTGGAGTGGCAACAATTATTCGGGCAGAATATGGAATAATAAACAACAGCTAAGTAAAACAATCAAAGAAGAAATAACACAGATGTTAATCAGAGGAGAGAGTAGTAAAAAAGTATCACAAAGAGTTGCTACTAGAATGAATGCAAGCTATAAAAATGCAGTCAGATTAGTACAGACAGAGCATAGTTATGTTATGGAACAAGCTAATAAAATTACTTATGAAGATTTAAAAGTTGAAAAATATCAATTTCTTGCTACTCCAGATGAAAGAACTTGTAAAGTTTGTGGTAATTTAGATTTAAAAATATTCAATGTAAAAGATATGATACCTGGTAAAAATTGCAGCCCGCTGCATCCTTCGTGTAGATGCACTTCTTTATTGTACTATGAAGATGAAGATGATGAAAATAGCACAAGATTTGCAAGAGATAAGAATGGAAAAAGAATTGAGATACCAAGCAATATGACATTTAATGAATGGAAGAAAAAATATATTGAAAATACTTAAAATAATGAAAAAATAACTATGTTGGTTGGAAAATTAATGATAGCCTTATCTAATATCGAAAAATTAAAGTCCTTATAGGGCTTATTTTTATTGCCTTTTTCATTATTTGTAGGCGTAAAAGAACAAATAACCTATTATTCATTGTCTTTTTTAGTATTTACTAGACGTAAAAGAAGTAAATGTTGCTAAAATAATTCGACAAGTAAAAGTCGTATAAAAACGTAAATTATGGAGGTATTAAAATGAAAAGAATTTTTTTAAAAGAGTTAGGAATAGATAGTGAAGTTATAGATAAAATCATGAGCGAACATGGCAAGGATATCGAAAGATATAAATCTGAAATAGAAGATTACGCTTCTGAGATAAAAGAACTTAAAGCTAAAACTGTTGATTCAGAAAAAGCTATACAAGATGCTATATCTAAAAAAGAAAAAGAATTCAAAGAAATGCAAAAGAAAGCTGAAAAGGCAGAGGAATATTCAAAAGAACTAGAGAGCTTAAAACAAGCTCAAAGTGATAGAGAATACACAGAAGCTATAAATAATTATTTCAATGATAACAAGATTGATTTTACAAGCAACTTTGCTAAAGAAGCTATACTTAGCAAATTTAAAGAAAAGAAATTTGAATTAAAAGATGGTAAATTTAGTGAAGATGCTTCTAAATTCATAGAAGAACTTAAAAAGAGTGATGAAGGAGCGTTCAAAATGACTGAACCACCTAAAAATAATTCAAATATACAAACGTATCAATATACACCTAAGGGAACTAATACAGGAGATGTAGATTCAATGTTGTCCCAAGTCAATTCTATTTTAGGGCTATAAATTAAATTTAAAAGGAGAGGATAAACATGACAGCTATAAATACATTAGCTTATGCACAAATATTACAACAAGCTTTAGATCAAAAAGCAATACACACTTTATTAACAGGATGGATGGACTCAAATGCAGGACAAGTTAAATATGTTGGAGGGAATGAAGTTAAAATACCTCAAATGTCAGTTGATGGTTTAGCTGATTATAATAGAAGTGATGCTGGAGCAGGATATGTTCAAGGAGCGGTAACATTATCTTATAAAACATATACTATGAGTCAAGACAGAGGACGTAAATTTCAATTAGATGCAATGGATGTAGACGAAACTAACTTTGTTGCAACTGCTACAAACGTAATGAATGTATTTCAAACTGAAAAAGTAGTACCAGAGGTTGATGCATATAGATTGTCTAAATTAGCTACTACAGCAATAGGTGTAGCTAATGACACAAATGTTGAATATGGATATACTCCAGCAAAAGATACAGTACTAACTAAAATAAAAGCTGGTATAAAAGTAATAAGAGAAAATGGATATCAAGGAGAATTAGTAATACATGCTAACTATGATACAGTTACAGAATTAGAATTAGCTATGGCAGGAAAGCTAGCGGCAGTAACTTTCTCACAAGGTGGCATAAACACTCAAGTTCCAGCAGTAGACGGATGCGCAATAATAAAAACTCCAGCTAACAGAATGTACTCAGCAATAACTTTAAATGATGGAACTACTTCAACTCAAACAGCAGGAGGATATGCAAAAGCAGCAAAAGCATTAGATGTTAACTTTATAATAGTTCCAAGAGAAGTACCAATAGCAGTAACAAAACAAGATAAAATGAGAATATTTGACCCAGATACAAACCAAAATGCAAACGCTTGGGTGATGGATTATAGAAGATATCATGAATTGTGGGTGTTAGATAACAAGAAAAATTTAGTGTATGCTTGCATAAAAGACGCTAAATCTAGTTAGATTGAAGGTGTTCTAGATGTATGAGCTTAAAAAAGACAATGTTCATAGAATAGTTGAAACAAAACAGCAAGTAGAAGTATTGCTATCAAGAGGATATGAACTAATTGAAGATATTAAATTAAAAAAGAAAAAAGCTAAAAAGGGAGAGGATTAATGTCCTCTCTTTTTTATTGTAGGTGAAATTATGCTTGAAAATATAAAAGCTTTATTAAATATTACTAAAAATGATTATGACTCATTAATAGAATTGTATATAAAAAAAGTTACTAAAAGAGTAAAAGGATATTGCAATATAGAAGATTTTTCAGTTCTTCCACAGATAGACCAAGATGCTATAAATGAATTTATAGAAGATAAAGTAGCTAATATAATAGCATATAAACTAATTTCTCTAGGGGAAGACATAGATGGCTCAGGAACTTCTACTCCAGCTAATCAAGGAGCTATAAAATCTATTACAAGAGGTTCTGTAAGAATAGAATACAACTATGATAGTGTATCATCAGAAAGCATAAGCAATTCCAGTACAAAAACATCCCCGGAATTAACAGACGAAGAAATGAAGATACTTAATAAGTACAGAAAATTAAGATTTTAGGAGGTGTTATTATGGCAAGTGAAGCGGATATAATAGCAACTCTGTATTTTGATAACATGGATATATATAGAAAAGAAAAAGTTAAAAACCCTAATACTGGGATTACAACTATGCAAGAAATATTAAAATATTCTGATCTCAAATGTTCATTAGACAAAGGGAGTGAAACAACAGTAGCAGGCGAAACAGGAACAGCCTATATTTCAGCAGCTTATAAATTATTTTGCAGACCAACAGTAGACATACAAGTTGGAGATAAGTTAGTTATAACTTACAATGGAAGAACAGAAGAATTTGAGGCCGGCGAACCTTATCCATATAAATCTCATATAGAAACTCCAGTCACTAAGAAGGTGAGAGTATAATGAGTGGTTACAACTTTGAAATAAAAGGAATAGATAACTTTTTAAAAGATATAAATAATATCCAAAATAATTTTTATGGAGATTTAGAAAATTTAATTAAAAAACATGGAGTTTCTTTATTTACAAAAACTAAGATGAAGACTCCAGTTGATACAGGACAATTAAGAAGAAGTTGGCAATTAAAATATAAAAAAGGAGATTTATATATTCGATTATATAATAACACAGAATATGGGTTAAGCATATAGCCCATGTAAAACTCGGCAAATACGAAGAAGGCTAAGTATAATTATATATGCTAACATCGTGCTAAGATACTAGATTGCGAAAGGTTAGTATCCAGCGTAGAGCGTAGTAAGTGAATAAATATAATCTTACCAAGAGTGCCGAGCAATCCAATAAGGGTTGCTTTTTTATTGGATTGAAAATGTACGCCAAGCTGGGTTGGAATAGACCAACTGATGAAAATGAGGGAAACCTCCAGAGCATAGGATAAAAAGCCTATGGTTAATAACAAATGTATATGTTGAATATGGACATAGAATTGTAGGGAGAGATGGAAAAGTTAAAGGAGTAGCTGAAGGAGCTTATATGTTGAAAAAAACCTTTGAAAAAACTGAAAAAAAATTTATAGAAGATTTGGAAAAGCTATTTAAAAAATATGGCTTCAAATAGGAGGTGATTAAATGATACCTCTAAAAAGTATACTATTTGCTGCTACAAAAGCAGTAGCAGAAAATTTTCCGCAAGATGTATATATAGAAGATGACAATACGCAAGGCTTTGATAAGTCTTGTTTTTTTGTGCAAATATTGCCTATTTCAAGTTCAGCTATAACTAGAATATCTAACCTAAGAACTATATCAGTATCAATAAAGTATCTACAACAAGCAGGAGAAAGTATAACAAATATATATGATGCCAGTGATAGACTTGAAAAAATATTTGGAAGGACTTTATTTGTAGATGATACTTATCTGACAGTAGATGATATAGAAAGCAATATATATTCAGATGAAGTAGGTAGAATACTCGATTTCATGATACATCTTGATTTTGATGATATTAAATATTCACAATATACTGGTCCGTTGGATAATCCGGATAGCGAACCAACAGAATATGAATTAATGAAAGAATTACATTTACAACTTAATGAATTAAGAAATATAACAATAGAATCCGATGATCCTACTTTGCCAATAGTGGACAAAGCTATTGTAGATATTTCAAAATTATTAGAGAATTAAAAGGAGAGTGAAATAAATGGCTTTAGGATTACCAAGTATAAGTATTAAATTTATACAAGAAGGTATTACTGCTATAAGCAGAGGATCCAGAGGTATAGTTGCGATGATAATAAAGGAAGAAAAAGCTATATCTCCTGCAACTATAGTTGATGTAACTGATATACCTAGTGATGTTACAGATAATAATAAGCAACTTATAACGAATGCTTTAATAGGAAATACAAGTGCACCACTAAGATTAGAACTATACATTATAAGTGGAGAATTAACTTTACAAGATGCTTTAAGTTATTTTGAAAATACACAATTTGACTATTTATGCTACCCATCAGCTGTAGATGAAGATAAAACAGCAATAGTAACATGGGTTAAATCTCAAAGAAATTTAGGGAATATGGTTAAGGCAGTATTAGCTAATGAAACAGCTGATTATGAAGGAATAATAAATGTAACTCAAAGTGGAGTAGTTGTAGGAGAAAAAACTTATACTGCTGCTGAATTTACTGCAAGAGTTGCAGGATTAATAGCTGGAACAGATTTAAGAATGTCAACCACTTATACTTCTGTACCAGAAGTTGATTTGATACCTTATGAATCAAGAACTGAAACAACTGAAAAAGTAGGGAAAGGCGAATTTATTCTTTATAAGGAATCAGGAAGAATAAAAGTGGCAAGAGGAGTAAACAGCTTAACTACTGTATCTGATACAACTGTAACAGATATACAAAGTAAAGGTGATTTATTTCAAAAAATTAAGACTGTTGACATAATGGACTTAATAGCCAATGACATAAGAAAAACTGCAAGAGATGCATATATTGGAAAATTAAGTAACAGTTATGATAATAAAGTATTACTAATTACAGCTATCCATGGTTATTTTGATGGATTGATTAATGATGGACTAGTTGAAAAAAATACAGTAACAGTTGATATAGATATGGAAGAACAAAAGAAATACTTAAAATCAAATGGAGTTAATATATCTACTATGAGCGATCAACAGATAAGAGAAGCAAATACAGGAGATCAAGTGTTTATAGCAGTAGAATGTAAAATTCTTGATGCGATAGAAAGTATTAGCATTCGCTGCTTCATCTGATGCCATTGAGTAAATAAAATAGAGTATTTGTATAATATCTCCATAAAATGTCTATAATATAAATAAAGATATTATGGAGGTGTTTTTTATGGAAGAAAGATATGGACACTTAACAATTATAGAATCGACTGACAAAAGAAAAAATTCTTATGTTGTTTATAAATGTAAATGCGATTGTGGAAACATAGTATATAGAACCAAATCAAGTCTTACATCAAGTGTTAAAACATCTAAAAATGGCGGCCCTTATTGTGATGAATGTGCAAAAAAATCACAACAACAATTAGTTACAAAACATGGAATGTGGGCTAAAAACAGAAGACTTTATGGAATATGTAAAGGTGCAAAAGCTAGATGCGAAAATCCTAAAAATACTTCATATAAAGATTACGGAGCAAGAGGAATTAAATTTAAATTTAATTCTATACAACATATGTATAAATGGTCATTAGAAAATGGATATACAGATAATTTAAGTATAGATAGGATAGATAATAATGGTGATTATGAACCTTCTAATTGTAGATGGGTAGATATATATACTCAAGCCAATAATAAAAGAGATATATTACAATTTCACGGAATTAAAGGCACTAAAAATGTAGCAAAATACTTAGGAATTTCTGTTAGAAGATTTGCCAATATGTTATATAGAGATAAAATAACATTAGATGAAATATATGAAAAGTCTAAAACCGATCCACTATTCTATGCTACAAATACAGAGAGAAGATCTTTTGCACAAAGAAAAAGAAAAGATGAATGGAAAATCAATAAAGAAGAAGCTATAGAAATAGTTAACAATATAAAAAATGGTTCATCTATCAATAGAGAAGCTAATAGAATGAAAGTAGATTTTAAAACAATAAAAACTGCAATAAAAAGACTTGAAGATGGAATATATGATTTATAAACAATTTTTAAGGACTTAATTTTTATTAAGTTCTTTTTTATTTTATATAGGAGGTGTTTTTAATTGAAAGCTAACGAAGTAATAAATGGTACTTGGGGTAAGTGTATTACTTCTATCCAACTTTGCCCCACTAAGTAGAAATATTTAGTTAAAAAACGGGAGAATTCAAAGAAAACCTAAGGGCAAAGCCTATGGCAACTTTGAGCCGAGCCTAATGATAGGAAGGCGCAACGACTAATAAATATCTTATATTAAAGTTCTACCAAAGTGTAGAAGAAAGGATTAGTGTGATGAATAAAAAAAACAAAGGAATATTAATAGGTATGATTATCGGAGACGGCCATTTAAGCCAACGAAAAGATAAAAGATGGAATTATACTAGTAATAGTATTGTAATTCAACACTGCTTAAGACAAAAAGAATATTTAGAATATAAAGCAGAATTATTACTAAGTATTTTTGGAGGTAACAAACCTAATGTCAGGGAATTTAATAATAATGGTTATCCAGGTTGTAGGTTGACAAAAACACATAAATACTTTAGAGTGCTAAGAAAGCTAATATGTCCTAATAATATTAAAACAATAAGTAGAAATGTTTTGAATTACTTAAATCCACAAGGAATTGCAATATGGTATATGGATGATGGATGTTTGAGTGCTAAAAAAAGAAATGGTAAAATTCATGCATATGAGTTAATACTCAATACATATATTTCATATGAAGATAATCAAATCATAGTTGATTACTTTAAAGAAGTTTGGAATATTAATTTTACAATTACTAGAGATAAAGGAAAATCAAGAATTAGATGTGGCACAAGAGAAGCTAGAAAATTTATAGAAATAGTAAAGCCATATATAGTTCCTTGCATGGAATACAAAATAAATATATCACAGCCTAAAAAAGATATTTAACACGAGTACCCGTCACCTTACTATTAAGTTAAAGGTGAAGACATAGTCTGAACTCATGGGAAACCATGAGAAATGTAGAATAAAATGCTACATGATAACAAAATGGAAGTTTGGATAAATGATGTATTAGTCGATGAAATAGCAGCTTTTCAAGCCAAGATAGAATTTGACAAAGAAGATATAGATATCTGCGGTGAAATGATGACTCAACATAAAATAACAGGATATAGTGGAACTGGCTCTATGACACTTAAGAAAACAAACTCTAGAATGATAAAATTGTTAGCTAATTTTATGAAAGATGGTCTAGAACCGGATGTAACAATAGTTGGAAAATTAGCTGACCCAGGTAATGGAGGAAGTGAAAGAATAAGTATATCAGGAGTATCTTTTGATGATTTAACTTTATTTGATTTTGAAGTTAAAACATTAGGAGAAGTGGAATGCCCATTCACTTTTACAAAATATAAATTTATAGATTTAATATAAAAAATAATATCATAAAGGCTTTGGTGTTTCTAACTAAAGCCTATTTTTATTTTAGGAGGAAATCAAATGAATATAATAGATAAATTAATGAAAATAGACGCAGGGACATTAGAAACACCAACT
>ERZ857693.3230-NODE-3230-length-13997-cov-15.175082_pt1 | contig 13997 bp, 18 predicted proteins | sample MGYA00519765_ERZ857693 | MGnify/ENA primary metagenome ERZ857693 (study PRJEB31778, sample SAMEA3449354) | human gut metagenome | biome: human gut; feature: human-associated habitat; material: faeces | place: United Kingdom | collected 2010/2012 ... | reverse complement strand
GAGATACTTTTTAAATATAATATACAATGTGCAAGTTCCCCACAAGTTGTCAGACAATTCAAAATAACAACATAAATCGAATCTATGTTCTATAAGAGCGTTTATAAATTAAAACATATAATGTTAACAATTTATTTACAATTATGTCATAATGTGTTAACAGTAGTACAGTACTATATAGAGAGAAAGAAAAATAAAGACAGTTAGGAAAGACTAACAGAAAGGCTATATTATGAAAATGAGTGAAAAAACATTATTAAAGAAGATTGAACAAGCGTTTGCAGAAAATTATTGTACTGGTAGTTATAAATTAGAGCTTCAGCATGATTACGATGAAGCGTCATATTATGTTTTATTTTATACATATGAAACATGGGAGACAATATCAGTAGATATTACTGCTACGCGTTTAGGCGAAGTAAAGTTTTTTAGTTACGTTCATTGGCATTACATTAGTAACTTTAATAGTCATGTAAAGTCTGTTATCAATGTGTTGCGTATGCTTTTTGACATGATAGATAGTAATAAAGATACAATGATTAAATATTGTGTAATTGAACCAGAAGAACCAGAAGAACCGGAAGAACCAGAAGAACCAGAAGAACTAAAAGACGTTATGAAAGTAAAACAAGAATTAAATGCACGTTTTGGAAAAGAGCAATATTTTGATACAGATAGTGTACAGTCAAATAAGACAACACTTGCAAAAATTGAAAATATCAATCATTGTCCGAATCAAAACACATGCTGTATTGTTTCACCTTTTGTACATTGCAATTATAATTACAAATCAGATAGCTGTATCAAAGCGCATAAGAATTTTATTCATGATTGCGAACAGTTACATAAACAAATGAAAGCAAAAAGCAATCCAGAATGGCATCATGTTAGCCTTGCTACACTTGCCAACATTGATTTTGATATGCTTGACGAAAAGCGCAAGCTTGTATGTAATATCAACCAGATATTAAAAGACGGTATTCGCAATTTATATAAATGTGAGAATCATATTTCGTTTGAAGTCTTAGAAAGATATGTAATTAGAAAATGTGACGAATTGATTCGACACAATTGTTTAAAAGCGTTCTGGTTTTCGTATATTGCGAGACAGCTTGATGATGTTAGAAGAAACACTATCTATTTATATACTCCATATATTACAGCGCATAGAAATAGATGGTAATATCATAGCTGTTCTATCGGCTACACGGGAAGAAAGGCAGAAACTATGAATTTGTATGGGATCAGAAACAGAGCAACAATCGAATCGGCACCATTTATGATAACTAATGAGCATGACGCTTTTCATTACTGTCTTGATAACTATAGTTTTGTAACAAGCGTGCAGGTGAGAGGCTATATGAATAACAATTTATCAACTGTGCATCGTTATGATGGAAGATATGGAAAAGGTGTTGTAAGAACGCAATCTAGCTATTATCATGGTAAACGTTCAACAAATTACATGACAATCGAATACTGGGTTGAAAAGTGAGGTAAAGAATATGGATAATTTAACAGTTCAAAAGAAATCAAAATTTATCGGAGATTGCATCGCCGCTGAAGATTCTATTGGCAAGTGGCACATTGATGTTAGAAAGATGTATGCTTATTTGGCAGAACAGGCAGTAAATGCAGAAACATCTTCTGATATTAACTATCTGGAAATTGCAAAAGTATCACTTGATTTTCTTGTAAGAGGTGTATTAAAATGAGAAGAATGAAATATAATTATTGTGTAGAAATTGCATATCTGGACACCGATAGCGATTACATAAAAGTTGAATATATCGAAACGCTATCATATAACGCAAAGGAAGCTAAAGAAGAAGCTTATTCTTATATCAAATCGTTTCCTAATGTTTCTCATCCTACACTAGTGGAAGTATATAGAGTATAACAAAAGAGGGTTTTGAACCCTCTTTTTCTTAATTCAAAGCAATATTAAATTCCACTCCATACAACTGGATCTCATCAACATTAGTATAAGTAGCGAATCCACTTCCGCTTATATCAACCAACTGAAGATAAATTGCCCCACTGTCTACTTGTGTTGCATCAAAGGGATTGATAGTGAGAATCGCCATGCATTGATGATATCCGGCAGAATCATGAATAACTGCATTGCAACTACAGATACTTTGCTCATTTACAAATGACAAATTATGGGTCATAACCTTTACGGCAGTATTTTTGAAAGTCTTTTTAGGATTGAAAGCCAAATCAAGGAAGCTTGCCACATGCCCAAAGCTACAATGTGCGTTTGCATTAGTCAGCACAACATTCATCTTATAATCATTCAGTGTGCAATCAGTGCCATCAAGTGCAAATTCGCCGCTTCGATTCCAGGAAGCGTATCCGCCCATTGCCTTGTATATCATATCAGCTATTGAAAACTGACCGCTTGCGTTGGGGTGGATCTTATCACTAGCAAGAACACTAACCCAACGTAAGGCACTGTCTGCACCACTTAAAAACTTATACTTTCCCCAGTAGGTTTCATATAAAGTTTTTATTTCATTGTATGCTTTTACGGATGCTCGAGTAGTAAAACCGATTATAGGTGTGGCAATCCATCCGATGTAAAGTGTTGCGTTTGGTAATTGTGTCATTAAATCAATCGTATCTTTGATACCACTATTGACAGTTGAAGCTGCAATAAATTGATCATTCCATCCACCAGCAACAACAACATACTTTACCTGTTTTTTCTGTTGATCTGTGAGTGTTGCGATTGCCTGTGATAGCAGTTCTGAAAAGTGTGTATTCGCGCCAAAACCACTACCACCTTTGCTTTTATTCACATAAAAGCTAGCATCACTAAAATACTGTTCATGCAAAATATCGCACCATGGTTTAACCATTCCATCGGGTGTATATCCCTCACCGTATGAGTCGCCTATAGTAATGATTCCATAATCAGTTAACCCTGTAACAATAATATCAGACAATTCCCCATTTGCCTTTAAAGCATCCATGTAATCATCAATCGCCTGGATATAGTCCAAATTATCAATATAATTCTGTACATCTGTTTGCCACTTATTCCATTGTGTATAGTAATCATCCCACTTTGCATTTAAATCTTTAGTAGTGGCGAGCACCCAATCAAGGTTTAAATTGTGAAAATCTGTATACGGAAAATTAGAAAATGCCATTTAATCACCTCACTTATTTAAATTGATCGGACGGTATAACAAGGTATTGGCTGTTATCGCCACCTGTTACTAAAATTGGATCAAATGGTTTGTCAAAATACGTGGGGTCGGGTATTTGTCCGAATTTTTCTATTGTGAGCCTAATTTCTGCTGGCTTTGAAAGATCAGGTATAAATAAACGGAGTGTCGATGGCGATTTGCTATTGACTACTGGAAATGTGAGACGATCACCGGTATGAATATCAATATTCGAAAACAATGAAGAAATGTTGATTGCTCGATTTATAAATATTCTTTCGTAAGTGTAACCAACAGGCAAATCAATTTTTATATCCCTTGAAGATCCGTTAGCGTCAATACTTATATAAATAAACGGCCCATTAATATTAAATTTACTCATAATAGTGTACCTCCCTTTTCCCAACCAAATCCATCAATCACGCCAATAGAAATAGTTTCAAGCTCTTTTCCGCAATGCATGAAAAAACCATGCCCAATATCAAGCCCTATGTGTCTACCCTTGCCACCAAAAGTTGTATAAAGTAAATCTCCGTCTTTTGTCTTGTCAGGAGTCGTTATATTACTACAACTGTTTATATAGGCAGTCGAATACATAAATTTCCCAGTTACAAAATTGATAAATCCGCTGCAGTCAATAACAGTCTTTCCCAAACAGAAAGCCTTGATTTGTGCTTTCTGTGCTGCGTTATACTTTTTAAAATAATTTGGCTCTGCGTTCCATAATGCCTCAAAAACTTCTGGTGTACACTTCTGACCCTTTGCTCCATAAAGGTAAGCGTACTTATCACGGTTTTTGTAAAGCTCTCTTGCTTTTGCAATATACGCAACGTTCTTATCTGGAATATCATAAATCATAGCTAATTCTCCTTTTCTTTTACTATTGTTAACAGCTCTGTAATAACTTTTGTGTTGTTATTCAGTGCGTCAACCCACTTTGTGCTTTCTTGATCATGTTTCTCATACCAACTTTTTCTCTCCTCACGCTGCCTTACGTCAAGAGCGTTTACATACCACATCACAGCGCCTAAACATACGCATGGTACACCAACCATTTGCGCTATTTGCGCTATTGCGTTCATAATTTCCATCTTACCACACTCCTATCAAAATCCTATCGGCATAAAGCTTGCACACCTCATCAAGAAAATTGTAAGCTTTAGTCAGATCAATTTCCTGTTGCATCATTTGTTGCGAAGTAGTAACACCTATGTTACCATGTATTCTTCCTTCATGTGTTCCGTTTGTGGTAGACTCATCAAGACCATTTGTTACACTTCCGAGTGAGGTGTCAGCACCAAAACTTTGTGTATCACTGCCGCTGTCTGTTATGTTGTCAGTGTTTGCCACCTCAGGAGTACTTGAGTTAAAAGCGGCAACTTTATGAGTTGCATCTGATACTTTACCAAAAGTCGTTGTTGCTGTTCCTTTTTGGTATGTTTCTTCTGTGTCCACTTTGCCCTTCTGAAAGGTACCGTTTCCACTGTCAGTCCAGTTTTCCATACGATCATAATTCTCGATCGGATTATACTCAAGCTGTGTTACTTCCCACAAGTGATCTATTGACCACTGTAACGACCTTGCTACACTTGTAACATGCCGTCTTAAATATTTGGGGTCTTGGTAAATAGGTGTCAGATCTCCGTATGATAGCAAAAAGTGTTCAATAAGTTGCTCTTTTGAAACACCTTTAACGTAAATATCATTAAAGATACTATTATCATAGTCATACAAAGTCGCTATTGGAATTATAGTTCTCACGCTGCACGCCTCCTCTATTGTTAGGATACCTCAAACGTGCTTTAATGTCAAGTCCATAATGAGCGTTTACTTTTTCTAAACATTCGTTTAGTGTTTCCACCCACAACTCGCATTTTGACATTACAGCGTTTTTGGTTTCTTCAACTTCATCTGTAATCATGCGCTCTTTTTTCTCGGGTGCAGTATAAATACCTATCTCAATATCAAAAGCATGTTTTAGGTTTTCAACACTTTCTAATGCAGCTTTAACAACATTATAGCATTTTTCTATATCGTTGTTAAAGAACTCATACAATGGCTTTCCTGTTTCCTTATCATACAGCGCTTGATTGATTACAACCGCCAACTTTCCAGACATAATATCATCAAAAGCAACTTTAAACGTTTCAGCCGTGCTTTTGTTTTTGGCTGTAAAAATAAAGCCAAATTTTGCAAGCGCACTTGCAACATCATGATTAGATAAAGCCATGGCAACTCTCTGCGCGTATGAATTTATCAAATCGCCAATACCGCACCAATCAGGTGTTAATTTGACAATCTCACAATCAGTACCAATAACCAGATCCCCATTAAAAGTTGAGTCAAAAGCTGGATTAGCAACTATATAGTTAGTCGGTTGATACTGCACATCAAACCCATAAGGGTTTCCATGTTGTGGAATGATACCAAAACGTGCAGTATTCATAACACAAAAGTTACCTTTTAAAAACAGTAAAGGATAAATATAATTTTTCGCCCAATTTTGAGGCATACCATCGAAAATTATAAGACTTTCTGCGCGTTGCAAAAAGTAGCGAAAGTATGTTGCATAATCCCACGTATTGTTAATATGAATCATGTTTGGATTTTGCCTTGACTCATATTCATTTATGACAGGACTTGATACAGTTTCCCCCACATAGTACCCACTATATACAAAAGGTTTCATTCTATAAACATACCCCCATTCAAAAAGTTATTTATAACCTCTTTTCCATTCTCTGTTGCAGAGCACCTTACATCTGCGCTTTCGCACTTTACAAAACCATTCAAACCAGAAAGTGAAACAGGATTACATAGAGGTCTACCGAAATCGTTTACGTCAACAGTCTTTTGAGTGAAAAATCTACATGTTAATGTACAAAAATTTTCTTGTGATACGCACCCACTTGAACCGCTTGACGTAACGTTATTTGAAATCAAACCGCCAACTAAAGAAAGTACACCACTCGCCGCTCCTAAAGCATTACCAGTCACAGCACTCGCGATTAAACCGCCTGCACCTTCTACGATATTTCCACCACCATTACTAGAACGGCTAGAGAATCCAACGTTTGCTCCCGCGCTACCAAAATAATAGCCAAAAACACCTTTGCTATTAAAAACGCTTGCGCTGATATTTCCGTTTATATCCATTTGCATCCCAATAGAAATAGTTCTGTCTGATTTTATAAAACTTCCATCTATTGGGATTGTTCCAATATAAGGAATTGCAAGGGTATATTTTGAAAATGGTTCAACATTTCGATAATTAAAATTTTCAACTTGTGGATGATTTGGAGCGGTAACAGTAACAACATTTCCCCAAATTTTGCCATTTGAAATAGCAGTACCAGTTCCGCAGCCGTCAATAGGACCAAGTGATATTGAATCACCCCCACCACCTATTGAGACAGGAACCCAACAAGCGGATATAATATAGTCTTGCGTATTAAATACTTGTTTTGTGATTACATCACCTATTTTTGTCCAGTCCGTGAGGGCATCAATAAAAGTAGATGAGTATAAATAATTGCACAAAGATGAAAACTGTGCTGGACTCAATGCATGAAAAGCGTTTCCGTTTTTTCCTGCTGTCGTAAGTATAATACTACCTGCATTAGAAAAGCCAAAATTACCAGATAGAGCTTGTTGGATAGTTGTACTAGAGGATGTAGGAAAAAGTGTGTCGGATAATTCCTTATCATAAAGGCTGCTAGACCTTGTTACATACAGAGTGTTGCTCAAAATCTCATTTTTGTAGCTTGCCAAATAATCACAAGTGCATGAAATCTCATAAGTTGATTCTATATATGTAACATCATTGATAAAATAATATCTCCCAAAAGTTGCACAGTAGGCAACGTTCCAATCAAAAGGCGATACACCTTGCAAAATAAAAGTTGGTTTTTCTACACTTGTACCACTTTTAAGTACACATGCTGCACTTTCTGAAAGAGTTGGTATTTTCGTACTATTTATTCTTTTGTCTGATTTTCCAAATTTAACTTCAAATGCCATATGTACCCCCATATTCAAGAAAAAGGGCATTGAAGCCCTTTTTTTAATCAAGTAAAATTAAGATTGCATTTTCTGTAAAGTCAACAGGTGTCTTAAATGTGTAATGATTCCAACCGTTTCTGAATCCAAAACGTGCATTTAATGGTTCGACAGCACTCCATTGATCAACAGGAACAATTCCTAACGTGTCAATATCCATCATAAGCCCTAAAACATTTTCGACCGTCTTGTTCGTAAGTGTAAACTTACTTGTACCGTCTGCCTTTACACTCTCAGCACTTCCCTTAATCGTCATTGGATTCTCAGGATCCGTCCAGAAAGTAACTTTCTCATAATCACCCAACTCTGCCTTTTCCGGATGGAAAAATTCTGATCCATTTGCTTCAAAATAGTTTCCAAATTTTGAAATTAGATAAAATCTTAAATCAGCAGCATCAGTATGGCGATTTACAACTTTACCAGTGAAATCTCCGTGAAAACGTGTTCCACGAACAGCAATGTTTTCTTTAAGTGTTTTCATCTCGGCAGAAAGCCATACCATGAACGGTTTGAAGTCAGCCGGATTCATGATTGATTGTGCTGTCATTGTTAGTCCAGTTTCAGCGTTATACTTTGTTAACGCATGGAATACTTGCGTTTTCTTGCACATATTGCCGCTTGTAGGTGTTGCGCTACCAGCATCCGCAAGAATAAGTGCAAGGTTTGCAAGCTGCGCGCGGGCGATATTTTCCAGATCAATCTCATAAATGTTTGAAAATTCAGTCATCAACATAGAGAAGTATGATGCAACTCCGTTTTCACTGTCAAATGCTGCGTTTAATTGATTCTTCCAGATAGTGTACTTTCTCGCAAAAGTTTGACCGCCGCTTGCGATTGTAAGAAGTACATCATACTTTACCGGCTTTGTTCCCGCTTTCCAGTCTTGATTTGCTTCTGGTTTAGCAAGTTCAACATTAACATTCCATTCATCATTGTTAATGTTGGAATCATTAACGATAGGCGTAAATTTACGAATGTAATTTCCATATCTTTCAGCATCCCAAACCATACCAGAAAGCTTTCGGGAATATGGGCGAATTGAAAAAATTGTCTTTGCTAGAACTGTAGGAATAATCTGATACAGATTGTCATCCTCACGATCAAGACCCATTTTAAAAGTATTCTGCATCTGTCCAAAACTTAAATTCTGTCCAGTTTTTCTACCTGTGTATTCCTCATACATGGTATTGAGAATTGCAGAAATTTGTGTATAATTTAAACTTGCCATAGTCTACCCTCCTTTAGAAAAATTTACTAATATCTGTTTTATCGTTTGAACTGCCAAAATTAGTCTTGCCATTGGCAAGCTGCTGTGCTTTTACAAGTGCTGCTGCAAACTTATCATAATCAAAAACATTTGGTTCTGGCTTTTGATCTGTCTTTTGATCTGTCTTTTGATCTGTCTTTTGATCTGTCTTTTGATCTGTCTTTTTATCATCTGTAACGTCAAATGCCGCAATCTCATCTTTACTGTATCCGGCATTTACAAGCTTTAAAATTTCATCAATTTTCATATCTTTACCTTCTTTCTTTATTTGTTGACAGCTGTAAACAGATTCGAACTGCTATTTTATGAGTCAAAGTCATATGTGCTAACCGTTTACACTATACAGCAATAATAGGCGGCTCGTCTGTTGTCCCCAACATGCACACACTGTCTAGTGTTTGGATAGTGCAACCGCCTATTTATTATATAACATTTATATTATTGTTTGTCAATTACAACTTTATAAAATATCATACCATGATACACAATCAAAAGAAGCTAAAAAATCACATTGTGTTTCATAGTCTGAAAATGTTATGTCACCACTTATAAACATTGGTTTTAGATACTTTTTACTACTTGTTTGCCATCTTTCTAGTGATGATGGCGAAGCATCAAAAACATCATCACAATGTGCTTTCATAGGTTTAGTTACATAAAACTTAAAGTCTGACTTATGCAACCACACAGAAAACAAAGGTGTTTTCATATCGTGCGTATATTCCTTTAAGTTTTGATGCCGTATTCTATCATCTTCGAGATCCATAAATTCGTTATCAAGTTCCATTTTCGCTCTTCCTTTTGGAAGATTCCTATAGAAAGCGTTTTGTCTCTTTTTCTCTGAAATAGGCGATTTAAAAGGGAGTATAAGTGTAGTTTCACATCTGTCTACCTGTGTGATTTCAGTTCTTTCTTTTACGGCTTTGTAGCAATCAGGAATTAGTCGATATCCGATTAAAATGTTTGACATAATAGCGTTAGAATTGCCGAAAAACCACGTTCTTATTTTTTCCGTTTCAGAGTCAGGGCGGTTTCTGAAAAGAACTTCCATGATATTTTTGTATGCCTGGAACTCATTTTTTATAGGTCTGTCACCTTTTTGAGGTATAAATTCGTCAAAAATTACATCATAAAACCTTGTAAAATCTATACCAGTTTTGTTTTGAAAAGTAGACAGCGAAACACCTACTATAAAAGGTTTATCGTTTTGCAAGTCCTCATTTGTCAGATATGCTTTGCCATAACCTTTTTTGTCGTTATATTTCAAACGAATATCTTTTCCGAACCAATCCGGCTTTACGAAATCGCCTATAGTCGAAAAGCTGTTTTCAAGTGCGACGTTTGTTCTACGAACATATAAAATAGGATAGTGTCCGTCATTCCAGATATCACATATGAGGTGAGATTTTCCAATACCTCTACCGCCTATTATATCAATATAACGCTGTCCAACGTCACAAATATATTTATAATTCAAATATCCGTTTTCTTTATATAAACCCATAATATCACCTCATTAACTTAAAAGAGGGAAGCCGAATTGACTTCCCTTTTTTGATGTGAACAACTTGTTTTTCATCCCGCCACACCCTACCATTATAAGATTAAACAAGCTCAAAATTCATATAAGTGCGTCCAGCTTTGCTCTGTGAGCGTGTCAGCTTAAACTGTAAATTATAAGTACCCATGAAATCATATGCACTTTCTGCTGTCTTGATCACAGTTGGACTTGATGTAGCAATCGTTACAACTTCGCCTGTATCAATGTCAGTATGATAAAAAACAGCCACTTCCTTATCGTCATCTGTTGTATATCGTACGTAATCAGTTACGTTTACAATGCTATCATCTGGTAAATTCTTCATCAACAAATGATTATCATTTGCCATCTTAAACATTTCTTTCTTATCAAATTCTCTTGACTGTCTTTCAATTCTCATTTTCATTTTCCTCTTTTCTTTTATTAAGGGTTCTTTCCCTTACAAGTATATAATAAATTATTTACAAAAGTTTTGCAAACAAAACGTTATTTATTCCACTATTTCATCAATTATAGTGTAATTCTTTATTTGATCATCTGATAAACCTATTTCATAATCGCGCGGAATCATACAACTATAACCAGTATATTCTGTTACCGCTTCTTTGCCTTGATAATCTTTAACTTTTACTTTTGTGATTGTATCGCTGTCATTATACCAGATTTGAAAACCACCACTATTTTTAATTTTAAATCCATCTCTAAAGTTATCAAGGTTTTTTATCACTTCGACACCTCTTGATTTTTTTACTCCCGATATTGTACACCCGAAATAGGTTTTATCCTTTGTTTCTTTATAAGCATTGAAACAATACTTCTTTGCGCCTAAAGTTTTAAAATCTTTGTATTCGGGTTCATACCTATTTTCAGATTTCACATCGCTTTCGCAGTCAAAATATCCAATATAATATTTTTTGCCGTCAATGTCAACAAAAGAATTAGTTTCTTCGCACAGCTCATATATCCAATTATTTAATTCTGTCAATTTGTCAAAATTAAAGTTAGTTGCTTTGCAACTGTCTGTATCACAGTAAATATATGAACTTTCCGCACATGCTAGAATCCTACGCAAATGCTTTCTTGCGTGGGCTGTTGTATATACACCCCAAACATACGGCAAAACGCTTTTTTCGCTTTGCTCTGAAATAGATTTTTCATCTGGAATCGAAAAACCGCTTGCATCAACTTTTTCTTTATATGCAATGTCATTTGCATACATTGAATATGAAAATTCTTGCCATTCGTTATCCAAATACAACATAATAGGGTGAATGGGATCTGTTGCAGCCATTCCGTAAATACCATTTAATTTATTTTTGGCTTTCATCAAGTCATACTCTGCCTCTTCTCTTTCTTTGCTATTTGGGGCGGTATGTTTCACGGCTATTTTGAGCTTTGTTTTCGCTGTAAAGTATTCCATGATTACACTTCTCACATCGTCTGGCATATATCCATACCGTGCTGTATATAGCGTATCTTCTATAATTTCAATGGTATCAAAATCATAACATTCTTCAATGATAGAAAAGTCTATATCTGTCACAGTTGTTTCAAGCTCTGCCGCTTTCCACACTCTGCCATTGTCGGGATCAACACCTTGCAAATTACGGCATTTACTTATAGAAAGATACGGATTGTATTGATCTTCTTTAAGTCTTACATTTGTAAGTTTTATCTGTGCTATCCATGCAAGGTTTTTACTTTTTATGTATTTCAAACACTTTGACGTAACAGGCATTTTTTCAAAAGCTGTCATTGGAAACTGCATCAAAAGAAGCATAGCTGGATACATGCTCGAAGCGTCAAAACTATAAACGTCATGATAGATTTTAGCACATTTTATCATATTTGCGTGAGTATCGCCACCACGAAAAGCTTCTTTTAAAAGTTTGTATGTTTCGTCTGTTAAAGCTAACTTTTTCTTTAGCAGACGTGTTGTCGTACCTTTTCGTATAGCTCTTTTCATGTCGCGTCTTACGTAAGATGTACTTGTGAGAGGTACTGTTGCAATTCTATCGCCATCTTTTGTAAGCATGTATGTTATTGCTTCCCACAAGCCTAAAGTATCATTGATGATATACCCCCACTCAGTAGGACTAATATAGCTCTCATTGTGTCTTATAAGTGAGTAGTCCAGATCACCTTTTGCTTTTATGTGCGTGCAGCCCGCCATTTTTTTCGTGAAATTATCAAGTGACATGTTCGTGAGCTTATAACTACACCTTAGTTCAATACCACGCTTCTTTAAGCGCCACACAAGAGGTTTACGTTTACCAGTTGCGAACACTTCGCTATAATCGTTTAGATATCCAATCAAAAAGGAAAATTCAAACGGAAGATTATGAACGTAAATCACAAAATAGCGTGACTCATTAGTTTTATAGTAAGCTTGTATTTTATCAAGTAATTTTATAAAATCAGTCCAATATCTGCCTGCTACTTCTTCTCCGTCAACGCAAGCGCTCCAAACATACATAAAAGCGTCAATAGGTTTTGTAACTTCTTCGCCCTGGTCATCTTTTTCAATGCGTGTCCGTGATGTTGTTTCAATGTCAAAAGTTCCAAATTGATCAATATAATAAGGGCTGTCTTTCTTTTTTCCTAAAGGTTTGTGCAATGAAAAGCCATGTGACGGAACATAGTCCGCCACTGACTTTACTTCTATATTATCATATTCATTTACTCTGTTTAAACATTGAACTATCATGATTACAGCTCCTGTTTTATAGATTTCGGTTTTGGCTTCGCCCGATTGCGTTTATACAGATTATTTGCAGCTTTGAACTCACGTGCTTTATCTTTCCATGATAGCGAACTGTTCTGTATAAGAGCAACTCTAAATTCGGCTTGATCTTTTACTGCGGGGTATAAATCTTCAAAAGTGCTAAAGATTTCGTTCAATCCCTCACGTGTATTTGTATTAAGTGCTTCAGTTAACATTGTAACTATTTGATCACTTGATAGCTGCGCATACTTTTTATCAGATAGATAATGCAACGTGTTAAAAAGCTTGTCGCGGATATTTTTGGAAAGCTTAGAAATATCAACCCCGTAACGTTCTTTAAACGTTGCTACTCTTTTATTTTCTACTTCGATGCTACCACGTGCGGTTGAAGCTTTTGCTTCGAGATAATGAAGAAGCTTGTTTTCAAGCGCTCTCAGCTCACGGATTGAAAAATCTTTGTATACAGCTTTTCCCGTTGAAACATAAGAAGCGTTATAAGAAACATGCTTATTGAAGTAATCAACAGCGTCCTGGTATCTGAAAAGTGCTGTTCTATCCGCTGCAATTCGACCTTTACTAATTGCAGTCGTTAAAGTCTTTGCACGCTTGTTTGCAACATTGGCAAGTTTGCCGACACGAGCGATATATTCTGACTTACTAGAAGTCGGTTCAATAGAATCATAATGCCAACGGGTGAAATATTTTGCCTGAATTTCTGTCTGTTTCATAACTTAATACCTCTCTTTTCTAATTCTTCTTTTACAATGTCATATTTATAGTTGTGCGGTGTAATTTCTCTGAAAATCTTTGCTATTGCCTTATTACTATAAGCGTTTTGTCTAAGAACTAAAACAATATAATCAACTGCTTCAAGTCCCTCTTTATATGAGCATTTCGTGCTATCTGGTACAACCTTATACCATTTTGTCATTTTGATATCAAATACCGCCTGAACTAAAATTGCGTGCTGTAACATTTCATAAGGTGTTAACTTACTATTTATAATGCCGTCTTTAGGTCTTTTCATTTCTTTATATCTCCTTGATTTTTTCTTTTATTGTATCATGGAGTTGTTAACAAATAAAGTATAAATTATGACCAAAATGTTAACAAATTATTGTTATACTTGATATAGAACAATGAGACGAACAAATGTACTATTGGAGGAGGCGATAGAACAAATGTGCTAACAGCAGAGGCGACAGGCAACCAACGCGAGCGAGCCGACTG
>ERZ857693.3225-NODE-3225-length-14018-cov-6.433933_pt1 | contig 14018 bp, 6 predicted proteins | sample MGYA00519765_ERZ857693 | MGnify/ENA primary metagenome ERZ857693 (study PRJEB31778, sample SAMEA3449354) | human gut metagenome | biome: human gut; feature: human-associated habitat; material: faeces | place: United Kingdom | collected 2010/2012 ... | reverse complement strand
GCAAGCAGATGGCGTGCAAAGTCGCCAGACGCTCTTTGTGCGGTATTGCCTTTACAGAAATCACACATAATATTGTAGTAAGAAAGGTTGGAATTTTTTCTCAAATGGTAGGTTTAATTTTATTGCAGATCGCCCTGATCGCCCTGAACGCCGTATTCGCCGGCACAGAGATCGCGGTGATCTCCGTCAACGAGGCAAAACTGGAAAAAGAAGTGGAAAACGGCAACAAGCGTGCCCGCTGGCTGTTGAAAATGGTGCGGAACTCCTCCGGATTTCTGGCAACGATTCAGGTGGCGATCACCCTGTCCGGCTTTCTGGGTGCGGCATTTGCCTCCGACAGCTTCGCGAAAAAGCTGACGGGGCTGCTTCAAAAGACCGGCATCGGGTTGAGTACTTCTGTGCTGAACACGATTTCCGTCATTCTGGTAACACTGGTCATTTCCTATTTTTCCATTGTCTTTGGCGAAATGGTGCCGAAACGCATTGCCATGAAGAATGCCGAAAAATTTTCGCTGACAATGTCCGGACCAATCACGATAATTTCCAAGCTGTTCGCCCCGCTGGTGTGGCTGCTGACCAAGTCCACCAACGGAATCCTGCGGCTCTGCGGCATTGACCCCAACAGTGAGGACGAGATCGTCACGGAAGAAGACCTGCTGCTCATGGCAGATGCGGGACACAAAAAAGGAACGATCGACACCGAAGAAAACGACCTCATTAAAAATGTATTTGCATTTGACGACCTGACTGTCGGCGAGATCTGCACCCACCGCAAGGAAGTGGCGGTGCTCTGGCTGGACGAAACCATTGCCCAGTGGGAACAGACTATTCATGAATCCCGCCACTCGGTCTATCCGGTCTGCGGGGACAGCGTAGACCAGATCGTAGGCGTGCTCAACGCCAAGGACTTTTTCCGGCTGCAAAACCGCACCAAGGAATTCGTCATGGAACACGCTGTACACACGCCCTATTTCATTCACGAAACCATGAAAGCTGACGAGTTGTTCAGCAAGATGAAACGGCACGCAGACCATTTTGCAGTCGTTGTGGACGAATACGGCGGCATGTGCGGTATCATTACTGTGACCGATCTGGTGGAACAGCTGGTCGGAGATTTCGACGATGACGAAACCGAACGGCAGGAACCGGAACTGGAACGTCTGGATTCGAAAACGTGGAAAATCCGCGGCACCTGTTCCCTCCACGATGTGGCAAAAGCTCTGGATCACGAATTTTCCGATGCGGAGGAATACGAAACCTTCAGCGGCTTTCTCATCGGCAAGCTGGGCGAGATCCCCAAGGACGGCAGCCGCCTGAAGCTGGAGATCGAGGGATACCTGATCCGCATTCTCAACGTCCGACAGCACTGTGTGGAAAAGGCAATCGTCCGGCTGGAGCATTCTCCGGCAAATCCACTGTAACAGAAGACTTTTCTGGAGAAAACAGCATTAGAATGTAAAAGAAGCATCTCGTTGAGATGCTTTTTTTCATGTGCGGTATTGCCCAAAACATTTTTCAACACCTCAGACTGCCCTCTCCAGCTTCGACAAAACGCAACTTATTTTTTACGCAGATTTTACATAGCCACCGTGCAGACTTTACAGAGAACCGGTATAATAATGGCAGTACAACGCAAGCACTTTGCGGTGTTATCCCAGAAAAATGCCCCTGTTTTCACGGGGCAGCAATAAGGAGTCGAAACCTATGGATATTTTTTCCGTCATTACCCTGCTGGGCGGTCTGGCGTTCTTCCTGTACGGCATGAACGTCATGTCCTCCGGTCTGGAGAAACTCGCCGGCGGCAAGCTGGAAATCGTTCTGAAAAAGATGACTTCCAACAAGTTCAAGAGCCTGCTGCTGGGCATGGGCATCACCATTGCCATTCAGTCCTCCTCCGCCCTGACCGTCATGCTGGTCGGGCTCGTCAACTCCGGCATCATGGAACTGAGCCAGACGATCGGCGTACTCATGGGCTCCAATGTGGGCACCACGCTGACTGCATGGATCCTGAGCCTTTCCGGCATCGAGGGGGACAATCCCTTCCTGAAAATGCTGAAGCCGGAATCGTTCTCCCCGATCATTGCTCTGATCGGTGTCATTATGATCATGACTGCCAAGCATAACCGCACCAAGGACATCGGCAAGATCATGGTGGGATTCTCCGTGCTGATGACGGGCATGACCCTGATGAGCGGAGCCGTCAGCCCGCTGGCAGATTCCCCGCAGTTCTCCCACATTCTCACCGCGTTCCGGAACCCGATCATGGGCGTTCTGGTAGGAGCCGTTTTCACCGGCGTGATCCAGAGTTCCGCCGCTTCTGTGGGAATCCTACAGGCACTCTCCCTCACCGGACAGGTCACCTACGGCATGGCGATCCCGATCATCATGGGACAGAACATCGGTACCTGTGTCACCGCCCTGCTCTCCAGCATCGGCGTAAACCGCAGTGCCAAGCGGGTGGCATGTGTGCACATCTGCTTTAACTGCATCGGCACACTGGTGATTCTGCCGATATTCTATGGACTGTACTGGCTGCTGGACTTTGCCTTTGTCGGCTCTGCAATTGATCCGGCTGGCGTGGCTCTGGTACACACAATCTTCAACATTGTCACTACAGCAATGCTGCTGCCGTTCACCAAGCTGCTGGAAAAGCTGGCGTATACGCTGGTACGGGACAGCAAAAAGGAAAAGGAAGCCAAGGAAAAGCATGCTATGCTGGACGAACGCCTGCTGGCAACACCAGCAGTTGCCATTGAAGTCTGTCACGGTGTGACCATGGAAATGGCAGAGTTGTCCAAGACCACAATGGAACTGGCGATCAACATGCTGTTCCAGTATGACAAAGCCACCGAAGAACAAATTGAGGAAAACGAAAACCGCATCGACAAATACGAGGATAAGCTGAACGCCTATCTGGTACGCATCAGCAAGCACAGCCTTTCCTCCAAGGACAGCCGGACAGTTTCGAAAATGCTGCACTGCATCGGCAATTTCGAGCGAATTGGTGACCATGCGGTGAATATCATGGAATCGGCACACGAACTCCACGAAAAGGGGCTGCACTTCTCCGGCGATGCCGCAAAGGAACTGCGTACCCTGTGTGATGCTCTGCTGGAAACACTGAACATGGCATATCAGGCGTTCGAAAAGGACGACCTCGCCATTGCACACCAGGTAGAGCCGCTGGAAGAAGTGATCGACACCCTGAATCTGGAGCTGAAAAACCGCCACATCAAGCGGCTGCAAAACGAAGAATGCACCGTGGAACTGGGCTACATCTATCAGGATCTGCTCACCAATATCGAACGCATTTCCGACCATTGTTCCAACATTGCCGGTGTGCTGATCGAAATCGACGAACAGCAGAATATCCACAAGTATCTGTTCAAGCTGAAAGAAAACGATGAAACCTTTCAGGAATCCTACCACCAGTACCTGAACCACTACTATCTGGAACTGGGACAGCCCACGCTGGACGAAGTCGTGGACGCGTGATTTTCTAATAAAGTACAAAGCCGCCGTGAGGAATTTCTCACGACGGCTTTTTTATATGAAAACGATTTGATTTAGAATACGAATCTCTCTTAAAAATACTGATACTTTTTCCGGTTGGCAATGAGCAGAGAAACTGTAACGATCAGCCCCAGCAGTTCCGCCAACAGAATGGAACACCAAACGCCGTTTAACGCAAAGAAAATCGGCAGCACCAGCACACAAACGATCTGGAACACCAGTGTGCGGGCAAAGGAGATCATAGCGGAAACCAGCCCGTCATTCAACGCAGTGAAAAAGGCAGAACCGAAAATGTTGAACCCGCACAGCAGATAGGACAGGCTGTACAGCCGGAAACCATGCAGTGTCATAGCGTAAAGACCGGCATCATAGCTGACGAAAATTTTCGCCAGTGTCGAGGAGAGCAGTTCGCTGGACACGGTAAGCAGCACTGCCGCCGCCAGCACGATTCCCATGCTTCGCCGCAGCAGTCCCCGCAGTTCATCATGGTGTTTTGCCCCGTAGTGGTACCCCACAATGGGAGCACTGCCAATGGAATAGCCCATATAAATTGCCAGAAAAATAAAGTTGACATACATGATCACCCCAAACGCCGCCACGCCGTCCTCTCCGGCGAACCGCATCAGCTGGTAGTTATACAAGGTGTTGACAAGGGACATGGAAAGATTCGTCATCATCTCCGAAGCTCCGTTGGAACAGCTTCGCCACAGGGGCTTCCATTCCAGCCGGGTTTTCACCAGCTTCAACCGGCTGCTGTTCGGACGCAGGAAGTAGATCAGCGGCACGATTCCGCCAATGGTTTCCCCGATGCAGGTGGCAATTGCTGCCCCAGTCAGTCCCCAGCGGAACACGGCAACGAACAGGAAGTCCAGCACCATATTTGCCACGCCGGCAGCAAGGATCACATACAACCCCAGCTGCGGTTTTTCCGCCGTGACGAAAAAACTCTGGAACATGTTTTGCAGCATGAACATAGGCATGGTGCAGAGGAGAATCCTGCCATACAGCACACAAAATTTCAGCATAGCCCCATCGGCACCCATTAACTTGGCAATGGGGCGGATAAAGCAAAAGCCCAGCACTGCCAGCACAAAGCCGATGAGAAACGCCGCGGTGATGACCATGGAAAAGTAGCGGTTTGCCCGTTTGTCGTCCCCTTCACCGCAGGTTTTTGCCACCAGTGCACTGCCGCCGGTGCCCAGCATAAAGCCAATGGAACCGATTGCCATAAGAAAAGGCATGATGAGATTGACTGCGGCAAACGGTGTCTTTCCCACATAGTTGGACACGAAAAAGCCGTCCACCACGCTGTAAATCGACGTGAATATCATCATGACCACAGACGGGAACACAAACCGCAGCAGTTTTGGTACGGTAAAGTGTTCAGAAATTTGTATTCGCATTATTATTCCTCCTTGGGTGCTTCCGGCAGATGTTCTGCTCCATATTTTTGCAGCAACCGGATAAACTTGTCTGTCAGTGCCACCAGCTGTTCCCGTTCCGGCTCGGTCATTTCCGAAAATGCCTGCTGTTCGGCGATGTAGATCGGCTGCACACAAGCATCCGATTTCTGTTGTCCGGCGGCAGTGAGGTGAATGTGTTTCTCCCGACCTTTGCCGGTTTCCAGCTGGAGAAGCCCCTGTTTCTCCATTTTTTTCAGGGCAGAATTAATGGTCTGCTTGCTGGTCAGTGCCAGATTGCAAACGTCCCGCTGTAGACAGCCGTCCCCCAGCACACAAATTGTATAGTAAATATCCATTTCACTGGGAGTCAGTTTCTGGGCGATCGCCATTTGATAATAGACCGCGTCCATTTTTTTATACAGGTGCATGTATTGCAGTTGTGCTTCCTCTGCCTGCATCATATCCCTCCTTTGTCCGATTTCGGACTTGTAACAAAGTATACTATACCACATTTTTTTCAGTTTGTCAAGGACAGCAAAAAACCGGTACAGGAATGTTTTCCCGTACCGGTTTCTGTTTTCAGAAAATTTATAAGATTAAAGCATCGTATGATCTTCCGCTGTATCGCTTTGCTGCAATACCTCGCTTGCCAGATACAGAGAGCCGCAGATGACGACCATGCCGCCGTCTGCCTTTGCCTGTGCCAGTGCCGTTTCATATGCCTGCTGCAATGACGGAGCAGTGTGCACTTCCGCGTGGTTTTCGAAGCATGCCGCCAGTGTTTCCCGCGGGACGGCGTGATGTACAAAATCGTCCACACATGTGACTGTATCCAGCACATCACCCAGTATCCGGCAGGCAGTGGCATAGTCCTTGGTGGAGATCATGCCGCAGATGCCGTGTATCGGCTTGGTGCCTGCGTGTTTCAGCAGTTCCGCCAATGCCATGACACCTGCCTGATTGTGCCCGCCGTCCAGCAGTACTGTGGGATTTTTCCGAAGCACTTCCGTTCTCGCGGGGACACGCACCTTGGAAAACGCCTCGTTTGCCGTTGCTGCCGTAATCAGATAACCGTGCATGCCCAGAAACCGAATCACTTCAATGGCAGTCATGGCGTTATACACCTGATGCCGTCCGGACATGTGCAGCGTATAGGTGAAGCTGTGATACTGGAATACAATTTCCTCCAGCGTTTCCGACACAATGCGGCAGTCCTGCATGTTGGGGATCACCAGCTGGGCATTTTTCCGCTTGGCAGTGTCCTGTACCAGACACACCACGTCCATGGGATTGTCCGTGGAGAGCACCACAGGGCAGCCCGGCTTGATGATACCGGCTTTCTGGGCGGCAATTTCCGTCAGGGTGTTCCCCAGCAGTGCCATATGGTCAAAGGAAACTGAAGTGATCGCACAAACCAGCGGCTTCTTTATCACATTGGTAGCGTCCAGCAGGCCGCCGATGCCGGTTTCCAGCACCACAAGGTCGCACTTCTGTTCCACGAACCAGAGCAGAGCAATGGCAAACGTGATCTCGAACTGCGAGCAGTCCTGCGATACCGGACACGCCTGCACCTGTTCACAGAAGCGGCACAGTGCCTCCGGCGGAATATCCCTGCCGTCGATCTGAATGCGGTCGGTATAGTGCCGGATAAAGGGTGAGGTCAGTGTGCCTGTACGAAAACCGGCAGCCGTTGCCGCCCCCGCACAAAATGCCGTCACAGAACCCTTTCCGTTGGTTCCGGCAATATGCACCACCTGCAACTGCTCCTGCGGATTGCCAAGGGCTTCCAGCAGAGCCTGAATGCGGGACAAGTCATGCACTGGCTTGCCGCTTTTCTGATACCCCTGAATATAGGTCATTGCTTCGGAAAACGTCATTGCACTCACTCCCTCATACGTTCACATACCTGCAATCATTACTGCAATGCTGCCATAGACTGCACGATCTTGTCCATTTTCTCCTGTGCCTTTGCCAGCTTTGCCTTTTCTGCTTCCACCAGCTTTTCCGGAGCCTTTGCCAGGAAGCCCTGATTGGACAGCTTCTTGCTCAGGAAGTCCAGATCCTTCTGTACCTTTTCCTGCTCCTTTTTCAGCCGTGCCAGTTCCTTGTCCTTGTCAATGAGTTCGTCCATGGGGATAAAGATGCGGACACTGTCCGTGACTGCGGTGGCAGCGTCCGGCATGTCGAACTTTTCGCCCACTTCCACAGCAGAGGCAGAAGCCAGCTTCTTGAAGAATACCGCGGTGCTCCGGTACAGTTCCGGCTCGGTCGTTTCGATGCAGACACGTGCTTTCTTGGACGGCGGCACCTGCATTTCGGTACGGCGGTTCCGAATCGCACGAATGGCATCGATGACCTTTTCGAACTGTACTGCATCGGCAAAGTCATACTTGGCATCGTAGACCGGATAGGATTCCACAATAATCATGGATTCGCCGTCAGTCAGCACCTGCCAGATCTCCTCGGTGATATACGGCATGAACGGGTGCAGCAGCTTCAGCATGCCACGCATTACCCATACCAGAACAGCCTGTGCCTTTTCCATGGCAGCACCGCCAGCCTGAATCCGCGGCTTGGTCAGTTCGATGTACCAGTCGCAGTAAACGTCCCAGATAAAGTCGTAGATCTTGGCACTTGCCACGCCGATCTCAAACTTATCCAGATTCTCGCCCACTTCCTTGGCAACGGCGTTGAACTTGGACACGATCCAGCGGTCTTCCAGCTCCAGATCTTCCGGCAGTCCGTGGTACTGGAAATCCTCCGGCAGATTCATCATGATAAAACGGGAAGCATTCCACAGTTTGTTGGCAAAATTGCGGGCAGCCTTGACCTTATCGTCACTGTAACGCATATCGTTTCCGGGAGCATTACCGGTCGCCAGCATAAACCGCAGAGCATCGGCACCGAATTCGTCAATGACCTTCAGCGGGTCGATACCATTGCCCAGCGACTTGGACATCTTTCTGCCCTGCTCGTCGCGAACCAGACCGTGGATCAGAACAGTATCGAAAGGCACTTCGCCCATATTCTTCAGACCAGAGAACATCATGCGGACTACCCAGAAGAAGATGATGTCATAACCGGTGACCAGTGTATTGGTGGGATAGAAGTATTTCAGTTCCTCGGTGTTGTCCGGCCAGCCCAGTGTGGAGAACGGCCACAGTGCGGAACTGAACCAAGTGTCCAGTGTATCCGGATCCTGCCGCATGGGCTTGCCGCACTTCGGGCAGACTGCACTGTTTTCCTTGGTAACAACCATTTCGCCGCAGTCGTCACAGTAGAACGCCGGAATCTGGTGTCCCCACCACAGCTGACGGGAAATACACCAGTCCTTGATATTTTCCAGCCAGTGGAAATAGATCTTGTTGAACCGTTCCGGAACGAACTTGGTCTTGCCGTTCTTGACAGCGTCGATCGCCGGCTGTGCCAGCGGCTTCATCTTGACAAACCACTGCTTGGAAACCCGCGGTTCTACCGTGGTGCCGCAGCGATAGCAGGTACCTACATTGTGGCTGTAGTCCTCGATCTCTACCAGTGCACCCTCTGCTTTCAGATCTTCAACAATTGCCTTTCTTGCCTCATAGCGATCCATTCCTGCATATTTTCCACCCTTTTCATTGATCGTTGCATCATCGTTCATGATGTTGATCTCAGGAAGGTTATGACGCTTTCCAACCTCGAAATCGTTCGGATCATGTGCCGGAGTGATCTTAACAGCACCTGTTCCAAACTCTTTGTCTACATAATAATCAGCAACGATCGGAATCTCACGGTTTACAAGTGGAAGGATTGCCATCTTTCCTACGATATCCTTATATCGCTCATCATCCGGGTGTACGGCGATCGCGGTATCTCCCAGCAACGTCTCCGGACGGGTCGTTGCAATTTCAAGGAAACGGTCCGTTCCGGCAATCGGATATTTGATATGCCAGAAATGTCCGTCCTGATCCTCATGCTCCACCTCGGCATCAGACAGCGAAGTCTTACATTTCGGACACCAGTTGATGATTCTTGATCCTTTATAAATATAACCTTTTTCATAAAGGCTGATAAATACTTCTTCTACTGCTTTGGAACATCCCTCATCCATGGTGAAACGCTCTCTGTCCCAGTCACAGGAAATACCAAGCTTCTTTAACTGATTCTCAATCGTTCCCGCATACTCTTCTTTCCACTGCCAGGTTCTCTCAAGGAATCCCTCACGGCCCAGTTCCTTTTTGTCAATTCCCTCTTCTTTTAACTGGTTCGTAACCTTGACCTCGGTAGAAATAGCCGCATGGTCTGTTCCCGGAATCCACAGTGCATTGTATCCTTCCATTCTCTTATAACGGATCAGGATATCCTGCAGTGTATTATCCAGTGCATGACCCATGTGCAGCTTTCCTGTGATATTCGGAGGCGGCATCACCGTCGTAAAAGGCTTCTTACTTCTATCTACTTCTGCGTGAAAATACTTATTCTCACACCATTTTTCATACATCTTCTCTTCGATCTGCTTCGGATCGTAAGTCTTTGCAAGCTCCTTGCTCATTCTATCTCTCCTTTACTTTTCTAATTGTCTATAATATAAATAACGCCCTTTACTAATGTAAAGGGCGAAAATCTCGCGGTACCACCTTATCTTACAGACAATTTTCTGTATCTCTTAAGTTCTTTAACGGAAACCACTCCGGGACATCCTACCTGCCCTGCCTCTGCATTCTGAAATCCTGAATCCAGGAACTTCCACAGACTTTACAGCCCTTCAGATATCCGGTTCAGAAGCTACCTTCCATCATCCCTCTCCGAAACCGTCTTTCAGCCGGGTGATCTTCTCTCCCAACCGGTCTGACCGGCAGCTTTGCTCCTCTCCCCGAACGGTTCTCTCTGACGGCAGTAACGATGTACTCCTCTTCCTCAGCACCTTTAATTCTTTACTAAATTGTTAAATATTTTTTAACTACAAATACTATAGCGGTCATGTGCTGATTTGTCAAGGGATTTCAGGTGGTTTAGAGAATCTTAAGAATGCATCTGCTTCCGCTTTCTAATCTTTTTCTTCTGTATTTCTTTTAACGAATCAGACTCTTATTTCATCCATTTTCTTCTGAAAAGGACTCCTGCCACTACTGCACCTGCAAGCAGCATCACTGCTGCAGGGAATACAACGTTTGTCATATCTCCTGTCTTAGCTGCTTTATTTACTGTACTATTCTGATTCTTGTCGGTTGTAGTGTTCTTGTTATCTGACGGCTTGTTATTTCCGGCATTTCCATTATTACCATTGTTGTTATTTCCGCCGTTATTGTTATTACCGCCATTGTTGTCATTTCCGCCATTATTGTCGTCTTTATTTTCAGACTTCGTTGTTACGCTGAGTGCTGCTGCCGCATACTCTGTTGCATGCTCGTCTGTTCCGACTGCAACAACCTGGATCTGATAAGTCTCTCCTGCCTTCAGACCGGAAAGTGTATATCCTACTGCATCTTTGGAAATATCGGCTGCATATACGGCTCCGTTGACATAGATCTTATATCCTGCGATTCCTTCTGTTGCTGCCGGTGCATCCCAGGTGATCTTAATGGAATCTTTTGTCACTTCACTGCTCGCTACATTTTCCGGTGCTGACGGTGTTGCCGGCTGATCCGGGTCTTCTTTATCCGGAAGTTTTGCGATGGTCTCTGTCTCTTTTGTCTGGCATACAGAGCAGGTTCTTTCTTTCGATCCTTCTTCAGTTGTCGTAGGTTCTTTGACTGTTACCCACTCACCAAAAGTATGTCCTTTTGCTGCGATTTCCTGTGCTTCCTGTACAACTGTTCCACAATCCACGCAAACTACTTCGCCTGTAGATCCTTTTTCTGTACAGGTTGCTTCTTTTGCATCAAGAACAACTGTTGTAGAATGTGTACACTCAACTGCGTCATCGGTTACGATCACATAGTAAACTACGTCACCGATCTGTACGGATGTTGTTCCTGCCGCAACTCCTGTAAAATTGATCGTTGTGCTGGCTTCTGCGGCAGGATTCCGGTAAATCGTATTTGTAACCTTGGCAACATGTCTGAAGTTTGAATGATCCAGTGTCGGGTTCATCACATAGTATGTTCCGTCAACCTCTGCCGCGATCAGATACTGTCCTCCATCTTCAATCGCTGATGCTCCGGTGATCTTCTCATATCCCTTGATCGGTGAATCGGCTGAAGCTGTTGCGGACTTTTTAAACAGTTCAAATGCACATGCTGTTGTATCAAGTGTTCTCTGTCTGTCATAATGAAGTTTGGATGCATCCCTCCAGAAATACAGGTAACGTGAAGCTGATCCGTCATACAGAGATACCTTGCCATTAGAATTTGTAACATCAGCAACTGTAATATTGGCTTTTGCTGTTTTGTTCGGGATTCCTACTGTTCCCATTGTTACAAATGTGGTTGCTCCATCTGCTGTATGTCCTGAAATTGCATAAACTCCATTGCTGATCTTCTTGAATGTATACTGACACTCTGAAAGTCCCCTTACATTCGTATCCCCAAATACTGCGGTACTTGTTCCCGGATATGCTGCTTCCTCTGTAGCCGCTGCTGTCTGCTTTACCAGTTTTGCCACATGATTATACTTCTGACTTCCTGTAGTAGAAAGCAGAATATATCTGTTACCCTGTGCATCTGCTTTTGTCACAATCAGCACGCTGACTCCGGCTTTCAGTTCTTTTTCACTTGTTATTTTCTTAAATCCATTGATTAAGTCATAATCTTCCGCTGATGTGGACGGTGTATATAACTCAAACCAGCAGTTATCATCTGCCACATTCTGTCTGTCGAAATGAAGTTTTGTCGCATCGGTACTGTGGAAATACAAATACTTTCCACCGCCGCCTGATGAATTATCCATAATACTGAACATCGCATCAGAAGGATTTTTTTCAAAGGTAATATTGGCTGCTGTTGTTACATTCGGAATACCGGGAGTAGAAGATGCCTTTGGTCCAAGGTAAATCCCGTTTCCATTTGCAGCCGTAGCTTTTACTTTATAAGTGTAGCTGTCACTTCCTGATTCTAATGTATACATACATTTGCTCAGATCTACAGTTGCACCATCAAACGTTGCCATCGCTGTGGCAATCTGTGCCACCGTCTTTTCATATGTATCCTGTACATCCTTACCTGTTACGGTAACTCCCGCTACTGCTGTATCAACAGAAGATGTATCGGCATCTGCATAGTTTCCGTCTTTTACTGTCAATGTCCTGGTCTCATCTTTTTCAAGGCTGACCACTTTGTACTTTTCTGCATCTGTAATCGTCACATTCATAATAAAAGATTCTTCACCTGCTTTAACAGTTACTTTCACCTGTTTCAGACCGGTTACATTCCCCTTGGATGTCAATGTCAGTCTTCCATCTGCATAAGTTGCATCCAACACTGCTCTGTTAGATGAAGAAACCGTAATGTCAGCATCTGCATCAAGGCATCTTACAACATAAGAAGCCGTTGCATCTGTATTGATCACAGAAGAATTAACTACAGAACCGTTATCATTTTCAACCCATACGCCACTGGTCGCTGCACCATTTACGATATCATCAATTGCAATTTTATCAAACTCAAGCTGCTCATCTTCATCTTCATACAAAAGACCGATCTGTGCATCTGATGTCTCTGTAATACAGGAGTATGCATAATGCGTACCATCATTGACTACATACGGATTATCCTGCCACTGAAGGCTTCCGTCATCCTGTACCAGACCAACCCAGATACGTCCTGAATTACGTGCTGATGTATCAGATGGACCTGCAAAAAGAATTGCAGTCTTTCCGTTTACTTTCTTTGAATATGTAATGGCACTTAACTGGCAATTGTTATTATACTTAAAACCTGTCTCTTTTGGTTCTGACCATGTAAGCCCATCATCCTCAGATATATAATAGGCATTGGACATACGCACAAACAGATACAATCTTCCATCTGCTTCTGTAATAACTGCTTCAGAGCTGTTGCCTGATACAGTAGCTCCGCGATGCCAGGTTGTTCCATCATCATCAGAATAGATTGTAGATGTTCTCTGAACTCCACTTGTATACTGATAGCACGGGAAGATCAGTCTTCCCGTAGAAGTTGTAATTCCTCGTCCCGGTCCGATCAGAAATACCTGCTCGGATTCATTCTTGGCATCTACAAGCTGCGGTGCTGACCATGTGGCTCCGTTGTCTGTTGATTTTGTAATATAAAGAAAATCCGTTGGAAACTGGAAGTACGGTGTATCTCCACAGAACAGGTTTGTATCTACTGCTCCGTCTGCACTCTTAATGTTAAAATGATCATCGATCGTATAGTCTCCGTCTACAACTTCACTGGTACTGTTATTCTTGATTTCATAACAGGACTCAGATGTCGCATCGGCTTTTTTTTCCAGATGATAATCATAACTTGCAGCAGCACGTGCTGTTGAACTGGAAAGACCATTTACACTGGTTGTACTGAGTGCAAGAAGCAGATTTCCATTTGTATCATAACCTGTACTTCCTGCCTTCGCCGGATATCTTGCTGCATTTGCAACTGCCAGACCTGCCGGCAACAAATCACATGCGAGGTAGATTGTATCTCCGTCAGCAAGCAATGCAGGATCAATAAATGCTGTTGAATCACGATTAAACCGGTTTCCGTTATCTCCCAGATAATTAGCTACCGTATAAGACCAGGTTGCTCCATTATCTGTGGATCTTGATACTGCCGTATCCAATCCTGCTCCGTCTCCGCAAATATCCCATCGGATGTCTGTTGCTGCAATTAATGCTCCATTACCTGCAGTTACCAAGGCAGGAATACGGAATCTTGTAAATCCTTTGGATGAATTATGTTCCTCCAAAAACAACGTTTTCGGGAACGGCTGCTCCACTGTTGTTCCATCTGCCGGCTTTGTTCCGTCCTTTGAGTTATTCGTTGCTCCGGCTGTCACCGGAAAGCACCCCAAAGTAAGAACACCTGCCAGCAGAAATGATAATACTTTTTTTCTGTTCTTCATTTTTCTCCCTCTTTTCTCAAAACTTTTTCATGCTTATCAAAATATTGAGATGCCAGGGTCAAAAGGTCTAAGCCCACATGAGCTTGCTCATAGGTGGGTGAA
>ERZ857693.3214-NODE-3214-length-14078-cov-7.120445_pt1 | contig 14078 bp, 10 predicted proteins | sample MGYA00519765_ERZ857693 | MGnify/ENA primary metagenome ERZ857693 (study PRJEB31778, sample SAMEA3449354) | human gut metagenome | biome: human gut; feature: human-associated habitat; material: faeces | place: United Kingdom | collected 2010/2012 ... | reverse complement strand
CAGACGGGCGAATTCTTCTGGAATTCGGGCATCTTCATCTGGAAAGTGCAGACCATCGTCGAAGCGTTCCGGAAACACCTGCCCGAACACCACGCCATGTTCAGCGGCGTGATGAAGGCGCTGGGCACCGACGCCGAGAAAACCACCGTCGAAATCGTCTTCTCGGAGTGCCGCGCCATCTCGATCGACTACGGCATCATGGAGAAGGCCGACAACGTCTACGTCCGCTGCGGCGAGTTCGGCTGGAGCGACGTCGGGACGTGGGGTTCGGTCTACCAGCATTCGCGCAAGGACCGCTATGCCAACGCCGTGCCCGAAGAGGGCTGTTACCTCTACGATACACGCAGTTCGATCGTTTCGCTCCCAAAGGACAAGATCGCCGTGATCAGCGGACTGAAGGAGTACATCGTCGTCGACACGGACGACGTGCTGATGGTCTGCCCCCGCTCCGAGGAGCAGAACATCAAAAAATTCATCGACGAAGTCAAGTTCCACAACGGCGACAAGCACATCTGATTCGTTGGATCAGATGTGCTTGATGAAATCATTCCAGACCTTATGATTTCCATCGCCCGTCACTGTGCATTCCAACGTTCGCATCCACGGCGTTCCACCGTGTTTGCGAGTCTGCTCCTCCTCCAAATCCCCTCCCCGGAGGGGACTTATCGCATGTGACCGAATAATCTCAAAACAATACTTGCCAACATCTTCCATGTCCGAACTATACGAACTTTTCAGCCAGCACCCCCGTATCTCGACCGACACGCGCCGGATCGAGCCGGACTCCATCTTCTTCGCCCTGCGGGGCGATACCTTCGACGGCAACCGTTTCGTCGCCGAAGCGCTCGAAAAAGGCGCGGCCTACGCCGTCTCCGACGATCCGCAGGTCGCCGCTTCCGACGAGCGGCAGCGCATCGTGCTCGTCGACGACACGCTGAAAGCCTTACAGGACCTTGCCCGCTGCCACCGCCGGGCGCTCGGAATCCCGATCCTCGCCATCTCGGGCAGCAACGGCAAAACCACCACGAAAGAGCTTGTCAGCCGCGTGCTGGCCGAGCGGTTCGAGGTCTACGCCACCCGCGGCAACCTCAACAACCACATCGGCGTGCCGCTGACGCTGCTCGCCATGACCCGCGACACGGAGTTCGGCGTGGTGGAGATGGGCGCGAGCGCCTGCGGCGAACTGGCTCTGCTGGCATCGGTCGCCGAGCCGAACTACGGCATCCTGACCAACATAGGCCTGGCGCACCTCGAAGGATTCGGCGGACCGGAGGGGGTTCGCCGCGGCAAGGGCGAACTGTTCGACTTCCTCGCGGCGAACGGAGGCCACGCCTTCGTCCCGGCCGACGACGAAATTCTGACGGGCATGGCCGCCGAACGCGATTCGCTGGCCGCCGAATATTACTCCGCATCGCTGGCCGACGGCATCGAAAACCATCTGGAAGGCAGCTACAACCGGTTCAACATTGCGGCCGCCGTCGCCGTGGGACGCTATTTCGACGTTCCCGACGAACGCATCCGCCACGCCATCGCCAGCTATGTTCCCGACAACAACCGCTCGCAGCGCATCGGAACGTCCCGCAACACGCTCGTCGCCGACTGCTACAACGCCAACCCATCGAGCATGCGGGCTTCGGTCGGGAATTTTCTCGCCGAGCCGCTCGAAGAGCGTCAGCGCCGGGTGCTGATTCTGGGCGACATGCTCGAACTGGGCGACTGGTCCGAACGCGAACACGCCGCAATCATCGAGATGGCCGCACAGGACCCCGAAGCGGAACTGCTGCTCGTAGGTCCGGAATTCGCCAAGGCCTACGACGGACTCGCAGAAAAGCCGGCCAACGTCACGCTCTGCCCCACGCGCGACGACCTGCTTTCGCTGCTGAAAGTCTCCCCCGTGGAGCACTCCCTCGTGCTGGTCAAAGGTTCGCACGGCATGGGGCTGGAGCAGGCGCTGGAGGCGCTCTGACCGCCCCGGAAACCGCACCCGGAGAATGCACCCGGAGAATGTCCCCGAGAACAACCGAAACAACCCGACCCAAAATAAACGGACCATGAAAAAACTACTCGCAACTCTCCCCCTGCTGGCACTGCTCTCCTGCACCGGCATCCCCCCGCAGCGAGCTCTCTCGCATTTCGACTGGACGGAACCCGCCGACCCGCAGGGAGAGAAACCCGAAACCTGGAACGGCGTAGAAAAACCGATCGTCACGTTCGGCTCGACGGATGTCCGCTATCCCCGCACGACACCCTGCGCAGCAACCGTGACGGATCAGACGACCCTCACGGGCTGGCGCGGCGAGAAGGTCTCGGCCCAGGCCGTCATCTCCGCTCCCGCGGCTGTCGGCGGCCTGACCTGCACCGTGGGCGACTTCGTCGCGGACAACGGCGCGAAGCTCCCCGGCATCGCCCGCGCACGCTTCGTCAAATACGTCGTCAGCGACCGCTTTCTGACCGACCAACCCTGCGGCGCACGGCCGGAGAACAACCCGGCGCACCTCGAAGCGGACCTGCTCGACGAGGCGGCTTCATGCGACGTGCCCGCCCGGTCGACCCGTCCCGTCTGGATCACGGTCGACATCCCGCGCGACGCCGCCCCCGGCCGCTACACGGCTCCGGTTGCGGTAAAGGGCGAAGGCCTCGCCGAAACGCTGACGCTGCACCTGAACGTCACGGAACGCACCCTGCCCGCGCCCTCGGAGTGGACCTACCACCTCGACCTGTGGCAGCATCCGGCGGCCGTGGCCCGCGCCGAAGGGGTAGATGTCTGGAGCGACGAGCATTTCGAACGGATGCGGCCGACGATGCGGCAGCTCGCAGACGCCGGGCAGAAAGTCATCACGGCAACGCTCAACAAGGACCCCTGGAACAACCAGTGCTACGACGCCTACGCCGACATGATCGTCTGGACGCGCCTGGCCGACGGCACGTGGGAGTATGACTTCACGGTCTTCGACCGCTGGGTGCGGTTCATGCTCGACCTGGGCGTCGGCAAGTACGTCAACTGCTATTCGATGCTGCCGTGGAACAACATGCTCCACTACAAGGATGCCGTGACGGGCGAATTCGTCGACGTCAAGGCCGATCCGGGCACGCCGGCCTTCCGCGAAATGTGGGGCCCGTTCCTGCCCGCCTTCGTCGGTCACCTCCGCGAAAAAGGATGGCTCGGCATCACCAACATCGCTATGGACGAGCGTTCGCCCGAGGTGATGGCCGCCGCGACCGCCCTGCTGAAGGAGGTCGCGCCCGAACTGGGCATCGCATTGGCCGACAACCACAAGATCTTCAAACAGTATCCCTACATCAAGGACATGTGCGCCAGCATCTTCGGCCCGATCGAACAGACGGACATCGTCCAGCGCCGCAGCAAGGGGCTGACGACCACCTTCTACGTCTGCTGTTCGTCGGGATTCCCGAACACCTACACCTCGTCGGCGCCGGCCGAGGCGACCTATTTGAGCTGGTACGCCGCCGCCGAGGATTACGACGGATTCCTGCGCTGGGCCTACAACTCGTGGGTCGAGGACCCGATCCGCGACTCGCGGTTCCGGAAATGGGCCGCCGGCGATACCTACCTCGTCTATCCCGAAGGCCGCTCGTCGATCCGTTTCGAACGCCTCGTCGAAGGTATCCAGGACTGGGAGAAAATCCGGTCGCTGAAAACGGAATTCAGCGGCGACGACGCGAAACTGCAAACCCTCCACGACCTGCTGGAGCCGTTCCGTTCGCCGGTCGCCTTCGACGGTTGGGAGCAGACCCTGCGCAATGCCCGCGCGACGCTGAATACGCTCTGATCCGCCGGACGGTCCGCAATACGGCATAAAAAAGAGGTCCCGACAACCCGATTTTCAGACAGGTTGCCGGGACTTTTCGTGCATTCTTGCGAAAAAATCGTTATTTTTGTCCGATTTAACTCATAAACCCCAAACGATGACTCTCAACGAATACCAGCAGCACGCCCTCGAAACGGCGATCTACCCCGACGACCGCCGCATCATCTACCCCACGCTCGGACTTACGGGCGAAGCGGGCGAAGTGGCCGACAAGGTCAAAAAAGTGATCCGCGACGCCCACGAGGAGTTCACCCCCGAGAAGAAACTCGAAATCGTCAAGGAGATCGGCGACGTCATGTGGTACTGCGCCACCCTCGCCCGCGACCTGGGCTACGAACTGGACGACGTGGCGCAGATGAACGTCGACAAACTCCGCTCGCGCATGCAGCGCAACCACCTGACGGGCAGCGGCGACAACCGCTAATCGTTCGGCAAAACCGAACGATTGCAATTCAGAATCAGAATCAGAATTCAAAATTCATAATCATACATGGAACCCGAAAAAATCCAAACTTCGCTGCCCGAAAACGCCTACCGCGAACTCAAGCCGGGCGAAGAGTACACGCCCGTGATGCCGGCTTCGTCCAACCCGAAGGAGGTGACGCCCTACTCGGTCACGATGGGCGTCGTCATGGCCGTCGTCTTCTCGGCCGCCGCGGCCTTTCTCGGCCTCAAGGTCGGGCAGGTCTTCGAAGCGGCCATCCCAATCGCCATCATCGCCGTGGGCATGGGCTCGGTGCTGGGCAAAAAGAACATGCTGGGGCAGAACGTCATCATCCAGTCGATCGGCGCCTCGTCGGGCGTGATCGTCGCCGGAGCCATCTTCACCCTCCCGGCGCTCTACATCCTGGGCCTCGACGCCGCCTTCTGGCAGGTGTTCCTCTCGTCGCTGTTCGGCGGCCTGCTGGGCATCGTCCTGCTGATTCCCTTCCGCAAATACTTCGTCAAGGAGATGCACGGCAAATATCCCTTCCCCGAGGCCACAGCGACCACCGAGGTCCTCGTTTCGGGCGAGAAGGGCGGCTCGCAGGCCAAACTGCTGGCCGTCGCGGGACTCGTGGGCGGATTGTACGACTTCGTGGTCGGCACGTTCGGCCTGTGGACCGAGTCGGTCTCGACGCGCATCTGCGAATGGGGCGCTGTCGCCGCCGACAAATTCAAGGTGGTCTTCGGGCTGAACACCTCGGCCGCCGTGCTGGGTCTGGGGTATATCATCGGTCTGAAATACGCCATGATCATTACCGCAGGCTCGTGCCTCGTCTGGTTCGTGATCGTCCCGGTGGTCGGCTCGCTGGCCGAAGCGGTCGATCCCGCCGCAATGCTCTCGCTGCTGGGCGTCACGCGCGCCGACATCGTCGCCGACCCGCAGTCGATCTTCACCGCCGAAAACCTCTTCGCCTTCATCGGCAAGCCGATCGGCATCGGCGGCATCGCCATGGCAGGCATCATCGGCATCATCCGTCAGTCGAAGATCATCCGCCAGGCCGTAGGCCTCGCGGTCTCGGAGTTCGGAGGCGGCAAAAGCGCCGCAGCGGCCCCCGAGCGCACGCAGCGCGACATCTCGATGAAGCGCATCCTCACTATCCTGATCGCCACGCTCATTTCGGTCTTCGTCTTCTTCCACTTCGGGCTGCTCGACGGCTGGGTGCAGTCCGTCACGGCCATTCTGATCGTCTTCATCATCGCGTTCCTCTTCACGACCGTCGCGGCCAACGCCATCGCCATCGTGGGAACGAACCCCGTCTCGGGCATGACGCTGATGACGCTGATCCTCTCGTCGCTGGTGCTGGTGAGCGTCGGGTTGAGCGGCACGACGGGCATGACCGCCGCGCTGGTGATCGGCGGCGTGGTCTGCACGGCCCTGTCGATGGCCGGCGGCTTCATCACCGACCTCAAGATCGGCTACTGGCTCGGCACGACGCCCCGAAAGCAGGAGGCCTGGAAATTCCTCGGCACGTTCGTTGCTGCGGCAACCGTGGCCGGCGTGATGATCATCCTCAACAAATCCTACGGATTCGTGGGCGAAGGGGCGCTGGTGGCTCCGCAGGCCAACGCCATGGCGGCGGTGATCCAGCCCCTGATGACCGGCGGCCAGACCCCGTGGATGCTCTATTTCTGCGGCGCGGCGCTGGCCCTTGTGCTCACGTCGATCGGCGTCCCGGCCCTCGCCTTCGCGCTGGGCATGTTCATCCCCATGGAGCTGAACGCCCCGCTGGTAGCGGGCGGACTGGTGGCCTGGTTCGTCTCCGGCCGCTCGAAAGACGAGGGTCTGAACAAAGCCCGCTTCGACCGCGGCACGCTGATCGCCTCGGGCTTCATCGCCGGCGGCGCGCTGATGGGCGTGGTGAGCGCCGTGCTGAAATTCGTCGGCGTGGACTGGTTCCTCTCGGGCTGGGCCGCATCGAACGCCGCCGAATGGACGGGCCTTGCGATGTACCTCGTTTTGATCGGCTACTTCGCCTGGCACACCCTGCGGGCAAAAAAGGAAGAATAACATTTAATCTGCAACGACAATGGACTTGAAAGAACGTTTTCTGAAATACGTCTCCTACGACACCCAATCCTCGGAGGAGAGCACCACATTTCCTTCGACCGAGAAACAGAAAGTCCTGCTTTCGGCCCTGCACGACGAGATGGAGGCCCTGGGCATGACCGAGGTCACGATGGATCAGTACGGCTACGTGATGGGCACCGTCCCCGCCTCGAAAGGGTGCGAGAACGCCCCCGTCATCGGCTTCATCGCCCACGTCGACACCTCGCCCGACATGAGCGGCAAGGAGGTGAAACCCCGCGTGATCGACGAGTACGACGGCAACGACATCGCCCTGAACGGCCAGCTGACGATGCGGGTTGCGGACTTCCCCGAGCTGGCCTTCTTCAAGGGCCACACCCTGATCCACACCGACGGCACGACGCTGCTGGGCGCCGACGACAAGGCCGGCGTTGCGGAGATTATGACCGCCGCGGAATACCTCATGGCGCACCCCGAGGTGAAACACGGCAAGATCCGCATCGGCTTCACCCCCGACGAGGAGGTGGGCCGCGGCGTGGATTTCTTCGACGTGAAGGCCTTCGGCGCCGATTTCGCCTACACGGTCGACGGCGGCATGGAGGGCGAACTGGAATACGAAAACTTCAACGCCGCGAGCGCGAAGATCGAGATTCAGGGCCGCAACGTCCATCCGGGCTACGCCAAGAACAAAATGATCAATGCCATCGACGTGGCGTGCGAACTTCAGGGGCTGCTGCCCGCCTCGCAGCGTCCGCAGTTCACCGAGGGTTACGAGGGATTCTACCACTGCGTAGGGCTGAACGGCACGGTCGAGAACGCTTCGGTCAGTTACATCATCCGCGACCACGACGCCGAGAAGTTCGAGCAGAAAAAGGTCTTCATGTGGGCCGCAGTCGACCTGCTGAAAAAGAAATACGGCGACCAGGTCGTGACCCTCACGCTCAAGGATCAGTACTACAACATGCGCAAGATGGTCGAGCCGCACCCGCAGGTGATCGACAAGGCTCTGAAAGCGATGGAGATGGCCGGCGTGAAACCCCTCGTGCGGCCCATTCGCGGCGGCACGGACGGCGCGCGCCTCTCGTTCATGGGCCTGCCGTGCCCCAACCTCTTCACCGGAGGCATGAATTTCCACGGCAAGTTCGAATACTGCTCGCTCACGACGATGCGCAAGGCCCAGCAGGTGATCCTGAATCTGGCGGTTCTTTGGTCTGAATAGCCCGAAGAACAATTAAAAATCACGAAGTCTATGGACAATTTCGGTTTTCTCAAGGTGGCGGCGGCCGTTCCGCACGTGCGGGTCGCCGACTGCGACTACAACACCGAACGGATGGCGGCGATGGCCGAGGAGGCCGCCCGGCGGGGCGTCGAGATCGTGGCGTTCCCCGAACTGGGCGTCACGGCCTACACCTGCGGCGACCTCCTGTTGCAGCAGACGCTGCTCGACGCGGCCGACGAGGCGCTGGAACGCCTGGTGCGCGCCACGCGCAAACTCCCCCTCACGCTGATCGCAGGCGCTCCCCTGCGCCACGGGTCGACGCTCTACAACTGCGCCGTGGTCTTCACGCAAGGCAAAGTGCTGGGCGTGGTTCCCAAAACCTATATCCCCGACTACGGGGAGTTCTACGAAAACCGCTGGTTCGCGTCGGGCGCCGGGATTTCCGACGAGCATATCGCCGTCGCGGGGCAGCAGGCCGACTTCGGCGCCGACCTCACGTTCGAAGTCAACGGCGCGGAGTTCGGCATCGAGATCTGCGAGGACCTCTGGACCGCCGCACCGCCCTCGTCGCAGCTGGCGCTCAACGGCGCGAAGGTGATCTTCAACCTCTCGGCATCGCCCGAATCGGTCGGCAAACACGCCTACCTGCGGCAGTTGGTGGCCCAGCAGTCGGGACGCGCGATTGCGGCCTATGTCTACTGCTCGGCGGGCTTCGGCGAATCGACCACCGACCTCGTGTTCGCCGGCAACGCCGTCATCGCCGAAAACGGCTGCATTCTGCGCGAAGCCGCGCGCTTCTCGCCCGACGAACAGCTGGTCGTCGCCGACGTGGACATCGAGCGGCTGGAGTTCGAACGCCGCCGCAACACCTCGTTCCGCGCGAACGAAGGGGCCACGGAGAACACCGTGATCGAAATGGAGATCCCCGAGGGGCTTCGCGGCGTGGCGCTCGACCGCGACATCGACCCGATGCCGTTCGTACCCAAGGACGAAGCCGACCGCAGCGAACGCTGCGAGGAGATTTTCCGGATACAGTCGCACGGACTTGCGCAGCGGATGGTTCACACCCGCTCCGAAAAGGCCGTCGTCGGGATTTCGGGCGGCCTGGACTCGACGCTCGCACTGCTCGTGACGGCCCGGACCTTCGATTTCCTGCACCTCGACCGCGCGGGCATCATCGGCATCACGATGCCCGGATTCGGGACCACCGACCGCACCTACAACAATGCGCTGGAGCTGATGCGCGGACTGGGCGTGACGATCCGCGAAATCCCGATCCGCGACGCCTGCACACAGCATTTTCAGGATATAGGTCTCGACCCCGGCAGCCGGGGCGCGGCCTACGAAAACGCCCAGGCGCGCGAACGCACGCAAATCCTGATGGACGTGGCCAACATGGAGGGCGGACTGGTCATCGGCACGGGCGACCTGTCGGAACTGGCGCTGGGCTGGGCGACCTACAACGGCGACCAGATGTCGATGTACGGCGTCAACGCCTCGGTTCCCAAGACGCTGGTGCGCCACCTCGTGAAGTGGGCCGCCGCGACGGAACAGGACGCCGCGACGCGCGCCACGCTGCTCGACATCATCGACACGCCCGTCAGCCCCGAACTGCTCCCGGCCGACGCCGAGGGCCGGATCGCCCAGAAGACCGAGGACCTCGTGGGGCCTTACGAACTCCACGACTTCTTCCTCTACAACTTCCTCCGCGCGGGTTACGGTCCTGCGAAAATCCTGCTGCTGGCCGAACAGGCCTTCGACGGGAGTTACGACCGCGCCACGATTCTTCGGTGGCTAACGGTCTTCGTCCGCCGTTTCTTCACCCAGCAATTCAAACGTTCGGCCATGCCCGACGGCCCGAAAGTCGGCTCGGTGACGCTCTCGCCCCGCGGCGACTGGCGCATGCCCTCCGACGCCTCGGCAGCGGCATGGCTGCGCGAACTCGACATGTTATAACATAGATCCAATGAAGAAACTCCTGTTATTCACAGCATCCCTGCTCCTGCTCGGCGGCACGACCTCCTCGGCGCAGGACTGGAAAGAGGCCCTGAAAAAAGCCGCCACGGCGGCCGCCGACAAAGCCACCGACGGCAAGCTGACCCAATATGCTCTTGCCGGAACGTGGAACTACACGGGTCCGGGCGTCAAGTTCGAAGGAGGCGACATCGCTTCGGAGGTCGGGGGCGCGGCGCTCGAAACCGCCGTCGTCAAACAGCTCGAAAAGGCCTATGCCAAGGCGGGCATCCGCCCCGGCGCCGGAACGTTCACCTTCGGCAAGGACGACGACGCCTTCACCGCCACGCTCGGCTCCCACACCCTCTCGGGAACCTACGAATACGACGCCCCGACACACGTCGTGACGCTCCATTTCGCCAAGGGCAAGCTCAACCTGGGTTCGGTTCCCGGCCACGCCTACATCAGCGGGCAGGAACTGGTGCTGGTCTTCCCGGTCACCAGACTCGTCGAGGTCGTCACGGCGCTCGGCAGCAAAGTCTCCTATTTTTCGACGGCCACGACGCTGCTGTCGAAATACAAGAACGTCTACGTCGGCTTCGCCTTTTCGAAATAATACGGGTTTCCCGGCGGGAAAAGCCGAAAAAAATTTGAAAAAATTTCGATGACGGATTTACTGCAAATCCGTCATTTTTCGTTACGGATTTTCATTCCCGAAGTCCAACCTTCTCGCAGACAGTAAGCAAATTTGGGGAGCGGATAAATAAAATATTTTACGAAATTCTTAAATAAGTTGCAAAACTCCGATAAATGTTCTATTTTTAGGGGCGAGAAACAAATACAAACCCCCTCAAAATCGAATCGCTTATGAACGAACAAGCCCAACAGTACGTCGAAGACTTCATGGCCCGGCTGATTGCACGCAATCCCGGAGAGCCGGAATTCCATCAGGCCGTCCGCGAGGTGGCCGAATCGCTGGCCCCGCACATCGTGACCAGCCCGATCCTGCAAAAGATGAAGGTGCTGGAACGCATTGCCGAACCCGAGCGCGTGATTATTTTCCGCGTGCCGTGGCTCAACGACAAAGGCGAAATCGAAATCAACCGCGGCTACCGCATCCAGATGAACAGCGCCATCGGCCCCTACAAGGGCGGTATCCGCTTCCACCCCTCGGTGAACCTCTCGATCCTCAAGTTCCTGGCTTTCGAGCAGACCTTCAAGAACAGCCTCACGACGCTCCCGATGGGCGGCGGCAAGGGCGGCTCGGACTTCAACCCGAAAGGCAAGTCGGACAATGAGGTGATGAAATTCTGCCAGTCGTTTATGACCGAGCTGCAACGTCACATCGGACAGGACACCGACGTTCCGGCGGGCGACATCGGCGTCGGCGGCCGCGAAATCGGCTTCATGTTCGGCCAGTACAAGCGTCTGCGCGACGAATTCACCGGCACGCTCACCGGCAAGGGCCGCGACTGGGGCGGCAGCCCGCTGCGCCCCGAGGCCACGGGCTACGGAACCTGCTACTTCGCGCAGGAGATGCTCGCCACGCGCAACGACTCGTTCAAAGGGAAGACCGTCTGCATCTCCGGCTCGGGCAACGTCGCAACCTACGCCATAGAGAAGGCTCTGAGCCTCGGCGGAAAGGTGGTAACTGCGAGCGATTCGAGCGGCTTTGTATATGACCCGGACGGCATCGACGTTGCGACGCTCAAGCAGATAAAAGAGGTTCGCCGCGCAAGGATAAGCGAATACGCCAAGGAGCGCCCGAATGCGACGTTTTACGAGGGCAAAAAGGTCTGGGGCGTGCCCTGCGACATAGCTCTGCCGTGCGCCACACAGAACGAGCTTTTGGCAGAGGACGCAAAGGAGCTTATAAAGAACGGCTGCATCGCAGTCGGCGAGGGAGCGAATATGCCCTCGACTGCAGAGGCGACCGAGGTGTTCCTGCAGAACAAGATACTTTTTGCCCCCGGCAAGGCGGCAAACGCGGGCGGCGTCGCGACCTCCGCGCTCGAGATGAGCCAGAACAGCGCGCGCGTCAGCTGGCCGTTTGAAAAGGTCGATCACCAGCTCAACAATATTATGATAAATATATATCACAATATGGCAACCGCCGCAAAGGAATACGGCTACGAGGACAACTTCGTTGTCGGCGCGAATATCGCGGGCTTCCTCAAGGTCGCCGACGCGATGATGGCTCAGGGAATAGTATAAAAAATATATAACAAATCAGCTCCCCGCAGAAAATTTTGCGGGGAGCTGAATTTTATTTTTGTTATGCCTCTATCTTTATTCCCTTATCTTTAAACAGATTCCTCAGGCGTTCTACAGATGATGAGCTAAGTGCGGTTTTCGTCAGAATAAACGCGCTGTCTGCGGCGATATAAATATAAAAAGCGTGCTTTGTCTCGCAGACCTTCTGTATCTTTGAATACGGTATGACGCGCTTTATGCGCTTTTCCCCGTGCTCGATGAGCTCCAATTTGTCCTCGTAAAAATCAAATTCCTGCTCGGCAAGAAACGACTTGTCGAGCTTTTTAAATGCCCTGTACGGCGCAAGATACTGGATATAAAGATACGCCGCCGCGCAGATGAGGAGCACGGCGCTTACAACATAGAGAAAGATGTTGCCGCCGATTTTTACGAAGCTGACTGTGACCGCTGCGGCGCAGGCGATAATAAGCCAGCCCGTAGCGCCCGAGAAGCGCGTCCTTCTGCGCTTGCTGTCCGTGTAGTGGACATATTTAAGATATGAGTCAAATGTGTTTTTGCAGTTTGCGGTAACTATAAGCATATGTTTCTCCGTTTTCAGTCCATGCCGAGCGCGTGCTCGAGATTTTTTCCGAGTATTCCCTCTTTCGCCTCCTCGGAGATGTCGAGGGCTATTATCCTGTTTATCAGCGCCTTGGCGTAGTCGGCTTTTTTATACGGGAAGTCGAGTCCGAATATCGCGCAGTCGTCGTCCCCCTGATGAATGAGCGTCAAAAGCTCGTCATCGGTCAAAGTCCAGTAATCCGGCAGACCGTTGTCGTCCGGCATAATGCTCGTCAGACCCGCATATACGCGCCTCGGGTCGCTCGCGCGGTGGTGGTTGTTGCAGATAACGGCGAGCGCCTCGCGGAAGAAGTGATAGCCGCCGACGTGCTCCATGCTGAATTTAAGGCTCGGGAAGTTCCATGCGACCTCATCGAAGAGCAGCGGCCGGTAGTCCGCTATGCGGTGCCAGTGCAGCCCCGTGTGGAACGACAGAAAAAGCCCGCGCTCCTGCGCAGCGGAATAGACCTCGCACGCCTTGTCGCCCATGATATTGAACTCCTGATATGCCGGATGGAGCTTTATGCCCCTGAAGCCGGAATCTGCGATTCTGTTGACCTGCCCTGCGATATCGCCCGAATCGAAGTTCACCGTGCCGAAGCCGACAAGAGACTCGTCGCCCTTTATCGCGTCCGCAAGCCAGCTTATGCAGTCGCCGGGCATATTATAATCTTCATACTGCGACGGAAACGGCGCGAAGCAGACCGCCCGCTCTATAGAGCACTCGTCCATGAGCGCTTTGAGCGAGTCTATTCCGCAGCCCGGTTTTGCCTCCTCGGGAAAAACATGGGCGTGATTTGCAAAAATATGATAATCCTTCATTTTTCTCCTTTAAGTCGATGCCGAGGATGCGGTGTTTGCCGCGGCCATGGCTTTATCTATTGCCAAGACTATGCCGAGCGATATCAGCTCATATTTCGGATCTAAAATATCGAGCTCGTAGCTGTCGCCCCAGGTGAACCACTCCTTGTGGATGTTCATAATGTTTCTGTCCCCGTCGTAGAGGGAATATTCGTGCGCCCAGAAGTCGCCCTCAACGCGAAGGTCGGTATTTTCGAGCGAATATACGGGGCGGAAAAACGAGAACTCCTTGACTATCTCCGCTATCTCCTCGCCGCCTATCTCGAGTATAAAGCGCGGCAAAAAAGTCCAAAGGCGGCTGTATATCTGCCCTATCTCCTCGCCCTGCGCGTTTAAAATATGCAGCCTTCCGCGCAGAGAGAAGAACTCACCCTCAACAAAATATCTGTCGTCCCCGTTCTCATCCTTGACGGTGAATCTCGAGGTCAGCGAAAAGACCTTTTGCTTGATATAGAGCTTCACTTTAGCTCCCCCTTTCCGCTTTCCAGTATACCATAAACGCCCCGCATTGACAACCGCGGCGGCGGGATTGCGACTAAAATAAATAATTTTTGACCGAAAAAGCCCCGAACGATTGTCACAAAGCTAAAAATTCAAAAAACCTTGTCCCAAGTAATTGATACGCTTGTAATTTTTTGATATAATAGCTCCGTACGGGATACACAAAACGAAAGGAGACTACGTGTATGAATTATACTCAAGAAGTAGAGAATATGTGTATTGTCAAAAAGGGTCCGAACCACGGTCCTGCTCCCATTCCCGAAGAGGGCAAATGGATAAAGGCTTATGAGATAAAGGACATCTCCGGCTTCACCCACGGTGTGGGCTGGTGCGCGCCTCAGCAGGGCGCCTGCAAGCTCTCGCTCAACATCAAGGAGGGCATTATCGA
>ERZ857693.3186-NODE-3186-length-14185-cov-3.239207_pt1 | contig 14185 bp, 16 predicted proteins | sample MGYA00519765_ERZ857693 | MGnify/ENA primary metagenome ERZ857693 (study PRJEB31778, sample SAMEA3449354) | human gut metagenome | biome: human gut; feature: human-associated habitat; material: faeces | place: United Kingdom | collected 2010/2012 ... | reverse complement strand
GACGGCAAAGCCGCTGGTGGGTAAGGGGTACCTGTACCCTCTCATCCCCTTTGACCGGAAGAAGCTGGCCCGTCTGCTGTACCGCCGCCCGGTGACGAAAAAGAACAGCTGAGGCAAACGTATCCCCTCTTCGTCATAAACTGCAAAAAAAGGAAGCGCCCCCGGCGCTTCCTTTTTAATTCTCATACAGTATATCCCGGGCCACCGGGCGGTAAAACAGCCTCTCCGCCTCGTCGAAATCACGGGTCTGCCCCATGATCCACATAAGCTTGGCCACAGCGGCCTCCGTGGTCATATCATAGGCCTCCAGCAGGCGCAGGGCGCTTTTCAGCCGTCCGCCCACATGATAGACCGCCAGATTGCTGCCCTCGTTGGGTACCTGGGTGGTCATGACCACCAGCTTGCCCCGCGCGATTCCCCGGTGAATGATATCGAAATAGCTGGCGTCGCCCTCATATTCCGGCAGGCCGCCTACGCCGAAGCTTTCCACCACCAGTGCCCGGTAGTGAGGTGCCAGCAGCGGGATGATGTCCGCCCGCATGCCCGGCACAAGCCGCAGCACAAAAACGGCGGGCTCAAGCCTTTCATAGAACCGCACGGGCGGCTGGTCCGTGGGGCGGCGCAGAAACGTCACCAGCCGCGTGTCGCGGAACACCGCGGTCTCGGGGTAGTCGATGCTGGAAAAGGCGTTGAAGCTTTTGGTGCGGGTCTTGCGGGCGCGGGTGCCCAGGATGACCTTGTTGTCAAATACCAGCTGCACGCCCCAGGAAAAATCGCTGCTGGCATACAAAAAGGTGCGATACAGGTTGTTGCGGGCGTCCGTATCGCGGTTGTAGATGGATTTTTGGCTGCCGGTCAGCAGGCCAGCGCCCATTTGCTGCTCCAAGATGCTTGTAATCAGCTCGGATTTCATGGCGATGGGATTTTCGCCGTCCTCATAGCCGTCCTGCAAATCAAGCGGGTTGATATGGTGCTGGCTGTTTGGAGAGATTTCAATTACTTCGCCGCCCAATGCCCGCGCAATGGGCGCGTACTCGCGCTCCGCGTCGATGATGATAATATCGTCGTTGGTGGACAACGCGACATTTGCGATGGTATTTTTCATCGCTACGGACTTACCGGAACCGGACACGCCGAGATAGAACGCATGGGGCGAGATCAGCCGCTTGCGGTCGCAAATCAACAGGTTTTTGGAAATGGCGTTGACCCCATAGTACAAACCGCCGGGGTCTTGAATTTCCTGCGCACGGAACGGCATGAGGACGGCGCAGCTTTCCGTGGTCAGCGTCCGCAAAGCATGGATGCGTCGCAGGCCATACGGCAAAACGGTATTCAAACCGTCCTCCTGCTGGTAGCGGAGAACAGAGAAACCGCAGAGCTTTTCCTGCGCAATGGATTGCAGCGTTTGCGTGTCCGCGTCAAGCTGCTCCAAGCTGTCCGCGATATGAACGAGCGTTACACAGGCAAACATGAGCCGCTGGTCGCGGGCAGTCAGATCTTCCAACAGGTCTTTCGATTCGGTGCGCATTTGCTCCAAGTCATACGGCACGGTCGCGGTAAAATTGTTCTGCCGGTTCTGCCTTTGCTGCCAGCGCGTAATATCCGTTTCTACTCCGAGGATTCGGCTTTGGACCTCGCGTACCGCTTCTTCGGTGGGAATCGGAAGAATGTCAATGGACAGCAGCAGGTTTCTGGAGAAGTCAGACAGGTCCTTTATCATTTCGTCGCTGATAAAAGATGCGTAGTCGCGCATAAAAAGCACCCGTCCAAATTTGCCGCCCATTTCAAAATACCCGGCGCGGAATTGCAGCCCGTCCGGGCAGATCAGGTCGCGGAAGTCGATGCCGCGCTTGATGTTCGCGGACAGGTCAAACCGGAAAGACGCTTCTTCGCCAGGTCGGAAGAAGTCATGCAGGAGCCGCAGCCGGTCAGCGCAGGAAATGGTATAGGCCCCGGAATCCAGCCGCCCAAAGCTGGCAGACAAGTTGGTATCGACGCGGCGGAAATAGGCGCGGGTCTGCTCGATCTTCCGTAAGCCGATTGACAGTGTGATGTACTTTTCCTGCACCAGATTGTTGCTTTCAGCCGCTTTGTCCAAGATGATCTGGTTGTACTCGCCGCGATAGTAGTCCAAACCGTCGCTGCACTCCGGCATGAGCATCGTGCGCTGGAAGTCAACCGGATTTAATCTTCGGTTAATGATCGTGATTTTCGCGGTCGCATCGGTCGGCAAAGAATTGAGAACAGCACCATACGAACGGAAGATACTGCGCCGGTCATCAAGCGAGGACGCAGCGTAGTTAATGTCCGAAAACCGCCATGTTTTACTGTACTTCTGCCCAACCTGCCAGATACCGTCCGTATAGATGCGTCGGATGGGAATGGATTGCTGGACGCTGTGGGGAATCCGAAAAGAATCTTTTTCGCTGCGGTTTGCAGCCAACAGGGATTTCATCATTCTTGCAATCCCTCCAAATCTGAAAACAGTTCTTCATGGAGATTGACAGAATCAAACCGTCGCGGGCCTGCACACAGGATTTCGGATTTGATAAACGCCCATAAGAATTGTTCAAGCGTCATGCCGTTGTAGTGGAAAAATCCTGCGATAGCGACTGGCGCCGCCGCCAGCAGGCAAAGCCAGCTTGCAGCTTCTTTTCCGATGATATTTCCTAAACCGAGATAGATACCGGCCGCCAGACCGACGGCAAGAATTGCGCAAATAAACTGCCGCGCGGACAGACCGAAAAAGATGGTCTCCCGGTGCGCGCGGATTTCTTTTGGAATTTTGACTTCTATAAAAATCGCCTCCGATTTGTTGAAAATTTGACAGAAATTTTAGGATATGAGATAATATTTATAGGTAAAAACTTGACAAAAAGGAGAAAATGCTATGAACTCTACACTCATTTTATTCAAGGAAATCGGTCGCCAACTCTTGATCGTCGGTCTGGTGCTGGGGAGTCTGCCAATAGCAATCCGCATCCTCTGGAAACTGCGGCTTCTGCCACTAGGCTGCTACTTTGTGGCAACGAAACTCTTCTGGCCACGCTGGGCGCTTGCGCACCGAACCGCTTGTATTTTGATCTTCATTGCCTGTGTGCTGTTTTTCGTCTTGTGCTGGACAATCCGCTACATTCGCCAGAAGCGCGAGGAACAGATCATGGCAGAGCTGATACACCACTACACAAAGGACCTGAAACCGGGCGAATCCAGGACACTGGAATTTCTCTGAACAGTCAGAAAGAATTGCGTCCCGACTTGGGACGCAATTCTTTTATGCACCGAGCATTTCATGCACCAGACGGCCAGAGCCTTTCACCAGTCCGGTCAACACCAGCATATTGAACATGAGCTGTCCGAGATACTGCCAGACCATTGTGACGGCGGGCAGCGATTCATCCAGCGCCGTACTGCCGCCAGACAGGAACGCCGAGTAGATCACGCAGGACAGCACAATGACCGCGCCCTCCATACACACGCCGACGTAGCTTTTCAGGAACGTTTGACCGGTTCTGGACGTAGCTTCTCCCGCGAATGACGCCAACGGAAGCGGCGCAATGGCAGTGTAGATAAAGATTTTGAAAAAACGGCCATAGACGGTCAGAATCAGCACAAAGGACAGGACCGTAATCAGCAGGCTTCCCAGCAGCGACACCAACCAGAGCGGAATGGATTCCAGAAAACTCACGTCCTCAATGGCCTCGACAATCTTATCTGGCAGGGTGGCCGTTGTAGAAATTGCAGAACCAATGCCGCCCATGACGGTGCTGACCACACCACCGCAGATTTTATAGATAGCAGTTATCAGCTCCAACGACGAACCGACCGCCACCTTTGCAAGCAGAAACCGGATAAAATGCCGTAAAGCAAATTCCGGCCTTTGCAGTTCGCGGAAGCTGGCCGCTGAGCGGAACACGCCTATTGCAAAAAATAACACCAGCAGACCATATCCAAAGCCTACCAGTGCGTTATGGATGCCGACGATAACTGTCCAGATTTCGCCGCCGCGAAAGGATTCCGGCGTTTGCGACACGAGCGACCAGATCTCAGTTAGCTTATTATTCCAGCTGTTCAGTGCATCTTCAAGGGTTGATACAACCCAGTTATCACTCACATGATTTCATCTCCATTTCTAAGCATATTTTATAATGAAACGACTATACTTCATAATGCTAGGGCGAGTAAACGTAATTTTGATGCCTGTTCTCTGGTTGACAGATACAAAATATTGCGTTATACTTACCGTAGTGATCGAGTTGCAGATGCTCGCGGGGCCTGCAACCGGGGGAGTCCCTGCGGGGACTCCCTTTTTCACACCTGAGAGGATGGTGTAAATGCCGAAACCGTTTCTGACATATCCCCAACAGATTCAAAAGCTGAAAGATAAGAACCTGACAATTACGGATAATGCCGCAGCAACGATCACGCTGCACCATTATGGATATTTTGCCTTGATCTCCGGTTACAAGGATCTATTCAAAAATCCTACGACAAAGGATTACCGCGATGGAACAACACTGGATGATATTGTTGCGCTCTATCGTTTCGATGAACAGCTTCGGGAACTCACGCTGCGCTATTTGCTGCAAGTGGAGCGACACATCCGCTCTGCGTATTCGTATGCGTTTTGCAGTCAGTTTGGAGAGAGTCAGAACAGCTATCTGGACGCAAATAACTATAATCTCATGGGGCGTATAAACCCGCGCGAGGTTCAAAAGTTGATTACGCGGCATTTACAACCGTTTCTTTCGCATACGACAGACTATCCGTATATCGAGCATCATAAACAGGTACATGGAAATGTGCCGTTATGGGTACTTATCAATGCGCTGACGTTTGGAACACTATCCAAGATGTACGCCCTTTCTCAGTCTAAAATCCAAGCTGCAATCAGCAAGGAATTTGTGGGCGTTCGGGAAAAGCAGTTAGGCTCCATGCTGGAGGTGCTAACTAAATTCCGCAATGTCTGCGCGCACAATGAGCGTCTTTTCTCCTACAACACAAAGAATGACATTTCGGACTTGCCGCTCCATAAAAAGATGCAGATTCCGCAGAATGGTCAACAGTACATATATGGAAAACATGATTATTTTGCGTTGGTATTGTCTTTCCGCTACTTGCTGCCAAACAAAGACTTCCTGACGTATAAAGCGCAGTTAGCCAAGCTGATTGATAAGGCGGATCGTGAAAATCGTCAGTTAGCCGGTACGGATTTGCTTTGGCTTATGGGATTCCCGGAAAACTGGAAGAAAATTACTGCATATAAGAAGGTATAGTCTAGCTGAAATGCGTCCCAAGTCGGGGCGCATTTCTTTTACTTACACCACGCCGATAGCCGTCAGAATTTCCTTTGCAAACGCAATCAGCAGACCACCGAACAGGCAAAGAACACCCTGCGTTCTCTGCGTCGCGTCGTGGGATTGCACAGACATACCGAGCTGCACAACGCCCCAGCCGAGGATGATAATTCCAATGGCCTTGATGCAGGAAAAAATGAAGTCGGACAGGTTATTTACGATGGTCAGCGGATCGCTGTCAGCAGCAAAAGCCGAGGTCGTAAACAGTGCCGTTGTCAGCACAAGGCTTGTCCAGACGGCCATAATGCGGCGCTCCTTGCGCCGCGGGGTTAATTCATATTTCATGTTAATCCTCCAAAAATTCAATATCGTCGATGTTTTCAATGGGGAACGAAAGATCGTCTGCTGCGAACGCGCGCAGCGGCGTGTGAAGATACGGCGGCGCGCCGCCGTCCTCCGTGCGGTGAATATTTGGGTGCTTCAGAATGTCGTACTTTTCATCAATGACCGGCTTCTCGCCGCGTATCAGAACGATTGCGTTCTTGTTGTCAAGCCGCCGTACTTCATCCGGGGTCATAAGCTCGCGCCCGGTTTGTTGGAAGTTCTGCGAGAATGAACCGTTCCTGCCTTTGCTCTGGCTTGACGTGCGCGTATCAATCGTTTCTTTTCCAAGCAGTTCCGAAATATATTTGTGCGTCGATTGTTCGTTGCCACCTAAGTACACAAAGCTGTCCGCGTTGCCGATGATGCCCTCCCAATCGTCCTTAAAAAGTGCTTTGAGCTGCGAAATATTTTGCAGGATGATGGTTGACATAATGTTTCGAGAGCGCATAGTCGCCTGCAATCGGGCATAGCCGTCGGGCAAGGCCACGTTCGCAAATTCATCGAACATCAGCCGCACGGGAACAGGCAGCGCCCCTTGATGGATTTTGTCTGCCTGATAGTAAAGCTCCTGAAACGCTTGCGTGTAGAGCATACCGACAAGGAAATTGAGCGATGCGTCGTTGCTGTCCGGGATAATACAGAAGATGGCTTGCTTGCGTTCGCCCAGTTTGCCAAGTTCCATATCGTCGCTGGCTGTGATGCGCTGAATTTCGGGCAAGGTGAACGACGCAAGACGAACGGCGGCGCTCACTAAAATCGATTTAGCAGTTTTGCCGGCCGCTTGCTTGAAAATATGGTATTGCCGCACGGCAATGTGATTGGGCTGTTCTTCCTCCAAGGCTTCAAAGAGTAGGTCGAGCGGAGATTGATAATCGTCATCTTCTTCCTTTGCACCGCCGTTTTCGATCATGTAGAGAATGGTTTCCATGTTCTGATCTTCAACCGGCGCTTCATGCAGAAGATAGAGCATGAGCGCGGCGTCCAGCGCGGTTTCGGATTTCTCCCAGAACGGATCGTTTGCTTTCGCGCCCTTTGGAGTGGTGTTCTTGATGAAATTGTCAATCAGCTTGAACACGTCCGCGTCCTTGCGTATGTAGCAAAACGGGTTGTAGCAGTCTGATTTTGACGGGTCGATCAAGTCAAAAACGCGCAGAACATAACCTTCCTCCAGAAACAGATTTCCGACGGCACGGAGCATTTCGCCCTTTGGGTCAGTGACGATAAAACTCGCATTGGCAAGCATGAGGTTTGGTTTTGCGAGGAATCGCGTCTTGCCCGAACCGGAACCGCCGACGATGATCTGCAACAGGTTTCTGCGATGCAGCTTGCCGTTCATACTCATTTGCAGGTGTTGGGTTAGTATGACGTTTTTGCCTGCATCCTTGTCGCGGTACTTCTTGTCCAGCTCCCAGACGCTGCCCCACGACGCGGAGCCATGTTCCTCGCCGAGGCGCGTATTCTTTTGCCCCGTGTAATAAAACAGAATCGCGCCGCCGTAGAGCAGTAAAAAGATGCCGATAAACTTCATCGTGTACGGTGTCCAGCGCAAAGAAAACGGATTCTTCGTCGCGGCTGAAAAAGCATCCATCAGTGTAAAAATCGTCATCCCCGGCTCATAACAGCCTGCCATAAGCACGGCAAGCCAGACGATCGGTATGACAAACGCCGCCCACACCGGGGCGGCGCTTCGGAATGATTTTTTCTTGTGTGTCACAGGTCACTGTCCAGACAAGCAAGACCGGTCCGCTCGGCGTGGCGCTTGCACAGAAGCAGGACACCGGCCACGGCCAGCAGCAGGACCGGCGCAGCAAAACAAAACAGCTTTTTTATCATGTTCAGATACCTCTTTTCCAATATCATAAATGCGTCTCACGGTGAGACGTATTTCCGGTCGGGCGCGCAGCCCTCCCCAACATAGGAGCTGCCCGCGCCAGCGGGCAGCCTTGGTTTGCTCCCCTTGGCTGCCACACTTCCGCTGGGTGGCTGCTGTCAAGGCCCAGCCAGTGCGCACACTGGCTGGCTCTGCGGCCGATGCGTCAGCATCGACCGGCCTTGACTGCGGACAGCCAGCGGAAGATATTCCCCCGGAGGGGAGCAAACCTCTTTAACGTGCGCTGCGGTTCATATTCCGGGACCGAACCTGCGGCGTGATTGCACGTTCAATGCTGCCGCCAATCTTCTGCGCCATGTCCTGAATCTGTCCAAGCGCCTGCCGCCGATCCTGCGGTTCAAAGCCGTCATAAAATGCCGCCAGATTTGATAGGTCGGGCGCTTCACACGGAACACCAAAGCGACGACAGATCATGTAGCCGACGCTCTGCGCGTCCAGCTCATAATCCTCCCGCGAATAGTTCTGATTATAGCCTTTGGCATGAAAACGGACGTGGGCGATCTCTGTTGCGATGCCTGCGAACGCTTCTGCATCGTTATATTTCGGATTGACCGCCATTTTCATCTGGTTTGGGTCGTAGAGCGCAGGCATGGGGATACTCTCATCACTCACCAGCGGCACAACACAATAATTCAGGAGCGTTTTGAGGGCTTCCGTCATTTCCTTGCTGTCCGGCTGCAATGCGGTGTGCTTCAGGTCGCGCCCGCTTGTCTGCCGCACGTCGTAAACGTCCGTCAGTACATACCCTTTGCCGAAAGAGGAACGGGTGTAAATTTTCACGCCATTCTTTTCCTCGGTTGGAGATACGCTGCGCATCAGACTTTTCCAGCGGTCTTTTGTTCCGAAAATGGTTGCATCCTGATCCTGCACCATAACGAGCGCAACATTGCCAGCGCTATAACTCGGATTGTCGGCCTGACAATTCAGATACCGCAAATAAGCGTCCGGGTCGCTGGTGATCTGAACAATACCTGCGTCCTGCATGGCGTTTGTGTTTTCGCGGTCAGCCTGCCGCTGCGCCTGCCAGAGTTCGCTGCTCTGATTCTTTTCATTTACTAAATCTGCTAAATTTAAGATAATACTCACTCCTATTACCTGATATGCTCCAGCTCGCGCTGGGGTTCCGGTTTGGTTCTCTCTGAGGCGGCGCGCAATGCCGCCAGCCGTCCGCGAACGGGCTGCTTTTCCTCATTGGTCGAAATCGGCCCCTGCGTCAAGCCACTCCTTTGCTTTTGCAAGGATGGTTCTGGTCGGGCAGGGGTCTGCTCTTTTTTTGGCTGCGCGTCCTCCAACTGTCTGGGCTGGTATCCCATCTGCTCTAGGATATAATGTGCCTGTGAGAGATGGTCAATGTTGGTCAGGATTTCAAGGTATGGCGCGTCGCCTTTCTTGTCCAAAATGGTTGAAAATAACAAGCCGACTTTCTTGGCTCTGCGCTTGAACTCGTCAAAATCCTCTGTGCGCAAGGGCAAAACTTCGATGGGGCGCTGTTCACTGAGCAGCCGGTTCATGTTCACCTTGCCGTAAAGCTTTTTCTGATCCTTTGCCAGTGCATACAAGAGTGCCGCGAGATTCTTTGCGCCCCGCGCCAGTAATTTAATGGCTTCTTCTGAAATTTGTACGCCCTCTTTCATCACGAGATCAGCAGCTTCGCCGCTTACCTCCATAGGCTGTGCCTCCTTTCTTTTGCCTTGTTTGGCAAATGATTTTCTGTTGATGGTGAAGTGCTTTCCTGCACCTGCCGCAGCATCCGCGGCGCATATTCCGCGATTTTTCTGCACAACCGCAATTCCCGACGCAAGGGCCTGAGCTGCGCGGTCAACGCATCAATGTCCGCGTTAAGCGGCTCAGACGGCTGCTCCCGGCGCAATGTGTATAATTCCTTGCGCTGGTTCACTAAAATCTGCATCTCATTTGACAGCGCATCGGACAGCATTTCTAACTCTGGCTTTGTATCTATGTGATACTTCTGCAAAAGGAAAAATTGCTGCCGGTACTGCTTCGCACGGCGAATTTCGGCCCGCGTTTCAAACGGGATTTTCTGCGGCTTCCGTTTGCGCGGTGACAACAAATATAGATAGTAAAGATACAGCGCCCGGAAGCTGCCGCGCTTGACGGGTAGATAGTGTCGCGGACGGCGGCGGATGGTATAGTAGCGTTTGGATTCACTTTGTTCCGGCGGCATGGCAGCGGTCACGCCGCGCTGCCTGCGCAATCGCTGCAAGATAGCTTCCTCAGTGTAATCCTCGCCCAGACTATCCAGCCGGAGAAACCGCGCTCCACCGGGCGGCTTGACGGCGGTGTACTTGACGTTAGAGCCGTATTTGACGGTATATCCGCGTTTCCTGAGAATATCCAGCAGCGACGCAAATGTGAAGCTGGCTGCAATGGCCGCGTCCAGATCCTGCCGGACAAGATCGCGGATGGTGGTCTTGCCGCTGCGCTCGGCGTTCCATTCTGCATAGTGCTGACCGCTGCCCTCCGGCTGAATGACAGAGAATCCGTACTTACGGCTGACCTCATTGGAAATGCCGCGAATATCTTCAAAGTAATCTTTGAACGCATTGCGATATTTCACTCCATCCACGAATGAAACAGAGTTGAATACAATATGGCAGTGCAGGTGTTCCTTGTTGATATGGGTGCAAATGACGGCTTCATATTTGTCACCGAGCAGACGGCGTGCAAATTCCACTCCCGCTTCATGCGCCAGCTCTGGCGTTGTTTCACCCGGCACGTAGGAGTGGACAAGATGATAGCCGACAACGCCGCCCGGTTTTCCAAACCGCTCTTTCGTGCGCTGCATATCCAGATAGCAATTTTCTACTGTGCAGTTGATCGCGCTCTGCAAAATCACTTCATCATCCAACGCAGTTTTGTTGAAATCTTCAATGTAGTCCAGCGCACGGGAGAGCGCGGTTTTATCGCCGTCCTGAATATAGCGCAGACAGTCATCCAGCCGTGCACGGATGGTAATGATTTTGTCATAGGCCATCAGAGTGTGTCCAGAATTGAACGGTACGCCTGCTTTACAAGGCTGGCCGCTTCGTGGATTTCTGCTTGCGTCGCATAGCCTTTTCCGTTTGCCCAGTGCGCGATCTGGTTGATGTTGTTGCCGATGGCGGACAGCTCACGCAGAAGTGCTGCGTAAGCGTCAGGTGGGCGCGGGCAGAGATGTTCGCCCATGATAAGTTTGCGGAGATAGGTGTTGGTATTCAGACCGGTAATCTGACATTGCTGTCTCAGATGTGTCAGCTCTGCATCGCTGAGCCACAGACCAACAGAATTGCGGCGTGTCCGCATAACGTGCTCCTTCCTTATAATCATAGTTATTGCGTCCCAAGTTGGGACGTAATTCGTCGCGGGGTTTTAGGGTACACCCTAACAAGTGGCGTTTGTGGCACAAATGCCGTACTTGCTAAAGCAGCGCTGCCAAAGGCAACGCTGCCCGTTATCGCTGCGGCGCAGTAGATTTCGCCCGGCAAGAGCATTTCGTTTTCTGCTCCATCCGATGCTCCAGCATTAAAATGTGCTGCAATTCCGCTTCGCTTTCCGGCACATAACGAATATCGTGAATGGCTTCATCGTATGGCATGGAGCTGTTCATAAAGGCGTGATAGCTGTTCTCACAGAAAGAATCATCTTTATCGCGGTACTGAATTTTCGCAACAGGCAGCGCAGATTTTATGACGCGCTGCACCTGTTTGGCATAGTCGATGGGAATGACCCTTCCGGTCAGCTTGCCGTCGCGGATGCCTTCAATCACGATGCGGTATGCCAGAATCCCGTCCGGACAATCTGCATAATGTGTCCAGATGCAGTTTGCGTTCGTATCGTCGAGAAAGACCTCACGCTCCAGCACACACCATGTTCCGAGCAACCGGCACATCCAGAGAAAAGAACGGCGCTCCATATCGGTTTCCTGTGCGCTGTCCCAGAGTCTTTTTGCGTCAAAGTCAAAATCTGTGGTATAGGCGCGGGTGTTCTTCTGGACGATCTCAGCCAGATGGGAGAGAATGTCCGGCTGATAATTGTTACGCTGCGCCATATTCCTGTTCAAACTCCGCTGGTCTGCAATATCGGGATTCCATTGAAAATGCACCGTCCGGCACAATGCGGCTGCCGCGCGGAAGTTCGATCTTCTGCGTGGTCAGTACCGTGCCATAGAACAAATCTTCTGCCTGTTCTGCAAGCACAAAGACCTCATTTGGACTGTCCAAAAGCGCCTGCATATCATATTGATAAAGGCCAAAATGAACGGTCTGACGGCTGACGCGGTAAGGCGTAAACAATGCGGGAACGCCGAAAATCCAGCATACCCGCATCGGGGTCATATTTGCGTTGACGATACTCATGCGTTTTCCTCCTAACGTTCATGCTCTTGCGGCTTCCGCTTCGGCTGGATTTTGATGGGGTCGCTGCCGTCAATCGGACGGATGGCCGCAATATGGCGTGCGGCATAAATGGCGTTGCCGGATAGCTGGCGCTGCCATGCGCCCTCGCTCCGCGCCCAGCGGAAACCGTGTCCTTTCAGTGCTTCGCGTACTTCGGCCGGTGGGATTGCATCAAAGAAAACTTGCAGACGGTTGTTGTCGCTGTTGGCAACCACCTTGCCGCCCTCAAACTCCCAGCCTTGGAAACCGACCTCCCGATTTTGTGTCAGCGTTTCCAGCCGCTTTTTGATGCGGTGGATTTCCTGATTGTTGTTGGAAAGGACATAGGACGAATATGGTGCGGTTTCCCATGAATAGCCGTCTAACATACGCTTATCAAGTCTTGTAGCTTCTTCCTCCGTAACACCCTCACAGCCGCGGCAAGTCTGGTGCTTGCGATAATATGCGTTGATCGTTTTCATTCTTGCCTGTGACTTTTCGAGCGCTGCCAGCTTTTCTTGCAACTTTTGCGCAGCATCCGGGTCGTCGGAAGAAATTGCACGGTTGTTTGCCGCGGCGCGGGCCTTGCCCTCATAATAGTCAGCTTTTTCATCGGCGGAAATAGACTGCCGCATTTTGGTATCAATCCGGTCGCGGTATCGCTTGTCACTCTTATAGGAATAGTGATCGGGCAGCATCGGCTGACCGGGCGGAATTGCTGACAGTATGGTGTGCGCCTGTTGTGACAGTGCGCTGCTCTCCGCGCGTGCTTTCCCGGCCTTTTCCAGATAGCGGTCGATCCTGTCCTGTTTTCGCTGCTCATAGTCGTTCAATCGCAACAGCTCCTTTCTTGAATTTTATCGCTCTTTTGAAATGTGCTTTTTCGGTGCGGCTTTACTCTGTGTTTTTGTCAGCGCACGGAACCGGTCACGGACACGCTCTTTTTCAAGCTGCACCTGCTCCAAAATGCTCTCCGGGGTCTGGACAAATGCTTCTGCTTCGGCGGCGTATTCCCGTTCCAGATGCGCCGCACTCTGGCACATGGCGGCAATATGCGGCGGCTCTGCCTGCACGGACATAACGCGATATTCCTTTGGAATCCCTTCCGGCTGGCCATCATAAAATTCATAAAAGCTGCTGCCATTGCGCCGGATATAGCCGTCTTGGACAAACTCTCCGTTTTCGCTGACTACCGCATTGCACCCATAGGCTTCGTAGTCGATGTAATCTATCAATTCCTCTGGAATCGAAAAAGCATCCAACTCTTGCAGATAGTATTTGCCGAGTGCTTCTTCATCTGAAATGTCCGGCATGAAATCGTAGCAATCCAGATTGTCCGTAAGATTGATAAGCTCCTGCAAGCTGCCGCAATGGTCGTCCATTTCAAGCGCCGCTTCAAATTCTTCCAGTTCACTTTGCTCCATGCTGTTCAGCTTGACGGCGAGATAGTTCAATTCGTCCAGATTTACAAACTCACCGAGCGCAGAGGATAGCCCGCGTACGCGGCTTTCATAAGCAGTGACAAACCATTCTTCGTATGGTACGCCGCAGGCATCCGGCTTGCCGATACCGATAGCAGAAAACACGCGCTGCAATTCTTCCGCTGTTGTTGGAAACGGAACCCATTGCCCGACCAACGCACCCTCGTTGTATTTGCCGAGGTTTGTGATAAATGCAGAAATCAAATGATCTTCGTTCGGCATAGGCAGCTCCTATCGGTCGTGTCCGTGATGAATGTTCTTTGAGGGCAGGTCTTTTGACCTGCCCTCGGTTGTACTCGCGGTCTGCATCAGCTTGGCGCGAACAGATTGCTTTTGAGGTGCAACCTCCCGTACCTGATATAGCTGCTTATAATTCGCGGCACGGTCTGTAAAGTCTGCTTCAGCGGCTTCACGCGTGTTGTGGTAGTGACCCCAAAAGTAATCTCGCGTACCGTTTTCCTGCTGAAAGCGCCATGTGACATACGGATTCGGTGCGTTGGGATTTTCGCCCAGCGCGACACCCGCACCGTTTTCAAAAAGCACGGTCTTTTGAATGGCGTAGCCATGAATCTTATCCATGTCGCCCGGCTTATTCACCGCCCCATTCCAGCACGAACACGACGGACAGAACCTCCTGCTCGGTGACTGCTTTGGAAACGGCGCTGACAATGGCATCATAGGAGAGCGGCAGTTTTCCATTTTCCGCAATCGTCCACGGTGAGGTCAGCGAGAATGTTTCTGCATCACCGGTTTTCGTCG
>ERZ857693.3175-NODE-3175-length-14226-cov-8.306965_pt1 | contig 14226 bp, 9 predicted proteins | sample MGYA00519765_ERZ857693 | MGnify/ENA primary metagenome ERZ857693 (study PRJEB31778, sample SAMEA3449354) | human gut metagenome | biome: human gut; feature: human-associated habitat; material: faeces | place: United Kingdom | collected 2010/2012 ... | reverse complement strand
GAGGTGATGAATATGGCAAAACGCTCGCCAAGGCTGATTTTCACCGAGGAAGAACGCGCCCTGCCGGAGCTGGAACGAGCTGTCCGCAAGGCGGACAGGGCGGCGGTTAAGCTGGAAAAGGCCGAAGCGAAAATTCCCAAGAAAACCGTTAAGGTCAAAAAGCGCGTTGTGGACAGTGAGAGCGGCAAGGTCACAACGCGCCTTTTCTTTGAGGAGGCGGACAAAAAGCGTCCGCCCTCCAAGCTGGCGCACGCCGCAAGGAAAGCGCCGCTGGATACCGTCCGCAGCGCAGTCCACCGCAAGCTCCGGGAGGAGGGCGACGACAACCCCGGCACGGAGGCGGCGAACACCCTGACCGAGACGGCGGAGCGCACCTGGCGCATTGCGGAATCGGCGCACCGCTCCCATGCGGAAAAGCCCTACCGCAAAGCGGACAAGGCGGAAGCCGCCGCAGACAAAGCCAATCTCAAGGCGCTGAACAAACAGTACGAGCAGGAATACGGCAGGGCTTCCAACCCCTATTCCCGCTGGCAGCAGAAGCAGGCCATTAAAAAGGAATACGCCGCCGCAAAAGCGGGGAACGGCGCGAGGAATACCGTCAAAGCGTCCGAGACCACCGCAAAGGCGGCAAAGCGCGCCGCCGAGGGAAGCAAAAAGGCCGGCAGCTTTTTTGTCCGGCACAAGAAGGGCTTCCTCATCGCGGGCGGTATCGCCGCCGCGATACTGCTGCTCATGACCTGCATTTCCTCCTGCTCCACGCTGTTTCAGGGCGGGGTGTCCGGCATTGCGGCCTCCACCTATCCGCTGGAGGATGCGGATATGCTGGCAGCGGAAGCCGCCTACTGCGCCATGGAGGACGAGCTGCGGGAATACCTGAACAGCTACGAAAGCACCCACGATTACGACGAGTACCACTTCGACCTGGACGAGATTGAGCACGACCCCTATGTGCTCATTTCCATGATTACCGCCCTCAAGGGCGGAGAATGGACGATTGACGAAATAGGCGGGATTCTGGAGACGCTGTTTGAAAAGCAGTATATCTTAACGGAAACCGTCGCCACGGAAACCAGATACCGCACCGAAACGCATATCGGCTACTACACCGACGAAAACGGCAATCTGCAAAGCTACGAGTACGAGGCGGAGGTTCCCTACACCTACTATATCTGCCATGTGGAGTTGGAAAACTTCAACCTCTCCCATGTGCCGGTGCATATCATGTCCCACGATCAGCTCTCCATGTACGCCGTGTATATGAGCGTGCTGGGCAACCGCCCCGACCTGTTCCCCGGCTCCCCGTATGTGAACCGGTACTACCACACCCAGTATGAGAAGTACGAGATACCCCCGGAAGCGCTGGCAGACGAACAGTTCGCCGCCATTATCAAGGAAGCGGAAAAGTATCTGGGCTACCCCTACGTCTGGGGCGGCAGCTCGCCCGCCACCTCCTTCGACTGCTCCGGCTTCGTTTCGTATGTCTACAACAACTGCGGCCTGCATTGGAGCTTCGGCAGGCTGGGCGCGGAGGGGCTGCGGGGCATGTGCGCCTATGTCTCCCCGGAAAGCGCCCGTCCGGGCGACCTTATTTTCTTTGAAAAGACCTACGACACCGCAGGCGCGTCCCATGTAGGCATCTATGTGGGCAATAACAGGATGCTCCACTGCGGCGACCCCATTCACTACGCTTCCATCGACACGAGCTACTGGCGAAGCCATTTTCTCCAGTTCGGCAGATTACCTTAACAACAACCATATCAATGCAAAGGAGGATGTTATGAACCCGCGACTTGAAAAGCTGCGTCAGGAGCGCGAGAAGCTGGCGGAAAAGCTCACATCGCTGACCGCACGGCTCAAAGCCCTGGACGAGCAGATTCTGAAGCTGGAAAACACGGATATTGTGGGCATCGTCCGCGAGAACGGGCTGACCATCGAGCAGCTCGCGGCGCTGATGGCGATGCTGGAAAAGCGTCCCACGGCGGCGCTGCCCGACGAATACAGAAAAACGGAGGATTTTGTGGATGAAGAATAAATGGAGATTTTTTGCCGTGACGCTGGCCGTCGTGCTCTGCATGACGGCCTTTTCCGTTACGGCCTATGCAGGCGGCGATATGATTGATTCGACAATGGGCGACCCGACCATGGAAACCCCAACTGCAACTACACAGCCGGAGAATACGAATACCGGTGAGCAGACCCCAAACGGACAGACCCTGACCGTGCTTGTGACCGAAAATGCGGACGGAAGCCATACCGTGACCATCGGGGATCGGAGCTGGACGCTTCCCGCCAAACGGGAGCAGGTCGGAAAGGTGGTCAACGTCCGCACCTATTTGAACCTGCGCACCGGCCCCGGCACGGATTACACCGTGATCGGGCGTCTGCTCAACGGCGCGGAGGTGAAGGTGCTGGAGGAAAGCAACGGCTGGTACAAGGTGGTCGTGCCGGAGCAGACAGGCTATGTATACGGCAAATACCTTGACGTCATGAACGCGCCGACAGAAAACAGCGGAAACGATACGGATATGGTGGGACTGCCGGAGCTGCTGCTGCAATATTACGCCGCTGCCGGAGGTTCCGCACCCCTGACCCCGGACGGCAACCTGACGCTCATGGACGACATCGGCTCCGCTTTCGGCGCAGGCAAGCAGTTCATCACCGTGACGACCAAGGGCGGCAATACCTTTTATCTCATCATCGACCGGGACGATAAGGGCAATGAGAACGTCCATTTCCTGAATCTTGTGGACGAGGCCGACCTGCTGGCGCTGACCAAGGACGGCGAGAGCATCGTCCCCGCCTGCGCCTGCACGGACAAATGCGCCGTGGGCAAAATCAACACGGGCTGCAAGGTGTGCAGAACCAATATGAGCGAGTGCGCGGGCAAGGAAGTTACGGAACCCACGCCACAGCCCGCTGAGTCTGCGGAGACCGCGCCCGAAAAGAGTACCGGCGGCGCGGGGCTTGTTGTGGTCGTCCTCCTGCTCCTGCTGGGCGGCGGCGGTGCGCTGTACTGGTTCAAGCTCCGCAAGCCCAAGGCCGACACCCGTGGGGCGGACGATCTGGACGATTACGACTACGGCGAGGACGAGGAAGATGAGGACTACGAGTTTGAAGCCGAGGACGAGACGGACGCCGGGGAGGATGCGGAAGAATGAGAATTTTGAATATCGCGGGCATGAGCCTGATCGCCCTGACCCATCTGCTTTTCCTCTGCTTCATCGTTCAGGAGTTCTGCCGGACGCTCAGAGGAAAGAAGCACAGGGCGGATGCGCCTGTATTCGAGGGCTTTGCCGCTGCGGAGGAGGACGAGCCGTATATCCCGAAGCTCAGCGCTGATGCGCTGCAAAAGCTGAAGCCCGGGCGGGAAGCCTGTTTCGTGGAGCAGGAGATATTTCCCGCCGTTCCGAGGATGCTGTCCTTTATGACCATGGAGGAGCGGGGCTGGGCGCGCATGGCGTTGAGTGCGTTTATCGGATTCATTCTGGAAATCAGCGTGGAGCAGGAGAAGGATTTTACCACGGTGCTGGCACTGCTGGAAAATGCGGCAATCCCGGAGGCTGCGGACGAGGACTGGGAATCCGTTGCGGATCTGGTAATGGAGGATCACAAAGGATTGTCATGCTATTCGATTTTTGCGTTCTTCCGGGAGCACTGCCCCGACAGGCAGCGCATCTATTCCCTCTGCATCCAGATTGTGAAAACGCTCTGCGTAAATCTGTACGGGTTCGTCCCCCTGGCATTTACCGGCAACCCGTTGAGAACGGTTGTGAAAGGAGAAAGCGAAGCATGACACAGACTGTCAGCACAGAATCGCTCATGGATCTGTCTCCCCGCGAGCGGCTTATTCAGATCATGAAGCGCGAGCAGGCGCTTTTCATCCGGCAGACGCTCTCCCAAAAGCCCGGATACCGGGGCGGCAAGAAAGCCTTTGAATACTTCATTCGGCAGAAGATCGTAAAAGCCGTGGAAGCGGGCTGCGGGGACGCGGAGGCGCTGCTCCGCACCCCCAAGCCCGTCAAATCCATCTACTACGACTTCAAATACTATTTCGACGAATACAGCTACGCAAACTGCGACCTGTATGTGGAGAAGGCCATCGAGGACTGCGGGAACAACACCCTGCGCAAGGAGTTCCTGCGGGCAAAGGGCTGGGACGCGCCGGATGATTTCGATATCAACGATGAGGAGGAATAAAGGAATATGAACGAATACCGATTGGTTGTGTGTGAAAAGCCCTCCGTGGCAAGGAGCATTGCCGCCGTTCTTGGCGCAGGCAGGCGCGAGGACGGTTTTCTTTCGGGCGGCGGCTATCTCGTTTCCTGGTGCTTCGGGCATCTTGCGGAGCTTTCGGACGCAGACGCCTACGACGAAAAGTACGGCAAATGGCGAAGGGAGGACTTGCCCATCCTGCCGGATAGCTGGCAGTACACCGTGGCGCGGGACAAGCAGAAGCAGATGAACACTCTGCGCGCCCTCATGCACCGGGACGATGTATATGAGGTGGTCAACGCCTGCGACGCCGGGCGCGAGGGCGAGCTGATCTTCCGCACGGCGTATAATCTCAACAACTGCCGCAAGCGCGTGAAGCGGCTCTGGATCTCCTCCATGGAGGATGCGGCTATCCTTGATGGCTTTGACAATCTCCGCGACGGCGCGGAGTACGACAACCTCTACGCCTCCGCCCTCTGCCGCAGCAAGGCGGACTGGCTGGTGGGCATCAACGCCACCCGCCTGTTTTCCGTGATGTACCACCGCACCCTGAACGTGGGGCGCGTGGTGTCGCCCACGCTTGCGCTGCTGGTGCAGCGGGAAGCGGAAATCAACGCCTTTCAGCCGGAGAGCTTCTACACCGTCCATCTGGACTTTGACGGCTTCTCCGCCGCAGGCGGGCGCATGAAGGAGCAGGCAGAGGCGGAGCGGCTTGCCGGGGACTGCAACAGCAAAACCGCCGCTGTTACCTCCGTCGTGCAGACAAAAAAGACGGAGAAAGCCCCGGCGCTCTACGACCTGACCACGCTCCAGCGGGATGCGAACCGCTTGCTTGGGTACACGGCGCAGCAGTCGCTGGATTATCTGCAAAGCCTCTACGAAAAGAAGCTCTGCACCTACCCCCGCACCGACAGCCGCTATCTCACCGACGATATGGAGGGCGGCGTAAACGCGCTGGCGCTGTGCTGCGCGGGCGTCTGCGGCACGGAGCCGCCCGCAGCCGTCTGTTCGGGGCAGGTGTGCAGCAGCAAAAAGGTCAGCGACCACCACGCCGTCGTTCCCACGATGGCGGCGGGCGAAACGGACTTGGAGGCCCTGCCCGCAGGCGAACGGGAGATCCTGCGCCTTGTTTCCCGTCAGGTGCTTATGGCGGTCAGCGCACCCTTCGTCTATCTGGAGACCGAGGCAAGGCTGGACTGCGGCGGAAATGCCTTTGCCGCCAAAGGGAAAACAATCCTTCATATGGGTTGGAGGGCATACACGGAAAAGGGCAATCAGGACAGCACCCTCCCGGAGCTTTCCGAGGGACAGTTGCTTCCCGTTTCCTCCTGCGCGGTCAAAGAGGGAAAAACGACCCCGCCAAAGCACTTCACCGAGGATACGCTTTTGTCGGCCATGGAGACGGCGGGCAAGGAGGATATGCCGGAGGATGCCGAGAGAAAGGGATTGGGAACCCCCGCAACAAGGGCGGCGGTCATTGAAAAGCTGGTGGCCACGGGCTTTGCGGAGCGCAGAAAGGCGAAGAAATCTGTACGCCTCGTTCCCACCGAAGCGGGCGTGTCCCTCATTACCGTGCTGCCCGAACAGCTCCAGTCCCCGCTTTTGACCGCCGAATGGGAGCACCGCCTCAAGGAGATCGAATGCGGCGAGCTGGGCGCGGACGAGTTCCTCACCGGCATCTGCGATATGGTCGCAGCGCTGGTTCGGGACGCTGCGCCTGTGGACGGCGCGGAGGTGCTGTTCCCCTCCGGCAGACCCGTTGTGGGCAAATGCCCCCGCTGCGGCGCAGAGGTCACGGAGAGCAAAAACGGCTATTTCTGCGAGAGACGGAGCTGCAAGTTCGGGCTGTGGCGGGACAACCGCTTCCTTGCCGCCAAGAAGATCAGCCTGACAAAGAAGATGGCTTCCTCGCTCCTTACGCAGGGACGCGCCTACGCCAGCGGTATCTACTCCGAGAAAACCGGCAAGACCTACGACGCATTCATCGTGCTGGAGGACGACGGCGCGCGTTCCTCCTACAAGCTGGACTTCACCAAATGACCCTCGCAGGCTCCCGCACGGGCGTTTCATTCCCCTGCGGGAGCCGCTGTTTTTACCATGATTCAAAGGAGGTATGCATGAAATGGCTGAAAAACAGACCAACAAGGAACGGCTCAAGGACATCACCGACAGCATTGAGACGGGCATAAAGGAGCTGTTTGAGAGCGACAGATACAGGCAGTACCTTGCCACCATGAGCCGCTTTCACAAGTACAGCGTCAACAACACCATGCTCATCTATATGCAGCGCCCCGACGCCACTCATGTGGCGGGCTTCAACAAATGGCGCGACCAGTTCGGAAGGAGCGTTAAGAAGGGCGAAAAGGGCATTAAGATCATCGCCCCCACGCCCTTCAAGAAGAAAATTGAAGAAGCAAAGCTCGACCCGGACACCAAGCTCCCCATGCTGGATGCTGACGGTAAAGCCATCATGGAAGAGAAAGAAATCAGGATTCCGATGTACAAGCCGGTTACGGTTTTTGATGTGAGCCAGACAGCAGGCAAGCCCCTGCCGGAGCTGGCGGCGAACCTTACGGGGGACGTGCAGAATTACGAGGTGTTCATGGAGGCTCTGCGCCGCAGTGCGCCCGTCCCCATCTTCTTTGAGAAGCTGGCGGAGAATATGGACGGATACTTCTCCGTGGACAAACAGCGCATCGCTGTCCGCGAAGGCATGAGCGAGGTGCAGACGGTCTGCGCCGCCGTCCATGAGATCGCCCACTCCAGGCTCCACAATAAGGACGAAATCGGAGAAAAATATCAGGAGGTCGAGCTGTTCGGCAAGCCCGCGCTGTTCTCCAACGGGCGCATCGACCGGGATAAGCTGCCGGAGGGCTTGTATGTATATGACCTGCGCGGCTCGGATTACGATCCGGGTATGCCGGTAACGCTTGAAAGCCATGTCACCGTCAATCACGCCGCCTCTGTCATCACAGCAGCGCCCATTGAGCTGCCGGAGCAGGGCTTTTTGTATCTGGGCGAGGACGGGCTGAACTTCACGGGCGGCGAGCAGACCGTGAAGGAGTTTCTGCACGCACAGTACCCGGAAAAGGCAAAGCTCTCCCGCGCCGCCGAGGAGATTCAGGCGGAGAGCATCTCCTTCGCCGTCTGCGCCTATTACGGCATTGAGACAGGCGAAAACAGCTTCGGGTATCTGGCGACCTGGGCAAAGGACAGGGAGCTGACCGAGCTTCGCGCATCGCTGGAGACCATCAACCGAACCTCATCCTCCCTGATTACGGATATCGACCGCCATTACGCGGAAATATGCAAGGAGCGCGGGCTGGACAGGGAGACGGAGAGCCTTGCCGCCCAGCCTGTGCAGGAGATCGCCGTGCAGGAGCCGGAGCCGGTCACAGCGCCGGACAACGGCTGCGTCCCCGACCCTGCGATTTCTGTTGAGAGCATGAACGCCTACGGCTACACCGATTCCAATATGCTGCCGCTGACAAAGGAGCGTGCGCTGGAGCTCATGGAACGGGACGTGAGCGTGTATATGCTTCACACGGACAACACCGAGGCCATGGCCTTCGATGCGGAGGAAGTCCGCAGCTTTGACGGCATCTTCGGCGTGGAAGCCTCCGAATGGGAGACGGTCAAAGACCGCTTCGCACCGCCGGACTATGAAAAGGCGTTCCTCGACAACACCGCCGACAGCTTTGCCATCTATCAGCTTCGGGATAATGATAATACGGCGCAGCTTCGCTTTATGAACGCCGAGTATCTGGAGAAGAAGGGGCTTTCCATTGAAAAGGAAAATTACACCGCCGTCTACGCGGGCGGCCTCGACCGCAGGGGCGATACGCAGGACAGGTTGGACGCGCTGTATGAGACCTTCAACATCCGCCGCCCGGAGGATTTTCGCGGTCACAGCCTGTCCGTCAGCGACATCGTGGCGCTGAAGCAGAACGGCGTGGTATCCTGTCATTACGTTGATTCCCGGGGCTTCAAGGCGCTGCCCGACTTCCTCAAGCCGGAAAACTATCTCAAAAACGCGGAGATGGCCATGGAGGACGATTACGGCATGATCGACGGCGTTATCAACAACGGGCCGAAGCAGACCGTGGCGGAGCTGGAGGAACAGGCAAAGTCCGGCAAGCCCATCTCCCTCATGGAGCTGGCGCAGGCGGCGCGCCGGGAACAGGCGCAAGCGGCACGGCAGGAGAAGAAGCCATCCGTGCTGGCAAAGCTCTGTCCTCCCGTCAACGAGCCGAAAAAGACAGCGCGTTCAAAGCGCGCGGAAAGAGAGCTGCTATGATGAATTTTACCAACGATGAAATGAACCTCATGTGCATCTACCAGAGCGACAGCCGCAGCGGGCTGATTGCCGCCCTCACCGAAATGCGCGGATACCTGGACGAGGACGAAGCCGAGCTGCGGGATCTGACCGACAGCGCCCTGCAAAAGCTGGGCGAAATCACCGATGAGGACTTCGCAGCGCTGGAGCTGGTGCCGGACTTCGACACGGACGAATAAGGCGGATGCGGCGGGAGCGGCCTTCGGGTCGCTCCCGCTTTGCTCCCGCGATTCTATTTCCCAAAATCGAAAAAATATTGATTTTGGGAAATAGATTGTGATGCTTCACTTGTCTGCACTGCCGCATTGTTGGACAAAATGCGTGTATCCGCAAAAATGTTCAATAGATGCGGTTTGCCCTTCTTTTTACAAAAATGTCCGTTCGAGTGCGTAACATCCACGGAAAACGCACAGAATGAGCGGGGAGTTTTCGCACTATTTTTCTGAAAACGCTTGATTTTCACCGGATAGTTGCGTATAATAAGACTGCGAGGTGAAAATATGATAAAGACAACAGCAATGCTACTGGAAGAATTGAAGGGATACGGTTCTCCGAAGTCAAAGCTCGCGCGTATGGCGGAGCGGGGCGAATGCTTTCCCATTACAAGGGGACTATATGAAACTGACCGGAACGCTCCTGCGTACCTGCTTGCGGGCAGTATTTACGGGCCTTCATACATTTCCTTTGAATATGCCCTCAGCCGCTACGGGCTGATTCCCGAAGCGGTATATGCCGTTACCTGCGCCACCTTTGAAAAGAAAAAGAAAAAGAAGTACGAAACGCCCTTCGGAACCTTCACCTATCGGGATGTGCCGTCCGAGGCGTTTCCGCTGGGGATTCGGCTCGTGCAGGAGGGCGATTATTTCTATCGGATCGCAGAGCCGGAAAAGGCTCTGTGCGACCAGCTCTATACTATGCCGCCCGTGCCGAACACACAGGAGCTTTTCCGGCTGCTGACGGAGGATTTGCGGATTGAGGAATCGGAGATTGGGAAGCTGGACGAAAATAAGGTTTGCGAATACAGCGGAGCGTACCATACCACGAACATCAAAAAGCTCTGCTCGCTTTTAAGGAGGCTTTGATATGAACAGCGCCATTGAACAGATGCTGAAAAGCTACCATGTAGAGAATATCTACGACAGAAAGAACGCTATGAAGGAGATCATGCAGGAAATTGTGCTCTGCGGCTTGTCCCGTGCGGGCTTCTTCAAAAAAGCGGCGTTCTACGGCGGAACCGCCCTGCGAATCTTCTACGGTCTCGACCGCTTTTCCGAGGATCTGGATTTTTCGCTGGAAGCGGAGGATTTGGACTTTGACCTGACCGCCTACTTTCCCGTGCTGGAGAAGGAAGTAAAAGCCTTTGGGCTGAATGTGGAGATTCAGGAAAAGGAAAAGACAAAAGAAAGCACCATCCGCTCCGCCTTTCTGAAGGGGAACACGAAGGAACATCTCCTGCTGTTCTACGCGGATGAAAAGGTGGCGGGAAGCGTAGCGAAGAATGAAGCGGTCAAGATTAAGTTCGAGGTGGACGTTAACCCGCCCGCCTTCGCCGCATTCGAGCACAAATACCGGCTGCTGCCCGTGCCGTATGAGGTGCGGCTGTACGATATGCCCTCCCTGTTCGCAGGAAAAATCCATGCTGTCATCTGCCGTGCGTGGCAGAGCCGCATCAAGGGCAGGGATCTGTACGACTATGTATTCTATCTTTCAAGGGGTGCGGCCGTCAATCAAAAACACCTTCGGGCACGATTGATTGATTCCGGATATATTTCTGCCGATGCGGACTGTTCCTTGCCGAAAATCAAAGCGATGCTGGCGGAACGCTTCGACAGCATCGATTACGCACAGGCAAGGCAGGATGTGGAGCCGTTCATTCACGATTCCTCCGTGCTGAATATCTGGAGCGCAGACTTTTTCAAACAAATCACGGAGGGACTGACTGCGGTATAGTCCCCGACTGAAAACCGAATACCGCCCCTTACATAGAGCGTCCGGTCCGGGCGCTCTAAATTTATGCCATGAAGGAGGAGCAATATGCCGAGCAAGCTACAAACGTATATGCAGATGGCGGACGAGGCGCAGCGGCAGATCACCGGCAGCTACCGGGGCTGGACGGGCTTTCTCACCACCGCCGCAAGGCTGTACAAATACCCCTACGCCGAGCAGGTCATGATCCACGCCCAGCGTCCGGACGCCACCGCATGCGCGGAGTACGACTTCTGGAACGAAAAGATGGGCCGGTATGTCCGCAGGGGCTCCAAGGGCATCGCCCTCATCGACAGCAGCGGCGAAAGGCCGAGGCTTCGGTATGTGTTCGACGTGTCGGACACGGGCGGCAGAGAATTTCCCAAGAGCCGCTATCTGTGGGAATACCGGGAGGAACATGCGGATGCGGTAAGCGCCATGCTGGAAAGCCGCTACGGTGTGGACGGAAAAGGAGGGTTCCCTGACCAGCTTGAGCGCATCGCGTCTCAGCTTGCGGAGGAATACTGGCGGGACTATAAGCAGGATATCCTCGCCATCGTTGACGATTCCTTTCTTTACGGGTATGATGAATTTAACGTAGGAGCGGCCTTCCAAAGCGCCGCCGCCGTCAGCATCGCCTACTCGCTCATGTCCCGCTGCGGGCTTGAAGCGGACGACCGCTTCGAGCATGAGGATTTCCTGAGCATCTTCGATTTCAACACCCCGGAAGCCGCCGCCGAGCTGGGCACGGCGGTGAGCAGGATCAACGGAGAGGTGCTGCGGCAGATCGAAGTCACCATCAAGAATTACGAGCGCGAGAAACTCGCGGAAAGGAGCCATAGCCATGACAGAACTGACCTACACCAAGAACGGGGACTACCTGATTCCCGACCTGACGCTGAGCGAGACGCCGGAGGACGCGAGACCCCTGGGCAAGTACGGGAGACTGCGCAGGATCTACCTTCAGGAGCACAGACCGGGGCTGTACAGCCGTCTGGTGCTGTCGGAGAAGCTGTTCCCGCACCTGCGGGAGATCGACGAGACGGCGAACCGGAGGCTGGAGCAGATGATGCCGGAGCTGATGAAGTCGGCGGGCGTGACGGAGGAGCTGAAAGCCCGCGACCAGATGAAATGGGTGGGGCTGATGAACAGCCTGAAAGCGCAGGCGGAGGAGATCATCCTCAGCGAGCTGGTGTACAACTGACCAATGACGCGCCGGAAGCGGAACCGGCGCAGCCTCCGATACCGCAGGCATACCAACTGAGCCTGTTCCCTACGGAGGAAGAGCAAATCGCATATATCGCAGAAGCGGAGAGCTACGCGCCCTCCGCTTTTTCCATGTCCATCCCGCAGTCGGATATCGACCACATTCTGCGCATGGAGGGTAACGCCGACTATACCCGCATGAAGATCGCCACGGAGTTCTCCAAGGGCAAGAGCGTGGAAAAAATCGCGGCGTTTCTTCAAAGCAGCTTCCACGGCGGCAACGGCGTCGTCACCGAAAACGGCAGATATTCCGCGTGGTACGCCGACGACGGCATCCACATCGCCAATGGGGACGCGGCAAGATACCTGACCTCCGCAAAGGTCGTAAGCTGGCAGGAGGCAGCGGAGCGCATCGGGCAGCTTCTCACTCAGGGCGAATACGCCGCCAATGTGGAGCTTGCGGAAGCGCCGGGGCACGAGCGCACGGAGCTGGCGCAGTCTATCTGGTATCTACGGCAGGATTTAAGTGAAAAGGCGCGGGCGCAGGGCTATCTCTCCTGCCTGTCGGATATGCGGGGCGGCGGTTTCCCGGAGGAAACGGCGCGGCTTGCCGAGCGGCTGAGAGACCCTGCGTTCCGTGAAGTCCTCATGGATGATTTTGCACAGCTCCGATCCGACTACCGGGAGGACAGGAGCCTGCTGCGCTTTCACTACCACAAGCCGGACAAAATCGAGCAGGGTTTGCGGGAGCTGTCCCTGCCCCGCAGGGAGTACCGCACCGAAATGGCGGAGATTCCCGCTGTGCAGCGGTTCATTACGGAGGACGAGATCGCCGCGACCCTGACCCGCGGCAGCAATATTGAAGGGAGCAAGGGGCGTATCTACGCCTATTTCAAAGAGAAACACAGCCCCAGGGAGCAGGCGGATTTCCTGAAAGATGAATACGGCATTGGGGGACGCTCCCACGCGGTATCCGGCGCATCCCACAGCGGTGAGGATCACAGCGGCAAGGGCGTCAGCTTGAAAAAGCAGGACTGCCCGGAAATTCAACTGAACTGGGCGAACGTCGCCAAGCGTATCTCCGAGCTGATCCGCAAAGACCGTTTCCTGACCCCGGAGGAAAAGACACAGTACGAGCAGCTTCAGCGGCAGACCGCAGCGCGAAGCGCAGCATGGAATGACTACAACGCCGTAAAGGAAGCCCACCCGGACGACCTCGTGCTGTTTCAGGTGGGGGATTTCTTTGAGCTGTACGGTGAGGACGCAAAACAGGCGGCGGGGTTGCTGGATATGAACCTGACCTCCCGCAGTATCCCCGGTGCTGGCCGTGTGGAAATGTGCGGCGTACCGTTGCACAATTTAGAGATGTATGTAGAGAAACTGCGCGATAAGTATGATGTGACGATTGCCGAAGCGCCGGACTTTAGAGGTGAGCGCCACATTTACACGCTGCGCTCTATCGACCATGAGGCCGAAGCCGCCATCAATGCTCATGAAGCGGAGTTCGGCGCGGACGGCACGAGGGTGTTCCGCGATCCTGCCGCAGAGCAGGCTCAGCCCACGGTGCAGGAGCTGTTCGAGAGATACCGCCTGAGCGTGGGCAACGCGCTTTCCAAGGATGAAGCGTTTCTCAACGCCTGCCGCAACTCCGACCGTCAAAACGCCTATCTGGAGGGCGCGGCGGCCATCCGGCGCATCGTCACAGAATCCGGCGATTTGCAGCTCACACGGCTCTATTTCGATATGCCCGCGTTCCACAACCGGCTCCATCAGGAGCTTTTGGACGAGCTTTACCCCACGCTGGCAACGACGGTTACGCCCTCGCCCTACAAGGTCACGCAGGCGGACATTGACGCGGCCTTGCAGCAGTGGAACGGCAGGATTGAAAGCAAGCACGCAGTTGTCCGCTATATGAAGGCTCACGCCCGCGACCGGGACACCGCCGCATGGCTGGCACGGGAGTACGGCTTGAAGGATACCTCTAAACCGCTGCAACTCTCCGTGGGCAATTCCGAGCCGGTCACGCTGTCATGGGCCAAGGTGCAGCGGCGCATTGCGCAGCTCATTCAATCCGATAGCTTCTACACCGAGCAGGAACAGGACAACTTTGACAATATTGACCCCATCGCCATCCGGGAAGCTCTTGCTGAACGCGGTATTGTAAATGGGCAGGTTGTGGATGCGGAAGCTAATCGCAACAGCCCCTTCATCCGGCAGGTCATGGCGGATGTGGAGCGGATCGCGGCACAGGAAGCGCAGGAAAGAACGGCACAGCAGGAAGAACCTGCCCTCGACCCCGCAGACCGCTTCCATGTGGTGAGCCTTGACCGGGGCTTTCGCACCCTGTACGCCGTGTGGGACGACGAGACCCACGGCTATTATGTGGACGCAGACGGCGTGACCGAGGAATTTACAAGCGAATGGCAGGCGGAGGCGTACCGGCTGGAGCTGCAAGGACAGGCGGAGCAGGCGCTTTTAGAGCGTGCAAAGGGGCTGATCTCCGACTT
>ERZ857693.3160-NODE-3160-length-14344-cov-8.812793_pt1 | contig 14344 bp, 8 predicted proteins | sample MGYA00519765_ERZ857693 | MGnify/ENA primary metagenome ERZ857693 (study PRJEB31778, sample SAMEA3449354) | human gut metagenome | biome: human gut; feature: human-associated habitat; material: faeces | place: United Kingdom | collected 2010/2012 ... | reverse complement strand
CGAAAAATTTGACGACGCATCTGTCGCACAATCTTTGTGCGGTATTGCCTTTATTTTATTTTGTCTGCGGAATTGCCGTCAGATGCCGCCTGTTCCTTGGCAGCCTTCAGCTTTTTCAAACTGGGACGCATGACCAGAAATGCAGTCACGCCGCATGCCACTGTGAAAATGACCAGCGTTTGCACGATCTGTCTGGTATTTCCGCTGTCCTTTGCATCGTCTGTGGATTCTGCCGCAGTAGTCTGCGGGGCAGTGGTTTCTGCCGCCGCAGCCGGAACTGTCAGCAGGCTTCCTGCCAGAAGCAGTACGCCTAACAGGCTGCAAAGCACTTGTTTCCAACGCCGCTGCATACCGTTAGCTCAAAGAGGACGGAATGGTGGAAGGCGGCATGGAGGAACCGGTGTGTTCCAGATAAGCATCATTCTTGACCGGCTTTACGTTGTTGTACACATCGATACCTGTACCAGCCGGAATCAGCTTACCAATAATAACGTTTTCTTTCAGACCATACAGATAGTCGCTCTTGCCGCGAATTGCTGCATCGGTCAGAGCCTTTGTGGTTTCCTGGAAGGAAGCGGCAGACAGGAAGCTGTCGGAGCTGGAGGATGCCTTGGTGATACCCTGAAGCATCGGCTCTACAGTGACCAGAGCCACTTCGGTTTCGCCGTTGTTGATGCGTTCCTGCAATCCGTCGTTGACTTCCATGATCTTGCGGCGGTCTACCATGGTGCCCGGCAGCAGATAGCTGCTGCCCGGATCGTCTACCTTGACCTTGCGGAGCATCTGGCGGACGATAACTTCAATGTGCTTGTCGTTGATGTCTACACCCTGCAGACGGTAAACCTTCTGTACTTCGCTGATGATATAGTCCTGAACCGCCTGAACGCCCAGAATGTTCAGAATATCACCCGGGAAGACGTTGCCTTCGGTCATGCGGGTACCCTTCTTGATGAATTCGCCTTCGCGAACACGAATCTTGAAGTTATAGTGGATCGGATAGGATTCCGATGCGTGGGTTTCTTCGTTGGTGACGATAATGGTGCGGGAAGTCTTGACTTCTTCGATGTGTACCACACCATCGAGGCGGGACAGGATTGCAGCATTCTTCGGGTGACGGCTCTCGAACAGTTCTTCGACACGGGGAAGACCCTGTGTGATGTCTTCTGCGGAGGCGATACCACCGGTATGGAAGGTACGCATGGTCAGCTGTGTACCCGGTTCACCGATAGACTGTGCAGCGATAACGCCGACAGCTTCACCGATGGAAACCAGATTGCCGTGTGCGAGGTTTGCACCATAGCACTTTGCACACACACCCTGTTTTGCACGGCACATGAGGACAGAACGGATCTTGATACGCTCTACGCCGGAATCCACGATCTTCTGTGCATCGGCTTCGGTGATCATTTTGTTCTTGGAGATGATAAGCTCGCCGGTCTGCGGGTCACGCAGATCGTCTACCAGATAACGACCGGTCAGACGTTCTGCCAGCTTTTCGATCAGCTCGTTGCCGTTGCGGATCTCGTAGATCTCCAGACCGTCGGTTGCACCGCAGTCCTGTTCACGAATGATAACATCCTGAGAAACGTCTACCAGACGACGGGTCAGATAACCAGAGTCGGCGGTACGCAGTGCGGTATCGGCCAGACCCTTACGGGCACCACGGGAGGAGATGAAGTATTCCAGAATGTTCAGACCTTCACGATAGTTGGAACGGATCGGCATTTCGATGGTCGCACCGGAAGTGTTGGCGATCAGACCACGCATGCCTGCCAGCTGACGGATCTGGGAAATACTACCACGGGCACCGGAGTCCGCCATCATGAAGATGGGGTTATACCGGTCCAGACCGTTCTGCAGGGCAGTGGTAACGTCGTTGGTAGCCTTGTTCCAGATCTCGATGAACCGCTTGGACTTTTCTGCGGCGGAGATATAACCGTATTCGTATTCCGCCGTGATGTCATCGACCTGTGCATCTGCCGCGTTGACGATGTCCCACTTTTCCTTCGGGATAATCGCATCGCAGACAGCAACCGTGATCGCAGCCTTGGTGGAGTACTTGAAGCCGGTTGCCTTGATCTTATCCAGCACTTCCGAAGTGGTGGCAGTGCCGTGGATCTTGATGCAGCGGTCAATGATCTGACCCAGCTGTTTCTTGCCGACCAGGAATGTAACTTCCAGATCGAACTGCTTGTCAGAATTGGTACGGTCTACATAGCCCAGATTCTGGGGGATATTTTCGTTGAAGATCAGGCGGCCGACGGTGCAGTCGATGATCTTGGAAACCCGCTTTTCACCGATGTCCTTGGTGATGCGGACTTTGATTTTTGCATGAATGGAAACGTCGCCTTCCTGATAAGCCATGAGGGCTTCGTTGACATCGCGAAAGACCTTGCCCTCGCCCTTTTCGCCGTCCTTTTCCATGGTCAGGTAGTAGGAACCCAGTACCATATCCTGTGTCGGCACAGCAACCGGACGGCCGTCAGACGGCTTCAGCAGGTTGTTGGCGGCCAGCATCAGGAAGCGGGCTTCTGCCTGTGCTTCCGCAGACAGCGGCAGGTGCACAGCCATCTGGTCGCCGTCGAAGTCGGCGTTGAATGCAGAGCATACCAGCGGGTGCAGCTTCAGAGCACGACCCTCTACCAGAACCGGTTCGAACGCCTGAATACCCAGACGGTGCAGGGTAGGAGCACGGTTCAGCAGAACGGGGTGGTCATGAATGACATTTTCCAGAGCGTCCCATACTTCCGCAGAAGCACGGTCTACCATTTTTCTGGCACTCTTGATGTTGGCGATGACCTTGGTGTCTACCAGACGCTTCAGGACAAACGGCTTGAACAGTTCCAGAGCCATTTCCTTCGGCAGACCGCACTGATACATTTTCAGTTCCGGTCCGACAACGATAACAGAACGGCCGGAGTAGTCAACACGCTTACCCAGCAGGTTCTGACGGAAACGTCCCTGCTTACCTTTCAGCATGTCGGACAGAGATTTCAGGGCACGGTTGTTCGGACCGGTGACCGGTCTGCCGTGTCTGCCGTTGTCGATGAGGGCATCGACAGCTTCCTGCAGCATACGCTTTTCGTTGCGGACGATGATTTCCGGAGCGTCCAGTTCCAGCATACGCTTCAGACGGTTGTTACGGTTGATCACGCGGCGATACAGATCGTTCAGGTCTGATGTCGCATATCTGCCGCCGTCCAGCATGACCATCGGACGCAGATCCGGCGGAATGACCGGTACCACGTCCATGATCATCCATTCCGGACGGTTGCCGGACTGACGGAATGCTTCTACGATCTCCAGACGCTTCAGCAGCTTGACACGCTTCTGACCGGAAGCCAGCCCAGCCAGTTCAGTTTTCAGTTCGGCTGCCAGTTCGTCCAGATCGATCTGCTTGAGCAGCTTCTGAATGGCTTCTGCACCCATGCCGGCTTCGAATTCATCGCCGTACTTTTCCCGATAGGAGTGGTATTCCTTATCGGTGAGCAGCTGCTTGGGCACCAGCTCGGTGTTGCCCGGATCGAGTACGATAAACTTGGTGAAGTACAGAACTTCTTCCAGACGCTTCTGGGAGATTTCCAGCATCTGACCGATACGGGACGGTGTGCCCTTAAAGTACCAGATGTGGGAAACCGGAGCAGCCAGTTCGATGTGGCCCATACGTTCACGGCGAACCTTGGCACGGGTAACTTCTACGCCGCAGCGGTCGCAGATCTTTCCCTTAAAACGGATCTTCTTGAACTTGCCGCAGTGGCACTCCCAGTCCTTGGTTGGTCCGAAGATACGCTCACAGTACAGACCGTCGCGTTCCGGCTTCTGGGTACGGTAGTTGATCGTTTCCGGACGCTCAACTGCACCGTAAGACCATTCCCGGATACGATCCGGAGAAGCAAGACAAATCTTGATAGATTCAAAAGTGTTAAATTCCAAACCGTTACCTCCTATATATCAACGAGGAAACAGGAGAAGCGAACGGAACCTGCCGTCCGCTGCCTGTCTGTTGGTGTGTATATCAAAATCGCTCAAAGGCGAGTGTTCTTGAGAATTACAGCAGATCATCGTCGTCTGTGTCGTCAAAGCTTTCGCCGATGCTGAAATCGTCGCCCAGCAGATCGTCATCGTCGCTGTAGGAACTTGTGTGACTGCTGCCGCCGATGCTGTCGCCCAGCAGATCATCATCTGTCGGATTGCCATCCTTGAAGGACATGCCTGCATCTTCCATATCTCTGTCCGCACCTTCATAGTCTGTAGAAGTTCCCATAAAGGACGGATCATCATCAGCTGCACTGACCGGCTGCGGAATGATCGCTTCTTCTTCCTCGAAGTTGGACTTGAGGTCGATCTCGTTCTGATCCTTGTCCAGAGCCTTTACGTCCAGACCGAGGGACTGCATTTCCTTGATGAGTACCTTGAAGGATTCCGGCAGACCCGGCTTCGGTACGTTCTGTCCCTTGACGATTGCCTCATAGGTGTTGACACGGCCTACGGTATCATCGGACTTGACAGTCAGGATCTCCTGCAGGGTGTAAGCTGCACCGTATGCTTCCAGTGCCCAAACTTCCATTTCGCCGAAACGCTGACCGCCGAACTGAGCCTTGCCGCCCAGAGGCTGCTGGGTAACCAGAGCGTACGGACCAACGGAACGTGCGTGGATCTTATCGTCAACCAGGTGGTGGAGTTTCAGGTAGTACATGTAGCCGACAGTAACGCGGTTGTCGAACTTTTCACCAGTTCTGCCGTCATACAGCGTAAACTTACCGTCTTCGTTCATCTCCAGAGCCTTCGGGTTGATGACCTTCTGCATCGGCTTCAGATCGAACGGATCATCGCGGTGCGAAGCATTCTTTTCGTTGGCTTCGCGGAAGCATGCACGAATGTCATCTTCGTGTGCACCGTCGAATACCGGTGTCATGATGTGCCAGCCCAGAGCCTTGGCAGCCATACCCAGATGCACTTCCAGAACCTGTCCGATGTTCATACGGGAAGGTACGCCCAGCGGGTTCAGGACGATGTCCAGCGGTGTGCCGTCCGGCAGGAACGGCATATCTTCTTCCGGCAGAATACGGGAAACGACACCTTTGTTGCCGTGACGGCCTGCCATCTTGTCGCCGACAGAGATCTTACGCTTCTGTGCGATGTAGCAGCGAACCAGCTGGTTTACGCCCGGAGAGAGTTCGTCGCAGTTTTCGCGGGTGAAGATCTTGACATCCACGATAATACCAGCCTGACCGTGGGGCACCTTCAGGGAGTTGTCGCGGACTTCGCGAGCCTTTTCGCCGAAGATTGCACGCAGCAGGCGTTCTTCTGCGGTCAGTTCCGTTTCGCCCTTCGGGGTGACCTTACCAACCAGAATATCGCCGGCATGTACTTCCGCACCGATGCGGATAATACCGTTTTCGTCCAGATCCTTCAGGGCATCGTCGCCCACGTTCGGAATGTCGCGGGTGATTTCTTCCGGTCCCAGCTTGGTGTCACGGCACTCGATCTCCAGTTCTTCAATGTGCACGGAAGTAAAGACATCTTCTCTTACCAGACGTTCGTTCAGCAGAACGGCGTCCTCGTAGTTGTAGCCTTCCCATGTCATGAAGCCGATCAGAGCATTTTTACCCAGCGAAATTTCGCCGTCTGCGGTTGCCGGACCGTCTGCCAGTACCTGTCCCTTGTGTACCCGTTCGCCGGCATCGACGATCGGACGCTGGTTGACACAGGTAGACTGGTTGGAACGCTTGTACTTCTGGAGTACATATTTATGTGTCTTGTGCTCGTCGTCCACCAGAACGATCTCGTCTGCGGAAACGGAGTCGATGACACCATCATATTCTGATACAACGCAAACGCCGGAGTCTACGGCAGCCTTGTATTCCATACCGGTGCCGACGAACGGACGCTCGGTCTTCAGAAGCGGCACAGCCTGCCGCTGCATGTTGGAACCCATCAGTGCACGGTTTGCATCGTCGTTTTCGAGGAACGGGATCATAGAAGTTGCCACGGAAACTACCATTTTCGGGGAAACGTCCATGAAGTCAACGCGTTCTGCTTCGATTTCCAGAATCTGATCGCGGAAACGGCCTGCAACCTTGGCATTTGCAAAGTGACCGTCTTCTGTCAGCGGTTCGTTTGCCTGTGCGACAATGTAGTTATCTTCCATGTCGGCAGTCATATAAACCACTTCGTCGGTGACGCAGCCGGTTTCCTTGTCCACCTTGCGGTACGGAGCCTCAATGAAGCCGTACTGGTTGATTCTTGCGAAAGTTGCCAGATAGGAGATCAGACCGATGTTCGGACCTTCCGGTGTTTCGATCGGGCACATTCTGCCGTAGTGGCTGTAGTGTACGTCACGAACTTCGAATCCGGCACGGTCACGGGACAGACCGCCCGGGCCCAGTGCAGACAGACGACGCTTATGGGTCAGTTCTGCCAGCGGGTTGTTCTGATCCATGAACTGGGACAGCGGAGAGGAACCGAAGAATTCCTTGATCGCAGAAGTCACCGGACGAATGTTGACCAGTGCCTGCGGGGTGAGCACATCGTTATCTTGTGCCTGCAGGTTCATGCGTTCCCGGATCACGCGTTCCATACGGGTGAAGCCGATGCGGAACTGGTTCTGGAGCAGTTCGCCTACCGAACGGATACGGCGGTTGCCCAGATGGTCGATGTCATCGACGTTGCCGATGCCGTCGCACAGGTTCAGGAAGTAGCTGATCGTTGCGTAGATGTCGTCCAGAATGATGTGCTTCGGCACCAGTTCATCTGCACGCTTGCGGATCGCGGTGCGGAGTTCGTCTTCGCTGGACGCACTGTCGAGGATCTCCCGCAGAACAGCGTAGCGAACCTTTTCGCTGATGCCCAGTGCTTCGCAGTCGAAATCCACATATTTTGCAATGTCTACCATGCCGTTGCCGATGACCTTGGCTTCCTTTTCAATGAAGCGGATCTCGTTTTCGCCGGACTCGGTGACAAAATATTCCTTGGTTTCTGCCTTGATATAGGCTTCCTTGATGCCGGCATCCTGAATCTGCATTGCCTGATCGAAAGTCAAAGTCACGCCTGCATCAAAGAGAATCTCGCCGGTCGCTTCGTCTGCCACCGGACGGGTCAGCTCGTGACCTGCCAGACGGCTGGCGATGCCCAGCTTCTTGTTGTACTTGTAACGGCCGAACCGGCACAGATCGTACCGCTTCGCGTCGAAGAACAGGTTGTTCAGATGTGTCAGGGAGCTTTCCACCGTAGGCGGTTCACCCGGACGCAGCTTCTTGTATACATCGATCAGAGCATCTTCCGTGTTCTTGGTGGAATCCTTCTGGATAATGGTCTGGGACAGACGTTCGTCGTTGTCGAACATCTCGGCAATTTCTTCGTCTGTGCCGGTGCCCAAAGCACGGATAAATGTGGTGATCGGGATCTTGCGGTTCTTGTCGATGCGGACATAGACCACATCGTTGGAATCCATTTCATATTCCAGCCATGCACCGCGGTTCGGAATGACGGTAGCCTTAAACAGGTCCTTACCGGTCTTATCCTTTTCCGAAGCGTAGTATACGCCCGGCGAACGCACCAGCTGGGAAACGATAACACGTTCTGCACCGTTGATGACAAAGGTGCCGCTTTCGGTCATCAGGGGGAAGTCGCCCATGAAGATCTCGCTCTCCTTGACTTCACCGGTTTCCTTGTTCCAGAGCGTTGCAGTCACACGCAGCGGTGCTGCATAGGTCACGTCGCGTTCCTTGCATTCTGCAATGGTATATTTCGGGGTGTCATCGATGCGGTAATCGGTAAAGTTCAGTACCAGATTGCCGTTGTAGTCTGTAATGGAAGAAACGTCGCGAAAAACTTCCCGCAATCCCTTTTCACGGAACCACTTGTACGAGTTCTTCTGTACCTCGATCAGGTTCGGCATTTCCAGAACTTCGTTGATCTTACCGAAGTTCATACGAACGTTTTTCCCGCACTGCTTTGGCGTAACATGCACCATTGGCGAAAAACCTCCTTAACTCTTTGTCAGACAAAAATTCGCCTGTTTCCTTTACAACCTTCCGCACACAGCAGAAAATCTTTTTCTGTGATTTGAAAAAAAGGACTTGACAGACGAGGTCGGAATGTGGTATACTATTCTGCTGAAATGTGCATTGACACATTACGATACATTTTATTATTATATAATGCAAGCGTTCTTTTGTCAAGGGCGTTTTTTTATTTTTGTAGGAATGCCGCTGAAGCACGGGCTGCTCCGCTTCTTTTTCGTCAACTTGCACAAGCCGGACGGAACCGCCGCAGATAGCAAAGGCAACACCGCACAAAGAGCGTCTGGCGACTTTGCACGCCATCTGCTTGCAAATTTCCCGTCATATTTCACAAAAATGCTCGTGAATACATCAAGTATTCACTCCGCTTTTTGTTTCATCTGACGAAAAATTTGACGACGCATCTGTCGCACAATCTTTGTGCGGTATTGCCCAAAATCTTTCTTGCAGATTGTCTTTACATTTTTTGTGAATCATGCTATACTGATAGAGGCAGCACCGCACCGGTTTCGCATGCCGGTTTTGCACGGTGCTGCCGGAAGAACTGTTCCGCTGCAATGACGGGACAGCATTTGAAAAAACGAGGTGAACCCTTTTGTTTGCCCAACTGAAAAGTTTAGGACTGTTCGGGCTGAATGCCTTTTCTGTAGATGTAGAAGTCAGCATGAACCGCGGCAAACCGCAGATGGAAATTGTCGGTCTTCCGGATACCTCGGTGCGGGAGAGTCGGGAACGAATCCGTTCGGCTCTGTCCAGCCTGTCCATTGCCCTTCCTGCCCGCCTGATCACAGTGAATCTGGCTCCGGCGGACGTGAAGAAAATCGGCACCATGCACGATCTGGCGATTCTGCTGGGGATTCTGGTGTGCATGGAACGGATTCCGGCACAGCCCGCCAGCCGCTGTTTTATCGGGGAAGTTTCCCTGTCCGGACTGGTGCGTTCTGTCAGCGGTGTGCTGCCTATGGCACTGCTTGCCGCCCAGAACGGCGTGACGGAATTGTATGTGCCGGCGGAGAATGCTTCTGAAGCTTCCGCGGCAGGGATACCGGTGTACGGCGTGCACAGCGTGGGAGAACTGATTGCCCACCTGAACGAGGACACTGGTCCGGCAATTCGTCCGCAGGAACCCTATACGCCCCAGCCGGAGGAGTACGAGGAAATGCTGGACTTTGCCGATGTCAAGGGACAGCAGAATGCAAAGTACGCCTTGGAAATTGCCGCAGCAGGCGGGCACAATGCCTTGATGATCGGCAGCCCCGGCAGCGGCAAGAGCATGCTTGCCAAGCGGATCCCGTCGATCCTGCCGGCAATGACTACCGCGGAGTCCATGGAAACCACGCAGATCTATTCCATTGCCGGCTTGCTGGACGGCAAACACCCGCTGATGACACGCCGCCCGTTCCGTTCGCCGCACCACACCATTTCCGGAGCCGGACTGGTGGGCGGCGGGACAGTGCCCCGTCCGGGGGAGATTTCCCTTGCCCATAACGGACTGCTGTTTCTGGACGAACTGGCAGAGTTCGACCACCGGACACTGGAGATCATGCGGCAGCCGCTGGAGGATCGCAAAGTTACCATCACCCGTGCGGCGGGAACGGTTTCCTATCCCTGTTCGTTTATGCTGGTGGGAGCCATGAACCCCTGTCCCTGCGGCTACTACGGGCACCCGAAGCGGAAGTGTACCTGTTCCGAACGGCAGGTGCGGCAGTATCTGAACCGCATTTCCGGTCCGCTGCTGGATCGGTTTGATCTGCATATTGAAGTAGAGCCGGTGTCGTTCGATTCTCTCTCTGCAAAGGCAAAGGCGGAATCGTCGGCGGCGATCCGGCAGCGGGTGCAGACGGCTCGGGAACTACAGAACCAGCGGTTTGCCGGAACGGGCATTTTCTGCAACGCAGCGATTCCGGCAGGCATGCTACAGGACTTCTGTCCCATGGACGATGCCGCAACGGCACTGCTCCGTGCTGTGTTCGATAAGCTGGGGCTGAGTGCCCGTGCCTATGACCGGATTCTGAAAGTTGCCAGAACCATTGCCGATCTGGACGGCAGCGAGATCATTCGGAAACAGCACATTGCCGCAGCCGCCCAGTTCCGCAGTCTGGATCGGAAATACTGGGGCACTAACGGCTGATAGATATTGCCTGAAAGAAAGGACATTTCATGAACCGATCATACAAATCCAACAAACGTGAAAAACCAGTAAGCCCGCTGATGGTCTACTGGCGGCGGCTGGACAAGCCGCTGATTCTGGCAGCACTGCTCTGTTCTGTGCTGAGCATTATCCTGCTGTACTCGATCTGGCAGAATCACATTATCAGTTCTGTGGGCTCCAGCTATTACCGGACGCAGCTGCTCTCCTGCGGACTGGGTTTGGCTTGCCTGCTGGTGCTCTCGGCGATCGATTACCACAAACTCGTCCGGCTCTGGTTCCTGTATGCTCCGGTGGCACTGGTGCTGACGCTGCTGACCTTTACGGCGTTGGGACACAAGCGTGCCGGTGCCGATGACCAGGCGTGGCTGAATCTGGGCTTTATCCAGTTCCAGCCCTCGGAAGTGCTGAAGCTGGCGTTTATCCTGACATTTTCCCTGCACCTTGCCAAAGATGAGAGCAACATGAACAAGCCCCTGCACATGCTGCTGCTGTGTGTTCACGGAGCGATCCCCACGGGGCTGATCGCCTTGCAGGGGGACTATGGTACGGCGATCGTGTTTGCGGTGGTTTTTCTGGGTATGCTCTTTGCGGCGAAGATCTCATGGAAATATGTGCTGGCATTTCTCATTGCCATTCCGCTGGCACTGGTCGCTGCGTGGAATTTCATATTGGGGGACACTCATAAAAAACGAATTCTGGTGCTGCTGCACCCCGGCACAGATCCGGAGAATATCGAGTATCAGCAGGACCGTGGTCTGGAAGCCCTGTCCAACGGAAAAATTTTCGGCGTGGGGCTGCATGCCGGCAAGGAAAACTATGTTTCTGTTCCGGAAATTCACAATGACTTTATGTTTGCACAGGTGGGGCAGGCACTGGGATTTGTCGGTGCAGTTGCTGTGGTGCTGGTACTGATATTCCTCTGTCTGAAAGTGCTCTATGACGGCTTCAACACCAAGGACAAAATGGGCATGTTCCTTTGTACCGGTGTGTTCTGTATGCTGTTTATCCACTGTGTCATGAATATTGGCATGGTGCTGAAGGTGGCTCCGGTTATCGGTGTGCCGCTGCCCTTTATCAGTGCCGGCGGTACGGCAACTGTGAGCATGTACATTGCACTGGGGTTTGTGGTCAGTGCCTACGGACACAACGAGAAAAAGTATCGGGTATTTGAATGAGAATTTTTACCAGAATCGTTGCATCTGTTCCGCAGAAATGCCCTTGAAAAATTCCTTTTTTTGTAATATGATGTGATAGGAGCCTGTTTTCAAAAGGAAAGCAGGCTCTTGTACTGCTTTTGGGCGTATTCATACGGGAGGCGTTTGAGAAAATGGAGAACACAACAAAAGAACTGCACACCCTTCGCGGGGAACTGACGCTGGCGGCGGCAGTCTGTATCAACAGCCTTGGCGTGGTGCTGATGCTCTATTCCGGAGCAGGCATTTCCGCGATTTCCAGCGTGCCGTTTGCCTTTTCGGAGGTACTGCCGCGGCTGACGCTTGGCACGTGGACGTATCTGTTTCAGGGCTTGCTGGTGTTGAGTTTGATGTTCATGCGGAAACGTTTTGTGCCGCCGTATCTGTTCAGCTTTGTGGTGGGCTTTGTGTTCGGAGAACTGCTGGATTTCCACGAGTGGTGGATCGGCGTTTTGCCCACATCGCTGCCTATGCGGGTACTGTATTTCCTCATCAGCTACGTGCTGATCTGTATCGGCATTGCCCTGTCCAACCGGTGCGGGCTGCCGATCATTCCTACCGATCTGTTTCCGCGGGAATTGTCGGACATTACTTCTGTGGGATACCCGAAGATCAAGATCGGGTTTGATGTGACTTGTCTGGCGGTGACTGCCGGTCTGACTTTTTTCTGTCTGGGGCATCTGGACGGACTGGGCGTGGGAACGATCGCTGCGGCACTGACCATGGGGAAAGGCGTAGGCATTGTCGGGGACTGGCTGGATAAACGGTTCCGGTTCATTACCGTTTTTGACAAACATAAGGAGCAGGCAGCATGATATTATTGGTGACTTATACGGCGAAGCCCCATTGTCGGGAGGCGTTTTTGCGTGCCGTTCAGGAGAACAGTTTGCAGGAGATCGTGCGGCAGGAGGACGGTTGTCTGGAGTATGCCTATTACACTGCCGTTGCTGATGCGGAAAAGATCCTGCTGGTGGAAAAATGGGCATCGGAGGAACAGCAGCAGACACACCTGCGGCAGCCTCACATGCAGCAGCTGAAGCGGTGGAAAGAACAGTACATTGCCGAAACGGCAGTGGAGAAAATCTGATTTTTTGTATCTTCATAAAAAACACTTGCTTTTTTTCGGAAAAAGTGGCATAATATAAGGAAACACTGCATAAAGCCCGCCTGACGGCTTTGCACGCAATCTGCGTGCAGATTTTCCGTCATATTGCCCAGAAATCCCTTGCCATACGAAAGTATGCCTGCGGAATTTCTAGGCAATCTGCCGAAAAATCTGACGACGCATCTTACGCACAAGCTTTGTGCAGTGTTTCCTAAAGAGAAAGATTTTCGCCGCATCGGCGAATGTGACACAGAAAGGAAACGTAACCTATGGAAAATCAACTGGTTCTGGTACTGGACTTCGGCGGTCAGTACAATCAGCTTATTGCCAGACGCGTGCGGGAATGCGGCGTTTACTGCGAAGTGATTCGCTATACCACACCGCTGGAGGAAATTGCAGCACGGAAACCGGTGGGTATTATCTTCACCGGCGGTCCGAACAGCGTTTACGATGAAAAATCGCCGCATATCGCCAAAGAAATTTTTGAAATGGGTATCCCGATCCTGGGCATCTGCTACGGCTGTCAGCTGATGGCGTATACTCTCGGCGGTAAGGTGGCGACCTGCACCACCTCGGAATACGGCAAAACAGAAACCACTTATGACAAGTCCAGTGCTCTGTTCAGTAGCGAAGAACTGCCGGAACAGGCAATTTCGTGGATGAGCCACACCGACTACATCTCGGAAGCACCGGAGGGCTTTACCGTTACGGCACATACAGAGAACTGTCCGGTAGCTGCTATGGAAAATCCGGAACGGAAGCTGTATGCAGTACAGTTTCATCCGGAAGTGAACCACACTCAGCAGGGTCTGACGATGCTGGACGGCTTTTTGAAAAATGTCTGCGGCTGCACCGGTGACTGGACCATGGGCAACTATGCGAAAACTGCCATTGCCCAGATTCGGGAAAAAGTCGGCGACGGTCGGGTACTGCTGGCACTGTCCGGCGGCGTAGACAGTTCTGTCTGTGCGGCACTGCTGTCCCGTGCAGTCGGCAAGAAGCTGACCTGTATTTTCGTAGACCACGGCTTCCTGCGGAAGAACGAAGGCGATGAAGTAGAAGCTGCATTTGCAGACAAGGACATCAACTTTATCCGCGTCAATGCGAAGGCTGCTTTCATGGAAAAGCTCAACGGCGTTTCCGATCCGGAAACCAAGCGTAAGACGATCGGCGAGGAATTTATCCGTGCTTTCGAACGGGAATCCAAGAAACTGGGCACGGTAGACTTTTTGGCACAGGGCACCATTTATCCGGACGTGATCGAAAGCGGCACCGGTGATGCAGCTGTCATCAAGTCCCACCACAACGTGGGCGGTCTGCCGGATTATGTGGACTTTCAGGAAATTATCGAACCGCTGCGGCTGCTGTTCAAGGACGAGGTGCGTCAGCTGGGTATCGAACTGGGTCTGCCGGAAAATCTGGTATGGCGGCAGCCGTTCCCGGGTCCGGGGCTGGCGATTCGTATCATCGGCGAAATCACCGACGAAAAGCTGTCTATTTTGCAGGACGCTGACTGGATCTTCCGCGAGGAGATCGCCAAGGCCGGACTGGACCGGAGCATTCACCAGTACTTCGCAGTGCTGACCAATATGCGTTCCGTTGGTGTAATGGGCGACGGAAGAACCTATGATTACACACTGGCTCTCCGCGGGGTAACTACCACGGACTTCATGACCGCAGACTTCGCACGGATTCCGTATGAGGTGCTGGAAGTGATCTCTGCCCGTATCGTCAACGAGGTCAAGAATATCAACCGCGTTGTGTATGATATTACTACAAAGCCGCCGGCTACGATCGAGTGGGAATAATTCCTCATTTAAGGCAATACCGCACAAAGAGCGTCTGGCGACTTTGCACGCCATCTGCTTGC
>ERZ857693.3153-NODE-3153-length-14370-cov-15.633252_pt1 | contig 14370 bp, 9 predicted proteins | sample MGYA00519765_ERZ857693 | MGnify/ENA primary metagenome ERZ857693 (study PRJEB31778, sample SAMEA3449354) | human gut metagenome | biome: human gut; feature: human-associated habitat; material: faeces | place: United Kingdom | collected 2010/2012 ... | reverse complement strand
GCGAATACAGTTATCTCGTTTGTTAAAACGATGTAACAAAAGGGCGTTAAACCTCCTCTCCTATATTTTGCTACGCAAAACACAGGGGAGCTGTCCAAAGGACGGAGGGGTTGATACAAGTCAAAGTTTCTAAGACAAAAAATATCTTGGATTTGCACAGCGGATTAAACCCCACCCCTCAGAAACTCCCGTCTCTGAGAGCTCGCCCCGTCGTCCCCGACGCCACTCCATACCTCTGATTTTCGGCTCATAACCCTTTGATAATATACAATATATAGATTAATATCCTTTTTACACTATTAAAGGAAATCGTTTGGAGAAGGGTATGACAGCAGTGATTATAATTTTGCGAATGGGATTTTGGGTTGGGGACGGAGATATTCTTAAAAAGTTTTTGATAAAATAGAGATATATAAAAAAGAACGAGGAGCATGAATACTCCCCCTTCCAAATGTTTTCACAACGGAATAATCCTTATTGTGATTTGCTTTCAAATTTGTGTTGACAAATATACATATAATTTTTTTATACTATTGTATTTTTCGATAAATTTTTTTATGTTTACATATTAAATATAATAATACCATAAAATATATAGTAGGCATGAAAAACATTTTGGGATTGGATTTAGGCTCGAATAGTATAGGTTGGGCTATTGTAAAAGCATTGAAAAATGAAGATGGAAAGGAAATCTTACAAAGCATAGATCTTGCAGGAAGTAGGATTATTCCTATGGATCAAGCAACTTTGGGCAATTTTGAAAACGGAAATTCTGTGTCTCAAACAAGAGAAAGAACAGGTTACCGAAGTGCTAGAAGATTGAGGGAAAGGTATTTATTGAGAAGAGAAAGGCTGTTAAGAGTGCTGAATTGTATGGGATTTTTGCCAGAACATTATTCTCAAAATATTGATAAATATGGTAAATTCTTTCTTGATAATGAGGTAAAACTTTCATGGAAAAAAGATAAGATGGGAAAGAACGAATTTATTTTTTTAGATTCGTTTAATGAAATGTTGGAAGATTTTAGACACTCACAACCGCAATTATTGTTAGATGGACGTAAAGTGCCTTATGATTGGACAATTTACTATCTCCGTAAAAAAGCTTTGACTGAGAAGATCTCCAAAGAAGAGCTGGCATGGATACTCTTAAATTTTAATCAAAAGCGAGGCTATTTTCAACTTCGTGGAGAAGATGAAGAAGTTCAGGGTAAAAAAATAGAATTTTATGCCTTGAAAGTTGTTCGAGTGGAAGACACAGGAGAGAAAAAGGGAAAGGACACATGGTATAATGTGTATTTAGAGAGTGGTTTGGGAGATACGGATGATTATTGGGTATATCGTAGGGCTAGCAGTGTTCCCATTGATGAGTGGGAAGGGCAAGTTAAAGAGTTTATCGTAACGACAACTCTCGATAATAACGGGAGTCCTCAGATTGATAAAGAAGGAAAGGTGAAGCGTTCTTTTAGTATCCCGAAACCAGAAGATTGGATGTTAGTCAAAAAGAAGACAGAAGTAGATATTAAATCATCTGGTAAAACAGTGGGGACTTATATTTATGATACGTTATTACAAAAGCCAGATCAAAAAATTAAAGGAAAATTAATTCGAACCATAGAACGAGAAAACTATACAAACGAGTTATCTCTAATTTTGGAAAATCAAAAAAAATTCCATCTTGAATTACAAGATAGGGAATTATATCATCAATGTATAGAATTGCTTTATTATAAAAATGAGGCACATAAAAGAGTTATTGGAACTTGGGATTTTACTTCGTTATTCATAAAAGACATATTGTTTTATCAACGACCATTGAAAAGCAAAAAGGCTTTGATTGATAATTGCCCGTATGAAGAATCCTTTTATATAGAAAATGGGGAGAAAAAAAGTAAACCAAGGAAATGTATTGCAAAATCCCATCCTCTGTTCCAAGAATTTCGGATATGGCAGTTTATTTCCAATTTAAGGATTTATCAAAAAGTGAAAGAGGTGGACGGCAAATTGCAGTTTAACGTTGATGTAACAAGTGATTTTTTGAGAGATGAAAGCGCTTATGTGGAATTGTTCAAATGGCTTAATGAACGGGCAGAGGTTTCGCAAGAAGATTTGTTGAAGCATTTAGGCCTTAAAAAGACGAAGACGGAAGATACGGTGTCTTTATATCGATGGAATTATGTAGAGGATAAAAAATATCCCGGTAATAAAACTCGTAGTTCTATTTTGAAAAAGTTATTGAACGATGAAAAAGAAGCTCTTTCGGAAGATATAGAATTAAAGATATGGCACTTGCTTTATTCCGTTTCAGCACAGTCTGAGATAGATAAAGCTCTTAGTTCGAAAAATGTGTCAACAAAAGGGATTTATTCTGGATTGAGTGTATATTTTTCCGATGAGACGATACAGAAAATAAAAAATGTGAAACTGGAAAGTGGGTATGGCTCGTATTCGGCAAAGGCTATTGGCAAGTTGCTGCCTTTGATGCGAAGAGGAAAATATTGGAATTTAGAATCTATTGATAATCATACAAAGGAGCGTATCGAAAAGATTCTTAATGGAGAGTGTGACGAGACTATCAGAGCAAGAACAAGAGAAAAATCAATTTCTCTTACCGATATTTCTCAATTCAAAGGGTTACCACTGTGGCTCGCTTGTTATATCGTTTATGATCGCCATTCGGAACTTAAAACAATTAAAAAGTGGAATGGCCCTGAAGATATTGATAAATTCTTGAAAGAGTTTAAACAACACACGTTACGTAATCCTATAGTTGAACAAGTGATTATGGAAACACTTCGTGTAGTTCGGGACATTTGGAGACGAGTAGGTTCCATAGACGAAATTCATATCGAAATGGGGAGGGATATGAAACAAACAGCCCAAGAACGGGCAAGACGCAGTGCTATTATCAGTAGGAATGAAAATGACAATTTACGCATCAAAGCGTTACTCCATGAATTTATGAACCCGGAACTTGGAATTGAAAATGTTCGTCCATATTCTCCTGCACAACAAGAAATTTTGCGTATCTATGAAGATGGAGTGTTGAGCAGTGTTTCTGAAATAGAAGATGAAATAAAGAATATACTGAAAAAATTCAATGAAAGTGAAGAGGGAAAGCGTCCGACCAAGAACGAAATAATTCGTTATAAATGTTGGTTAGAGCAAAAGTATTGTTCTCCCTATACAGGCGAAATAATACCATTAGGAAAATTGTTCACACCAGCCTATCAGATAGAACATATAATTCCACAAGCTCGTTTCTTTGATGATTCATTTACCAACAAGGTTATATGTGAGGCCGAAGTCAATGCCAAGAAAGGCGATTTGTTGGGATATGAGTTTGTTAAAGAAAAAGGTGGCGAAATTGTAGAATTAAGCGGAGGACGGAACGTGAGAATCTTTTCGGTAGAAGAATATGAAGATTTCGTAAAAGAGCATTATAAAAGTAATAAGCAGAAGATGCAACGTCTTTTGGCCGAGGATATTCCTACTGAATTTAGTCATCGACAGTTGAATGACAGCCGGTATATAAGCAAATATATTCGGAATCTGTTATCCAATATTGTGCGTGAAGATGATGAACAAGAATCTGTTTCTAAGAATGTAATCTCTTGCAACGGTGCGATTACCGATAGATTGAAAAAAGATTGGGGTGTGAATGATGTATGGAATCATATTATTTTACCTCGCTTTGTGCGGTTAGAGGAAATAAGAGCAGATAATGGTGAAAAATTTACAGCCTTTAATCAGGAAGGACATCGAATTCCAAGTATGCCATTGATACATCAAAAAGGTTTCAATAAAAAACGTATAGACCATAGACATCATGCTATGGATGCTATTGTCATAGCTTGTACCACTCGTGATCATGTGAATTTATTGAATAACGAATGCTCAAATCCTCAAAATAATGTTAATAAGCATCAATTGTCAAGAAAATTACGTAGATATGAGAATGTGTCGTACAAACAAGATGGGAAACTAAAAGAACGGGAAGTACCGAAAGAATTTCTAAAACCGTGGGAAGGATTTACAAGAGATGTTGAGTTCGCTTTAAAAAATGTGATAGTGAGCTTTCGCCAGAATCTGAGAGTGTTGAATAAAACAGTCAATTATTTCCAACATTGGAAAGATAATTCCTCCGAAAAAGAATGGAAAGAACAAAAGTCTGCCGATCATTGGTCGATAAGGAAGCCTTTACATAAAGAGACCGTTTCGGGAGAGGTGTTTTTATGGAGAACTAGATTTGTTTCGTTGAGTGAAGTATTGACAAATCTAGATCCAAAGAGAATTGTAGAAAAAGATTTAAGGTCAAAAATATTAGAGTTGCAGCGTAAAGGCTATGATATTGAGCGAATAAAAAAATATTTCGAGGATAATAAAGATGTTTGGCAAGATGTGAATCTGTCGAAAATAGAGGTGCGTTATTATTCTCGTGAGATAGTAGATCCTCAAACAGAATTACCTAAAAATCGTTATTTTGCAACTCGTTTTGGAAAAGATCTTATTAGTTTGTTTAGTGGGGTTTCCAATTTTGAGAGAGCTAAAAAAATAATAGAAAGCATAACCGATACAGGTATTCAAAAGATTCTGTTTAGGCATCTTGAAAATAAAGGTAATGATCCGGTACTTGCATTCTCCCCAGAAGGTATAGATGAAATGAACAGAACAATAAAGACATTGAATAATGGGAAAGATCATAAGCCTATATATAAGGTGCGTATATATGAGTGTAGTACGATGAAATTCCCGTTAGGCTCAGTAGGAAATAAGTCCAAGAAATTTGTTGAGGCAGCAAAAGGCACCAATTTGTATTTTGCTGTTTATGAGAAAGAAGTGGAGAACGATCGTGGAGAGTGCCATAAAGAGCGAACTTTTAAGACTATTCCGTTGAATGATGTTATTCGTAATTTGAAACAAGGATTAAGTATTGCTCCTAATGATGAAAATGGAAATCCTCCGGCATTTATATTGTCTCCGAATGATTTGGTCTATTTGCCAACCAAAGAGGAGTCAGAAACTGATTCAATAAGTCAACCGTTAGATAGAAATAGAATATATAAGATGGTAAGCTGCACGGGGTATCAAGTCTTTTTTGTGCCTGCTTTTATTGCCGCACCTGTTCTTCAAAAAATAGAGCTCGGTAGTAACAATAAGTCAGAACGAGCCAGAACCGATGAGATGATAAAAGAGAGTTGTATCCCCATAAAGGTTGATAGATTGGGAATGTTAATATCCATAAATGGGAAAGCGGTATGATCAAACGCACATTATATTTTGGGAATCCCTCGTATTTGAGTTTGCGCAATGCCCAGCTAGTACTGCGTCTGCCAGAAGTGTCGAATAACGACACATTACCCGATACGTTCAAAAAGGCGGCGGAACGGACGATTCCTATCGAGGATATAGGAGTGGTCGTACTCGATCATTCGCAAATAACGATCACACAAGGATTGCTCGAAGCCCTTCTCGAAAATAATTGTGCTATTATCACTTGCGATAAAAGTCGTTTGCCTGTGGGACTCGTACTACCCCTTTGCGGGAACACGACACAAAACGAACGGTTCCGAGACCAACTTAATGCTTCGTTACCTTTGAAAAAGCAACTTTGGCAACAGACAGTGCAGCAAAAGATTGCCAATCAAGCTGCAATTTTGGAGAGCCGGGGGATTGTAGCTAAAAATATGCGGGCATGGGTGGGCGAAGTCCGTAGCGGAGACATCGATAATATGGAAGCACGGGCTGCCGCCTATTATTGGTCGAGTATATTCCCTCACCTCGATAGTTTTCGCAGAGACAGAGACGGCGATCCCCCCAACAATCTACTCAATTATGGCTATGCCATTCTTCGGGCTGTTGTCGCCCGGTCGCTCGTTATTAGCGGATTGTTACCTACTTTGGGCATACATCATCATAACCGTTATAATGCATATTGTTTGGCCGATGATGTGATGGAGCCTTATCGCCCCTATGTCGATGGCTTGGTCTGTGAAATCATGGAAAGTGGAAAAGACTATTCGATGTTAACGACCGAATTGAAAGCAAAGTTATTGTCTTTACCGGTGGTAGAGGTAGGTATTCAAGGGCGGCGTAGTCCTTTGATGGTCGCAGTCGCCCAAACTACCGCCTCTTTATACAAATGTTTTAACGGGGAGTTACGTAAAATCATCTATCCAGAATTATAATTAATATGGATAGATTCAGCGAATATCGTATTATGTGGGTATTGGTATTTTTCGATTTGCCAACAGAGTCGAAACGGGAACGTAAATTATATGCCGACTTCCGTAAGAAACTGTTGCAAGATGGATTTACTATGTTCCAATTTTCCATTTATGTACGGCATTGTCCTAGTCGGGAGAATGCCGATGTACATATCCGCCGGGTGAAGCTTTCTTTACCGCCGTTTGGAAAAGTAGGTATTCTCTGTGTTACTGATAAACAATTCGGTATGATGGAAATTTTCTATGGGAAGAAAGAGGTAAAGCCACAGGTTCTACCTCAACAGCTCGAACTCTTTTGAAAAACAAAAAGCCGGTTTTTTAACCGGCTTTTTAATAAAATACAGCTCTAATTTTTAATTCTAATTGATTGTGTAATTATTTGACTATTAAATGACTATACAAATTGTGCTGTATTTAATATGTCAAAGATACAAATTTGAAAGCGAATCACAACGTAACCAAAGGAATGATTTTTTGCTCTTTTGCTGTATTTAATATGTCAAAGATACAAATTTGAAAGCGAATCACAACCATTTGTTTCTTCTTCGCTGTCACCGAATAGCTGTATTTAATATGTCAAAGATACAAATTTGAAAGCGAATCACAACGAGTAGTTCTTCACGCAGTTCTGTCAGTGGGCTGTATTTAATATGTCAAAGATACAAATTTGAAAGCGAATCACAACTTCTGCCTGTGTTGGTTTTGATCCCGAAAGGCTGTATTTAATATGTCAAAGATACAAATTTGAAAGCGAATCACAACGTAATAATGCCTCTATGCAATCTCTTGAATGCTGTATTTAATATGTCAAAGATACAAATTTGAAAGCGAATCACAACACTTCGGAGGTAATTTCCTACACGCCTCCAGCTGTATTTAATATGTCAAAGATACAAATTTGAAAGCGAATCACAACTGGTACTAAGATCGCAGGTAAAAAACCTGCGCTGTATTTAATATGTCAAAGATACAAATTTGAAAGCGAATCACAACCGGAAATAGTATGACAACACCAGATACCATGCTGTATTTAATATGTCAAAGATACAAATTTGAAAGCGAATCACAACTGTATTTTGTCTGTATCCCAAACTGCTAAAGCTGTATTTAATATGTCAAAGATACAAATTTGAAAGCGAATCACAACGTTAATATAATTCTATCTTTTCTTAATTCGGCTGTATTTAATATGTCAAAGATACAAATTTGAAAGCGAATCACAACTATATGGACAATCAAATCCTGCTGCTTCCTGCTGTATTTAATATGTCAAAGATACAAATTTGAAAGCGAATCACAACTAGCAGTCCAAGCATACAAACGTTCTGAATGCTGTATTTAATATGTCAAAGATACAAATTTGAAAGCGAATCACAACGACAACTGCTGTACAATCTCCTCAGCAAGGGCTGTATTTAATATGTCAAAGATACAAATTTGAAAGCGAATCACAACTAGCGATGCGATACATGCTAGCAGGATTAGCTGTATTTAATATGTCAAAGATACAAATTTGAAAGCGAATCACAACACCCTGTGTTTGTTAAGGAAGTGCTCCCCGCTGTATTTAATATGTCAAAGATACAAATTTGAAAGCGAATCACAACCCGCTCCTCCTTTCATTAAAGGAAAGTCCAGCTGTATTTAATATGTCAAAGATACAAATTTGAAAGCGAATCACAACGAGTAGTTCTTCACGCAGTTCTGTCAGTGGGCTGTATTTAATATGTCAAAGATACAAATTTGAAAGCGAATCACAACTTCTGCCTGTGTTGGTTTTGATCCCGAAAGGCTGTATTTAATATGTCAAAGATACAAATTTGAAAGCGAATCACAACGTAATAATGCCTCTATGCAATCTCTTGAATGCTGTATTTAATATGTCAAAGATACAAATTTGAAAGCGAATCACAACACTTCGGAGGTAATTTCCTACACGCCTCCAGCTGTATTTAATATGTCAAAGATACAAATTTGAAAGCGAATCACAACTGGTACTAAGATCGCAGGTAAAAAACCTGCGCTGTATTTAATATGTCAAAGATACAAATTTGAAAGCGAATCACAACCGGAAATAGTATGACAACACCAGATACCATGCTGTATTTAATATGTCAAAGATACAAATTTGAAAGCGAATCACAACAAACCTGCATTTAGTGCATTGTTGTGGAGCGCTGTATTTAATATGTCAAAGATACAAATTTGAAAGCGAATCACAACAGCCGTCTCCTTGTCCATTGTCGCCATGACGCTGTATTTAATATGTCAAAGATACAAATTTGAAAGCAAATCACAACCGAAATTGATACAGGGCGAGACTTCGCATAGCTATATTTAATATGTCAAAGGTACGGATTTGAAATTAAATCATAATTAATTTAGTTGGATTTTAAACTGTCAATTTCTTATGTGTTGAGAATACCACGGATAAATACTATTGAATTATAGAGTCGGTAGGTGTGTTTTGTGTGGAAAAGCGTATCTTTGATAGCTCAATCAAAGGGATAATGAATGTATGAGACCGTTGGGTATTTGTCGTACGGCTTTTTATGTGTCTAAAATGGTCATGTGTGCCGTACTTGTCGTATTTTCATTGAGTGGCAGAGCGCAGAGCAGTGTGATGATGGAGAAGGAGACTTGTGCGTTTCTTCAATCTTTGCCTGCGGGTTTACAAAAGACACAGGCCGATGCCGTGCGTCGCGCCATAAACGGGGATTGTACCGCTTTGATATCTGTGCGTAATTCGCGTAATACGAACCCTGAATCGAAAAGTGGGGTAGTGACAAAGGATATCGGAGGGTGTTATCGTTTGTATAGCCCTGTCGGATTCGATACTATTCCGTTGCCTGTATTGATTTACTTACATGGGGGTGGCTGGTGTTTCGGGAGTGTCAATAGTTGCGCTCATTTTTGTGCGGAGTTATCGTATAGGGCAAAGATTGCTGTGTTGGCCGTGGAATATCCCTTAGCACCCGAGCACGCTTATCCTGCCGCCCTCAATGCTTGTATCGAGGCCGTCGCATTCGCTTTCGAGCATGCCGGGGAGTATGGCTTTCTTCCCGATCGGATATCTATCGGCGGAGATAGTTCGGGCGGGAATCTTGCTCTTGCTACGGCTCTTAACCTAATTCTTGCAAAGGATTCTCACTCTTGCCGCATGGACAGTGGAACGATGTGCTCTTCACTTTGTTCGCTCGTGTTGTTTTATCCGGTGACAAAAGTTTGGGCAGACGGTTCGTCTTCATGGAAAAACTATGCCGAGGGATATGGTCTCGATGCTCAATTGATGGAGGCTTTCAATGCCGCATACATCGGTACGGGAGATGCTCGCCAGCCTCTTGTCTCGCCGGGCGTAGCCGATGACAAGCTACTGAAACAGCTACCGCCGACGCTTATCGTCAATGCCGATCGGGATATTCTTTTATGTCAGGGGAAGGAATTGTCGACTAGACTTTCCGGGCTCGGCGTTGCCGTGAGCCATACGGTTTTGCCTCATACGGTGCATCTCTTTATCACTGTGCCGGGACAGCCTACGGCATTCGGGGAGTCTGTTCGTTTAGCCGCCGACTTTCTCACGTTGGAGTAGGGTAATCATTCCGTATCAGAGAGGTGGTTTTACAACAATATCGGGATTGAGACTCCTTAGATGATCGATGAATGCTTGCCTCTGTTTGGGAGACAAGACGAGAGTCTTTTTGTCGGCGAAGCGGATTTCTATCCTGTCCATCGATAAGGCCGGTGCGCTTAAACAACTATTGGTTTTCGAGATTTTCGTTATTCGGTCGATCGGGAAGGAGGACGACAAGAATATGCCGCATTTGATATGCAGCGTGCCGTTGTCTATGGTGTAGCTCGTGTTACAGAACGGGTCGGCAATGAAAGCGGCCGTGACGACCAATAAGGCGAGGGCTATCCAAGAGAATTCGAACAGGAGCGGCAGGTAGGACAGAAGGACAATTGCTATAATGGCGATTAGTAAGCCTTTATCGACCTTTGATTTGTAAACAGTTTTCATTGTCTCGTAGGAGATTAGAATATCCCTCCACCAAGCATAAGGCGCAGTATACCCAAAACGATAGATACGATGCAGAGGGTTTTGCCATTGTCTGATTTGAGAATGGCACAGATGATGAGGAAAATGACCGATATGGGTATGGCCACCCAGTTGAGAAATCCCAATAGGGGAATAAATGCGACAAGGGTGATGAGCAATGCTACGATACCTAAGAATGTTCCCATTGTTTTATGTTTTTTGTCGATTAACAAATGTATTTTGTGATTTGTTCCGGGGGATCGATGTCTTGTCAATCCATTCGGGTTTTATAGTCGTAGTAGTCGTATTCCCGCCAGATTTCCGCTTTCCCGTCGCTTTTGAGGCAGGCTATGGAGGGGTGGGGGATTCCGTTGAACATGGTTGTCTTGACTGTCGTATAGTGAATCATATCTTCGAATATGATTCGGTCTCCTATTTGTAATTCGTGGTCGAAATGCCAGTCTCCTATATAGTCGCCGCTCAGACAGGAGTTTCCTCCCATGCGATAGGCGTATGTGCCGGGAGCGGGTTCTACCGAGCCTCGTATCGCCGGTTTATAGGGCATTTCGAGACAGTCGGGCATGTGACAGGCAAAAGAGACGTCGAGAATGGCTGTTTTGATACTGTGGTTCTCGACTATATCGACTATGGTGGATACTAATGTACCGGTCTGCCAAGCGAATGCACTGCCGGGTTCGAGAATGATTTCGAGGCCGGGGTGTCTTTGTTTGAAGCCCCGGAGGAGGTTAATCAAATGTGCGGTATCGTAATCCTTGCGGGTCATGAGGTGACCGCCTCCCATATTCAGCCATTTGATATGGGGGAGTAGATGCCCGAATCGGTCTTCGACCTGTGCCAAAGTCTTTTCGAGGTCGTAGGAGGTGGACTCGCAGAGGGTGTGGAAATGAAGCCCCTCCACTCCCTGCGGAAGTTCGGGCAGCTTGTCGGCGGTTATTCCTAAGCGGGAACCCGGTGCGCAGGGATTGTAGAGGTCGGTTTCTACCTCGGAATATTCGGGGTTGATACGCAACCCGCACGATACCCGATTGCCGTCGGCTACTACTTGGGGGTAAAACCGTTCGAATTGAGTCAGGGAGTTGAAGGTAATGTGGCTGCTGTATTTGAGTATTGTCGGGAAATCCCGCTCGGTATAGGCCGGTGAGTAGGTGTGTGCCGGACTGCCCATTTCCTCGAATGCCAGCCGTGCTTCGTGTATGGAGCTGGCTGTGGAGTGCGGAATATATTCCCGTATGACGGGGAACGATTTCCAAAGGGCATAGGCTTTGAACGCCAATATAATATTTACTCCGGCGGCTTCTTTGACGGAGCGAATGAGAGCGAGGTTGCGGCGCAATAGTTCTTCTTCGAGAACATAGCAGGGCGATGGTATTTGCGATAGCGTATCGTGCATGACGTATGAAAAATTATTCTATGATTGTGAACTTGGCGAATTTGAGCAGGAGCTGTTTGCGTCCGACGTTTTCAAATTCGACGGTTATTTTGCAGTTGTCTCCCGTATCTTCTATGGCTGTAACGGTTCCGTTTCCGAATCGGGCATGGCAGATGAATGTTCCTATTTCTACCTGCCCGGCAGCGGTTGCAACTGTGGATTGTGTCGTAGAATGGGTTTCACCTGTGGGTTTAGAGTCTATCTTGGTCAACCGTTTGCCCGGAGACGGAGCAGTGAATGGTCTCGGTGCAGGTGTGCGATCCGTATCTTCTTCGTTCCATCGGGAAGTTTTGCGCGGTCTTTCCGCATCGAATGGAAATCGGTTCCACGATATGGTTTCTCTGGGAGACTCCTGTTTGGTTTGTACCGGCATATCGACGTATCGAGAATCGAGGTCTTTGATGAACCGGCTTGGAGGAGAGGAGACCGTTTGTCCGTTACGATAGCGGGAGAGGGCATACGTGAGGGTGCAGTTTTCTTCTGCGCGGGTGATGGCCACATAGAGCAGACGTCGTTCTTCTTCGATTTCCCGTTCACTGTTTTTACTCATGGCCGAAGGAAAGAGGTCTTCTTCCACTCCAACAATGAAAACTTGTTTGAACTCCAATCCTTTCGATGCATGGACCGTCATCAAGGTCACTTTGTCTTGCTCGGTTTCATCGCCGTTGTCTTGATCTGTCGCCAAAGAAATTTCGGCTAAGAAGTCGGATAGGGAGGTTTGTTCTTCTCCGGCTTCTTCGCGCAGGGCGCAAAATTCACGGACACCGTTCAAAAGTTCTTCGATGTTCTCTTGCCGGCTGATGTTTTCGGGGGTACGATCCGAGGAAATCTCTCCCCAAATACCCGACCGCTTGATAATCGTTTCCGCCAGTTCCGATGTGTTCTTTTTATCGGCTTCGTAGCGTAATTCGTCTATGAGGTCCTTGAAGGTTTTCAACTTGTTCAATGTGCCGTTGTTAACGGCCAAGTTGTGGCCTATGGGGTCGGAAATCATCTTCCATATACTGGATTCCTGCGAGTGTGCCCGTTCGATGAGTTTTGAGAGAGTGGTATTTCCGATTCCTCGTGCGGGATAGTTGATGACTCGTTTGAGCGCTTCTTCGTCATCGGGGTTTATCGTCAATCTGAAATAGGCGATGGCGTCCTTGATTTCTTTCCTTTGGTAGAACGACATGCCTCCGTAGATGCGGTAGGGTATGTTGCGCTTGCGCAGAGCCTCCTCCAATACACGGGACTGTGCGTTCGTGCGGTAGAGGACAGCGAAGTCGTTGTAATCACAGTGAGTCGTGAGACGCATTTCGGCAATACGGTTCGAGACGATAAAGCCTTCTTCGAAATCGGAATAGGCACTTATTACTTGTACTTTGTTTCCTTGTTCTTTTTCGGAGAATACTTGTTTGGGTATTTGCTCCTTGTTCTTGGCGATGAGGCTGTTGGCCGTATTGACGATATTTTGTGTGGAACGGTAGTTTCGTTCGAGTTTGAATATTTTCAATCCCGGGTACTCTTTACTCAGTCCGAGTATATTGTGGATATTCGCTCCCCGGAATGAGTAAATGCTTTGGGCATCGTCGCCCACCACGCAGATGTGGTTGTGGTCTTTTCCCAACTGGCTGACGATGAGGTGTTGGGCGAAATTGGTATCTTGATACTCGTCTACCAAGATGTAGGCGAACAGGTCGCGATAGTGTTGCAGCACGTCGGGGTGATCCCTGAAAAGTATATTGGTATTGAGCAGCAGGTCGTCGAAATCCATTGCCCCCGACACGAAACAGCGTTGTCGGTAGATACGGTATATTTCGTGAATGAGGGGCCGTTTCGAACGAGTATCCATCTCGATAAGTTCCCGGTTTCGCGCATAGGCTTGCGGTTCGATGAGGGCGTTTTTCGCATGGGAAATAATCGCCTGCACGGTTGTGGGTTTGTATGTCTTATCGTCGAGTTGAAGTTCTCTGATAATGCTTTTTATAAGCGACAGGGAATCGGAGGCATCGTAGATGGTGAAGTCGTGACGATAGCCGAGCCGGTCGGCATTGGCTCGGAGTATGCGGGAGAAAATGGAGTGAAACGTCCCTGCCCACAAGCGTTGAGCTGTCTCTGTCCCTACCAATGCGGCGATGCGTTCTTTCATCTCGTTGGCCGCTTTGTTGGTGAAGGTGAGTGCCAGTAGCCGGTAGGGTGGATATCCCATTTGCAGCAGGTGTGCTATCTTGTAGGTAAGTACCCTTGTTTTACCCGACCCGGCTCCGGCGATAACCAATTCCGGTCCATCGGTATAGAGCACAGCTTCGCGTTGCTGGTCGTTCAGACTGTTCAGAAAATCTTGTTCCACTTTTCTTTTCCTTTGCTTCGTGCAAAGATAGTGTAAAGGGTTAATAGAAACAAGCCTCGGTTTTGTCTGTGTGTTATCTATTTTTTTGAGAATCATACTTTCGTTATCGCAGAATTGGGTTTTATTTCTTCTTTTCAAGTACTGTATCGGTGGTGGAGTTTTATTTTTTGTTCATTCTTCTCAGCAGCGAGAAGAATGAACCCAGAAGGGCTTCCGTTTTTTATTAACCCCTCCGTCACTTCGTGCCACCTCCCCTATATTTTGCGCTACAAAACACAGGGGAGGAGGGTGAGAGTAACCCTCCGCTCATTGCAGTGCGATACTC
>ERZ857693.3146-NODE-3146-length-14407-cov-3.397366_pt1 | contig 14407 bp, 16 predicted proteins | sample MGYA00519765_ERZ857693 | MGnify/ENA primary metagenome ERZ857693 (study PRJEB31778, sample SAMEA3449354) | human gut metagenome | biome: human gut; feature: human-associated habitat; material: faeces | place: United Kingdom | collected 2010/2012 ... | reverse complement strand
CGATAGTAGTATGATGAAGAAGGACGATATGAAGAAGGACGATATGAAGAAGGATGACATGAAGGATTCATCCATGTCCGATGATAAAATGAAAAAAGAAGACATGAAAGATTCATCTATGATGTCTGACAGCAGTTCGGAAATGAAGGACGATATGAAAAAAGATGAGATGAAATCTAGCGATTCAGAAATGAAAAATGAAAAGAGTGAATCATCTGATATGAAATCAGACAAGGAATGAAAGAAGGGAGAGGTCATCTGAGGATGACTTTCTCCTTGTTTAAAGAGGTAATAATGATGAAGAAATTAGCTTTAGTAGCTGCAGGATTTTTGTGTACTGGACTTTTGGGGGCTTGTTCGAGTCAAGGAATGGCTACTTCCAATAAGGACATGAGCCAACAAACAGCCAAAGCTGGGGCTAGGCAACCATCTGGCAAGAAAGTGAAGGAGTTTAGCTTGCAAGGAGTGGATGGCAAGACCTACCGCTTATCCGATTACAAAGGGAAGAAAGTTTACCTCAAATTTTGGGCTTCCTGGTGCTCTATTTGCCTGTCGACATTAGAGGATACCAATGAGTTGGCAAAAGAAGAGGCAGGTAAGGATTACGTGGTTTTATCTGTTGTAGCTCCAACCTTTAATGGCGAAAAATCAGCAGCAGATTTCAAAAACTGGTACCAGTCTTTGGATTACAAGGATTTCCCAGTCTTGCTAGATAGTAAAGGGGAACTGCTCAAAGAATATGGGATTCGTTCTTATCCATCGGCACTTTTTATCAATAGTGATGGGACTTTATCGAAGAGTCATATTGGCTATATGAATAAAGAGGATATCCTCAAGACCTTAGAGAACATGCAGTAAGGAGATAGACAATGGAAACAAAATGGAAAGTTTTTGCTATCCTTCTCATTGGCTTGCTATCGATTGGTTTCTTTTTCTTTAGTAAGGGAGCAAACGGAATGGATCAATCAGAAACAAGCACTGAGATGATTAAAAAAGCATCGATGAGTCAGACTCCAGTAGCTAAAAAGGAAACAAAGGAAACGGTTGATCCAAAGGATCAGCGTGAAATTTATTTGGCTGGTGGTTGCTTCTGGGGCGTAGAGGAATATTTCTCCCGTGTTCCAGGTGTGATTGATGCCGTATCAGGCTACGCCAATGGGAAGGGAGAAACGACCAAGTATGAATTAGTTCCTCAAACAGGCCATGCCGAAACAGTTCACATCACCTACAATGTCAAGCAGGTATCTCTGAAAGAATTGCTCCTGCATTATTTCCGGATTATCGACCCAACGTCGAAGAATCGACAAGGAAATGATCAAGGAACACAATACCGAACAGGTGTCTATTATGTCTCCCAAGAAGACCTTCCAATCATTAACCAAGTCTTTGAAGAGGTAGCAAAAAAATACGACAAATCGTTAGCGGTGGAAAAAGAGCCACTGACCAATTTCATCAAGGCTGAGGACTACCACCAGGATTATCTAAAGAAAAATCCGAATGGGTACTGCCATATCGATGTCAATCAGGCTTCTTATCCTGTTATTGATGCTAGCCGCTACTCCAAGCCAAGCGATGAGGAAATCAAAAAGAAGTTATCTCCTGAAGAGTATGCGGTGACACAAAAAAATGATACCGAACGGGCCTTCTCCAATCGTTACTGGGATCAGTTTGATGCCGGTATTTATGTAGATGTCGTGACCGGTGAGCCGCTCTTTTCCTCTAAGGATAAATTTGATTCTGGTTGTGGTTGGCCAAGTTTCAGTCGTCCTATTAGTCCTGATGTGGCCATCTATAAGGAGGATAAGAGTTTCAATATGACTCGGACAGAAGTTCGGAGCCGTGTGGGAAATTCCCATCTGGGCCATGTTTTTACCGATGGTCCCAAGGAAAAAGGCGGCCTTCGCTATTGCATCAATAGTTTGTCTATTACCTTCATTCCCAAAGCAGAAATGAAAGAAAAGGGCTACGGTTATTTATTGGACTATGTCTGAGACATTTGGAACCACAATTTGCTATAATAAGCATAGCAAAAACAAGTAGGTGAAAGACATGTATGCGATCATGATTGTGGAAGATGAAGAGTTGATTCGGCAGGGTCTGACTTCCTTAGTCGACTATGAACAGTTTGGAATGACTGTCATCAATCAGGCAGAAAATGGGCGTGAGGCTTGGGAGAAGTTTCAAGAGCAACCAGCCGATATCCTTCTAACCGATATCAATATGCCACAAATGAATGGCTTGGATCTGGCCCATCTCGTCAAAGAGCAATCTCCATCTTGTCATATCATTTTTTTGACAGGTTATGATGACTTTGAGTTTGCGAGAAAAGCCATCAAGTTAGGTGCGGATGATTATTTGCTAAAGCCTTTCTCAAAAGATGATATTGAAGAGATGTTAGCCAAGGTGAAAGGAAAACTTGATCAAGAGCGAAAGAAAGCGCAAGTCGAAGATTTGGTCAACCATGGTTATTCGACAGAGTTGGAAGAAGCCATTCATGCTCGTTTAGCAGATCCTCAGTTAACCCTGAAGGATTTGGCCTATCAACTTGGTTTCAGTGCCTCGTATCTAAGTGTATTGATCAAGAAAAAATTGGGACTTCCTTTCCAAGAATACCTCATCCAAGAGCGAATGAAGAAGGCTCAACTCTTGCTTCTCACGACAGATTTAAAGATTTATGAGATTGCAGATCAGGTTGGTTTTGAAGATATGAACTATTTTTCTCAACGTTTTAAGCATGTTGTTGGGGTGACACCAAGGCAGTACAAAAAAGGAGAGCATGAATGAAACGATATCCCTTGCTGATTCAGCTGGTCCTCTACTTTTTTCTCTTCATTCTCTTACTGTTTGGTCTCATCGGTAGCCTTTACTATCAAACGAGTTCAGGGACGATCCGCCAGCTAACGGAGCGGACGACAAGAAATAGTATCGACCAAAGTAGTCAGTTTATTACGTCTTATCTAAAAAAATTAAAGCAGACCACAACGGTGCTTAGCAAGGAACAGGCTGTTCAACAATTTGCCCAAGATAGGAGTGCAGATCAAGAAACGGTTCAGCACTTGATGCGAACGATGATTGAAACGGATCCGGACTTAGTCTCTGCGGTCTTGGTGACCAAGGATGGACGTCTGGTAGCGACAGATTCCAAAATCAGCATGCAGACTTCCTCGGACATGATGAATGAAAGCTGGTATCAAGAGGCGATTAAGGAAAGAGCCATGCCAGTTTTGACGCCAGCTCGAAAGGAATCCTTGACCTCGGAAAAAGAAAAATGGGTGGTTTCTATTACCCAAGAAGTAGTCGATCAGACTGGTCAAAATCTCGGAGTAGTACGTTTGGATATTGGCTACGATAGCTTACAGGCTTATTTGGATCACCTTCAGCTAGGGAAACAAGGCTTTAGTTTTATCATTAATCAAAAGCACGAGTTTGTCTACCATCCTAAAAAAGCGGTCTATTCCTCCAGCCAAGAGATGCAGGCCATGCAGCCCTATATTGCTGTGACAGATGGCTATGCTAAAGGAGGACAGAATTTTATCTATCAGGTTCCGATTCCAGATAGTGATTGGACCTTGATTGGAGTAGCTTCACTTGAAGGACTTCAGATGCTTCAGTCGCAACTCCTATACTCTTTCATTGGTCTAGGATTACTGGCCTTGATCATGTGTTTAATAGGGCTTGGCTTTGTTCTGCGTTTGTGGATCAAACCCTTACGAGACCTTCAGACCATTATTTTGAGGATTGGATCAGGAGATGCTCACGTGAGGGCTACAGCCAAAGGATCTCCAGAATTGGTCGACCTCGCTCAAGCGTTTAATGCCATGTTGGATCAAATCGATCATCTCATGCAGCAGGTAAAGGAGGAGGAGCAAAACGCACGGCGTTACGAGCTGCGGGCACTTTCGGCTCAGATTAATCCGCATTTTCTCTATAATACCTTGGATACGATTGTCTGGATGGCGGAGTTTAATGATAGTCGGCGCGTGGTTGACATCACCAAATCTTTGGCTCAATATTTTCGACTGGCTCTCAACCAAGGTCAGGAGCAAATCCTACTGAGAGATGAAATTGACCATGTCCGCCAGTATCTTTTCATTCAAAAACAACGTTATGGTGAAAAGCTCAATTATGAAATTCTAGAAGATGAACGGTTGGGCGATTATCAGCTCCCCAAATTAGTGCTTCAACCCTTAGTGGAAAATGCGATTTACCATGGCATTAAAGAGATCGATCGGCCGGGCCTCATTCGAGTGACAACTGAAGTCAGTGGAGACTCCGCCTGCGTATCGATTTTTGACAATGGACAAGGGTTTGATTTATCAGGATCAACAGACCAAACCCTTCTTCGTTTAGGAGGTGTTGGCTTGAAAAATGTGGACCAACGATTGCATCTTCAATTTGGCGAAGCCTATCATATGGAGATTGATTCTAAAGCTAATAGTTATACGAAAATCACACTTTATTTGCCCCTTTCATCTGGCGATGAATCTTCATAGAGACAAAGATTGCCTTCTTTGTCTCTTTTTGCTGTCAAAGGAATTTCAACTCTTTTCTAGTCAAATCTGACGCAAGTTATCAAATTTATGATAGAATAAAGTGTTGCAGTAAATAGATTTTGATGAAGGAACACTATGCGAAAAGAGATTGACCCTGAATTATATAATTACAATAAATTTCCTGGACCTGTGTTTCGTCAGGTAGGAGATCAGATCCTTTCAGAAAACCTCTCCTTTGAGCTCTTGAAAAATGAGAAGGAAGCATTTGATGCGACCGTTTTTGGTCAACGATTTTCTGAGATTTTAACCAAATTTGATTACATTGTTGGTGATTGGAGCAATGAGCAGTTGCGCTTGCGTGGCTTCTATAAGGAAGAACGCGATGTTGCAACGATGGATAAACTAAGTCGCTTAGACGATTATTTGTTAGAATATTGTAGCTATGGTTGTGCTTATTTTGTCCTTGAAAATAAGGAGCCTCATCGTGCTTCCTTTGATAAGAAATCACCGGTCAAAAAAGCTCAATCAGAAGAAAGAGAGCCTAAGAAGCGTTCGCGCAATCGCAAACAAAAAGATCGTTTCCAAAAACGAGAACGCGACAAGGGACAGTCAACGAATAACTCGAAAAAAACAAGACCGTCTGCTGAAACTAAAAAAACAACGAAGACGAACAACAAACGTCATTTTGTGATTCGACAAAAAGAGGAGTAAGAAAGAATGAAACCATCCATTTATAGTTTAACACGCCAAGATATGATTGATTGGGCGGAAGAAAACGGCGAAAAGAAATTCCGTGCAGCACAAATCTGGGAATGGCTCTATCGTAAACGTGTCCAGTCTTTCGAAGAAATGACCAACCTTTCTAAGGACTTAATTGCGAAGTTAAATGATCAATTCGTTGTCAACCCACTCAAGCAACGGATCGTGCAAGAGTCAGCAGATGGAACGGTCAAGTATCTTTTTGAATTGCCAGACGGCATGTTGATTGAGACTGTCTTGATGCGTCAGCACTATGGTTTATCTGTCTGTGTAACGACTCAGGTCGGATGCAATATCGGTTGTACCTTCTGTGCTTCAGGTTTGATCAAAAAACAACGCGATTTGAACAATGGCGAAATCGTGTCTCAAATCATGTTGGTCCAAAAATACTTTGACGAACGGGGTCAAGATGAACGGGTCAGCCATATCGTTGTCATGGGGATCGGAGAACCATTTGACAACTATAACAACGTCTTGAAATTTATCCGGACGGTTAACGATGATAAGGGGCTAGCGATTGGTGCTCGTCATATTACCGTATCAACTTCTGGTTTAGCCCATAAAATTCGCGACTTTGCAAATGAAGGTGTGCAGGTCAATTTGGCGGTATCTCTACATGCTCCAAACAACGACTTGCGCTCTAGCATCATGAAGATCAACCGGGCTTTCCCAATTGAAAAATTGTTTGCAGCGATTGAATACTATATCGAAACCACGAACCGTCGGGTGACCTTTGAGTACATCATGTTGAATGAAGTCAATGATGGGGTTGAGCAAGCCTTAGAGTTGGCAGAATTGCTCAAGAATATCAAGAAATTGTCTTATGTTAACTTGATTCCTTATAATCCTGTCAGTGAGCATGACCAATATAGCCGGAGTCCAAAAGAACGGGTTATGGCCTTCTATGATACCTTGAAAAAACAAGGTGTCAACTGTGTGGTGCGTCAAGAGCACGGTACAGATATTGATGCTGCCTGTGGCCAATTGCGTTCAAATACGATGAAACGAGATCGGGAGAAAGCGATTGTTGAACATGCGCAACCTTAAACAAGGGCTGATGGATCAAACAGAACTAACAAAGAGAGGAAGAAGGCTGTTACAGAGTGGCAGCTTCTTCTATTTTATCCTCTTGTGCCTGATGTGCTTTTTGCCTCAACAGCCAGAGCCGGGTATGGAAACACCGGGAATTCAACATTTTGGTCGCATCGTCGTCCTACTGGTTCCACTGAATTCGTTGATGAATTTTGGCCAGATCACCAGTGTCCTCCAACTCATTAAGGTTATTCTACAAAACGTAGCCAATGTCTTTTTGTTAAGCCCGCTGGTCTTTCAACTTCTCTGGCTATGGCCCTGGTTGAGGAGTCGCAAACGGGTCTTGTTCTTCGGCTTTGCCATGAGCTTGTGGATTGAATCTAGCCAAGTTCTCTTAGATCTTTTGTTTGATGCCAATCGTGTCTTTGAGCTAGATGATTTGTGGACCAATACCTTAGGGGCTTACTTGGCTTATCTAGTATTTCAGTATCTCCGAGCACGATTGCTAGCAGAAGATGGAAAAATATAAAATCCGAACATTTTAGCGCCTTTTTAAAATTTTTGTTGACAAAATCAGAAGCGGGAGCTATAATAGCTTCAAGACATCAGAAAAGTAGAGATTTTTCTCACTTCTAGGGAGCTTGTGGTGATTGCGAACAAGCAGTGGTAAATCTTGAAATGGGCTGATGCGTTTATGATGATGAATTTGAAACAATAAAAATTCGGTGAGCACACCTTATCGTGCACCCTGTTGTTAGACAGGTCAGAGATGTAGGAGAAAGACTATCTTCCTACAATGGAGGTGGCACCGCGGTATCGAATCGTCCTCACACAGATTTTTCTGTGTGAGGGTTTTTGTATCTCAAAGGAACCCAGTGAGACTGCAGCTCAAAGGGCCAGCGAGAGAAAAGGATCATAAACAGGATTGAAGATATAGAAAAGAGGACACAATCATGACAGAAACAAAAGGCTATTTCGGACAATTTGGTGGATCTTTCGTACCAGAACCCATTCAAAACTTGCTCAATCAATTAGAGGAAACCTTTGAACAGTATAAAAATGACCCAGAATTTATTGCAGAATACAAACATTATTTGAAAGACTATTCTGGACGCGAAACACCACTCTACTTTGCAGAAAGTTTAACAGAGCATTTAGGTGGGGCAAAAATTTATTTGAAGCGCGAAGACTTGAATCACCTAGGTTCGCACAAATTGAATAACGTCTTGGGGCAAATTCTCTTGGCTAAGCGCATGGGCAAAACACGCGTGATTGCTGAAACAGGAGCTGGTCAACACGGTGTAGCTACAGCAGCTGCAGCAGCTAAATTTGGTATGGCCTGTGATGTCTACATGGGGGCAGAAGACGTGGAGCGTCAACGTCTCAATGTCTTCCGCATGGAGATGATGGGGGCAACCGTTCATGCGGTTGAAACAGGAACCAAGACCTTGAAAGACGCCGTTGATGCTGCGTTTGGAGCATGGATGGCAGACCTCGATGCCTTTTACGTTTTGGGTTCTGCTGTTGGACCTCACCCTTACCCAACCATTGTGCATGAATTCCAAAAAGTGATCAGCGAAGAGTCTAAACGTCAAATCTTGGAAAAAGAAGGTCGTTTGCCAGACTATGTGATTGCCTGTGTTGGTGGTGGCTCCAATGCCATCGGTGCCTTTTCTGAATATGTCGCAGAAGAGGAAGTCGGTTTGGTTGGGGTAGAAGCTGCTGGTCATGGCTTGGATACCGATCAGCACGCCGCTACCATGACCAAAGGGACTGTAGGAGTTGTCGATGGCATGAAGACTTATGCTGTCTTTGGCGAAGATGGAAAAGTAGCGCCAGTTTACTCGATTTCTGCTGGTTTGGATTACCCAGGGGTTGGTCCAGAGCATGCTTTCTTTAAAGATTCTGGTCGTGTAGAATATGTAGCAGCGACAGATGATGAAGCGGTTCAAGCTCTTCTTCTTCTCAGTAAGACAGAAGGGATCCTTCCAGCCATTGAAAGCTCACACGCGATTACAGAAGCGGTCAAACGTGCTCCACAATTGGATAAAGACAAGATCATCATCATCAACGTTTCTGGACGTGGGGATAAGGACGTGGCTGCTATTGCCGATTATTTGGAAGCAAAAGCTGCAAAATAAGAAGAACTTATCTAAAAAACATCGTATAAAGAAGTAAAACGTGATAACTGAGAAAGAGACAGGGAACAAAGGGAATCCGGTCTCTTTCTTTTTTGAGGACAAAGAAGAGAATGCCTAAGATGGATGAGATCTGGATGAGAAGGAGGATCTTGGTAGAAGAAAAGCTGAGTGAGAAGGTGGCGAGTAAGAGAAAATCTCCCGCCCCCATTCCAATAAAGAAAAAGTGATCGCAAGGAGTAAAAAGACCAGCATGAGGAGATTACTACCGGATAAAAAGAGGACTAAGGCATGGAGACAACACCAGATGGCCAAGGGGTATTCCATAAAGCGTAGGTCATAGATGGCTAAAACAGCAGATCCGAGTAACGTCAGAAGTTGAGGCAGAGAAAGAAAACCATTGGCACAGGCTAAGAAGATCAGGCCACTCCAGATCTCAAAAAGGCAGTACCAAAATGGGTAGGTCTGATGACAATAGCGACAGCGAAAACGATGCAGTAGTTGCGAGATAATGGGGATGAGATCCCAAACTCCAAGGACGTGCTGGCAGTGATCGCAATGACTGCGAGGAGTGAGAATGGATTGGTTTGGGAAGCGATCGACCACTAGTCCCAAAAAAGAGGCGAAACAAGTACCGATGGTAAAAAAATAAAAGTTGATCATACTTATTTATTCGTAAACAAATCGAAAAATGTCATCATTTACTTGAAAATCTTGTAAAGCCTTTCTAAATTTGATACAATAATGAACATGAAAAACCTGTATGATGTTCAACAATTTTTAAAACGTTTTGGAATCATCATTTACGTAGGGAAGCGCCTCTATGACATCGAATTGATGAAAATTGAGCTTCAACGTCTTTATGATGCAGGCTTGATGGAGCGGCTCGATTATTTAGAAGCTGAAACTGTTTTAAGAAGAGAGCACAAACAAGAATTAGAATTTTTGAAAAAGAGTGAGGTAGAGTGATGGGAAATATCATTGTTTGGTTGGCTATTTTGGGAGCATTTGGATGGATGGCGTTTAATTATTTCCGCATCCGTAAAGCTGCTAAATTTGTGGACAATGCAACCTTTGAAGAGCTGATTCGTAAAGGGCAGTTGATTGACTTGCGAGAGCCAGCTGAGTTTCATGCCAAGCATATTTTAGGAGCACGCAACATTCCTTCTACTCAGTTGAAGTTGAGTCTTGCAGCCTTGCGCAAAGACAAACCAATTTTGCTCTATGAAAATAGCCGTAGTTCGCGTGTAACCAATGCGGCCCTCTATCTTAAGAAACAGGGTTATACAGACATTTATGTCTTGTCTTATGGTCTTGATTCTTGGAATGGGAAGGTAAAGTCCAGTTAATTGGATGTAAAAAAGTTGCCATATAATAGTTCTATTAATAACGGACTTTTTATAGTATGAATTTTAAGGGGCTTTATGAACATGAAAGAAAAGGAAAAAGACTCACTTGTTTTGAGTATTCTATCTATCATATTTGTCTTTGGACTTCCACTGTTAAGTATTATTTTTGGTGTTTTGGGTTTGGTCTCGGCTAGTTTACATCAAAAAGAGTCTGGACTGGACTATGGTCTAGAAATAATTCTCTCCATTATAGGGATTTTCATTTCTATAGTTTTCTGTATCGTATTTATCTCACAACTCTCAGGAATAAATTAAAATAAAAAGAGGCTGGGACAAAAGTCCTAGCCTCTTAATTGTTTTTGGATTGTCGAACAAGACGCAGTGGTTGAGTGGGCTCTACTACGCTGATTTCATCAGCTTTTACAGCCCTACTCAACTGTGCGGAGGTGGGACGACGAAATCGAATTCTAACGAATTACCGATTTCTGTCCCACTCTCTTTTTATATTACCGATTGTATTCTAAATAGTTTTTAACAATTTGTAATTCATCTTGGTTCAAGGGCCGGTATTGACCCTCTGCTAGCTCTGTATCTAATGTAAAATACCCGAACTGAACTCGTTTTAGGGCAGTGACCTTGACACCGACAGAGAGGAACATTTTCTTGACCTGATGAAACTTCCCTTCAGAGATGGTGATGGTAGCTCTGCTTAGACTGGGGCTTGAAACTTGAATCTCAAGTTGAGCAGGTTTACAGCTAGTTCCATCTAAAAAGATAATCCCATCTTTGAATTTTTGGATATGTTCTGATGAGAGCGGTCCATTGACTTCAACTTGATAAGTTTTATCCACATGATATTGAGGATGAAGAAGTTGAAAACCAAGGGGCCCATTATCTGTTAAGAGAAGAAGACCCGTCGTATCTCGATCCAGTCGACCAATTGCATAGAGTTGGTCTGACTGGAGATGTTTAGGTAGGATGTCCATGACTGTTAGTAGTTCCTTGTCTTTACTTGCTGTCACGACACCATTTGGCTTATGGAGCATGAGGTAGATGTGCTCATATCCTTCGATTATTCTATCTTTGAAAATCAGCTCTTGTAACCCTGTATCAACATTCTGTGCAAGGGAATAAGCCGGAAGTCCATCTACCAAAATTTCTTTTTTTAGAAGAGCTTGTTTCATGCCTTTTCGACTAACTTTTTCTTGGGCTAATATTTTATCTAATCGCATACCAGCTTATCTTATCATATGTCAGTACTTTTGAAAAGAAAAGGAAATCGAGTCGGAGAAAAGAAACGAAGATGAAAACATTTACAACTAGCTGAACTGTGTTTTTTAGATAGGACTGTGGTATAATTGTTCAGTTAGAAATATTATTTAAAATTTTATAGAGGAAATCATGACAAAATTAAGAGAAGATATTCGTAACGTTGCGATCATTGCCCACGTTGACCATGGTAAAACAACTTTGGTAGACGAATTGTTGAAACAATCGCACACCTTGGATGAACGTAAAGAATTGCAAGAACGTGCAATGGACTCAAACGATCTTGAAAAAGAACGTGGAATTACCATCCTTGCCAAAAATACAGCCGTTGCTTATAATGGTACGCGTATCAACATCATGGATACACCAGGTCACGCGGACTTCGGTGGAGAAGTTGAACGTATCATGAAAATGGTTGATGGGGTTGTCCTTGTTGTCGATGCCTACGAAGGTACAATGCCTCAAACACGTTTTGTGTTGAAAAAAGCGCTTGAGCAAAACTTGACACCTATCGTTGTTGTTAACAAGATTGATAAACCATCAGCTCGTCCTGAAGAAGTTGTTGATGAAGTTCTTGAACTTTTCATCGAGCTTGGTGCCGATGATGATCAGTTGGAATTCCCAGTTGTGTATGCTTCAGCGATTAACGGAACATCATCGTTGTCAGATAACCCTGCTGATCAAGAGCACACTATGGCTCCAATCTTTGACACTATTATTGACCACATCCCAGCTCCTGTAGATAACTCAGATGAGCCTCTTCAATTCCAAGTGTCACTTCTTGACTACAATGATTTCGTTGGACGTATCGGTATCGGACGTATCTTCCGTGGAACTGTAAAAGTCGGTGACCAAGTTACCCTTTCAAAACTTGATGGAACAACAAAGAACTTCCGTGTTACTAAACTTTTCGGTTTCTTTGGTTTGGAACGTCGCGAGATTCAAGAAGCTAAAGCTGGTGACTTGATCGCTATTTCTGGTATGGAAGATATCTTCGTTGGAGAAACCATCACACCAACTGACGCAGTAGAAGCACTTCCAATCCTTCACATCGATGAGCCAACCCTTCAAATGACCTTCTTGGTCAACAACTCACCATTTGCAGGTCGTGAAGGGAAATGGGTGACCTCTCGTAAGGTCGAAGAACGCTTGCAAGCCGAATTGCAAACAGACGTCTCTCTTCGTGTTGACCCGACTGACTCACCTGATAAATGGACAGTTTCAGGACGTGGGGAATTGCACTTGTCTATCTTGATTGAAACCATGCGTCGTGAAGGATACGAATTGCAAGTATCTCGTCCAGAAGTGATCATCAAGGAAATTGATGGTGTCAAATGTGAACCATTTGAGCGTGTGCAAATCGACACACCAGAAGAATACCAAGGATCTGTTATCCAAAGCCTTTCTGAACGTAAAGGTGAAATGTTGGATATGATCGCAACTGGTAACGGTCAAACTCGTTTGGTCTTCCTTGTTCCAGCGCGTGGGTTGATTGGATACTCAACAGAGTTCTTGTCAATGACACGTGGTTACGGAATCATGAACCACACCTTTGACCAATACTTGCCAGTGATTCCAGGAGAAATTGGTGGACGTCACCGTGGTGCTCTTGTTTCCATCGATAACGGAAAAGCAACGACATACTCGATCATGTCTATTGAAGAACGTGGTACGATCTTTGTCAATCCAGGTACAGAAGTTTACGAAGGAATGATCATTGGGGAAAACTCTCGTGAGAACGACTTGACTGTCAACATTACGAAAGCAAAACAAATGACCAACGTTCGTTCAGCTACCAAGGACCAAACAGCGGTTATCAAGACTCCTCGTATCTTAACTTTGGAAGAATCTCTTGAGTTCTTGAACGACGATGAGTACATGGAAGTAACACCTGAATCTATCCGTTTGCGGAAACAAATCTTGAACAAAGCAGAACGCGAAAAAGCAAATAAAAAGAAAAAATCAGCAGCTGCTGAATAATACGAAAAGAAAGGAGAAACAAAATGGTCTATTTTATCTTAGGGATTTTGATTCTCCTTTTTTACCTTTTTATGACCCCAAAGAGTATTCGTGGTACCTTAAACAGTGTCACAATGGTGGTCTTGATCGTCTCTTTTATCGTCCTTGCTTGTCTAGCCATTTTTCAGATATTCCAACTACCGTCCGAGTTTTTTGTCGGTGCCTTTCTGGCCTTTGTTGGCTACATGGCTTTGGTAGATATTTCCAAAATGACGACCAAACAGAAAAAATAAACGGTGACGTGATTTTTAAAGCCCTTTGGGCTTTTTAATTTTGCTAAAAAAAGGTAAAATAGAGAGTGATAAAAATGGAGCGAAGAAATCATGAAATTTGTGAAACAATTTGAAAATAAAAAGGTTCTTGTATTAGGTTTGGCTAAGTCAGGCGAGTCAGCTGCCCGTTTGTTGGATCGCTTAGGAGCGATTGTGACCGTCAATGATGGCAAACCTTTTGAAGAAAATCCAGCAGCACAAAGTTTACTGGAAGAAGGGATTAAAGTTGTGACAGGAGGCCACCCTCTGGAGTTGTTGGATGAAGACTTTGCGGTTATGGTCAAAAATCCTGGAATCCCTTATACGAATCCGATGGTCGAAAAAGCACTTGAAAAGGGCATTCCAGTCCTCACTGAAGTGGAATTGGCCTATCTGATTTCGGATGCGCCAATTATTGGGATTACAGGATCAAACGGAAACGACGACGACAACCATGATCGGAGAAGTCTTGACGGCTGCTGGTCAAGGTGGTCTATTGTCTGGGAATATTGGTTTTCCAGCCAGCCAAGTTGCACAAACAGCAACAGAAAAAGAAGTTCTGGTCATGGAATTGTCTTCTTTCCAATTGATGGGCATTGAAGCCTTCCATCCAGAGATTGCAGTGATTACCAACCTCATGCCAACCCATATCGACTACCATGGTTCTTTTGAAAATTATGTAGCTGCCAAATGGAATCTTCAAAAGAATATGACAGAAAAAGATGTCATTGTATTAAACTTCAACCAAGACCTGGCTAAGGAACTGGCTACAAAAACCAAGGCAAGGGTCCTTCCATTTTCTACAATCGAAAAAGTGGACGGTGCTTATTTGGAAGATGGACTTCTCAAGTTTAGGGGAGAAGCTGTCATGCGTGCGGATGAACTGGGTGTTCCAGGAAGCCACAATGTAGAAAATGCCTTGGCAACGATTGCTGTTGCAAAAGTTCGGGGAGTAGAGAATGAGGTCATTAAAGAAACCTTGTCAGCCTTTGGGGGTGTCAAACACCGTCTTCAATATGTGGATGAGATTCAAGGTGTCAAATTCTACAATGACAGTAAATCGACCAATATTTTAGCGACACAAAAAGCTCTTTCTG
>ERZ857693.3131-NODE-3131-length-14490-cov-5.514167_pt1 | contig 14490 bp, 14 predicted proteins | sample MGYA00519765_ERZ857693 | MGnify/ENA primary metagenome ERZ857693 (study PRJEB31778, sample SAMEA3449354) | human gut metagenome | biome: human gut; feature: human-associated habitat; material: faeces | place: United Kingdom | collected 2010/2012 ... | reverse complement strand
ACGGAGCCGGAATCAAGTTCCGAAACATACGAATCAAGGAGCTGCCCGCGGCGAAAACGAAATAACAAGGCCGCAGGAAAACCCGCCGCCGAACGGCGGGTTTTCCCGGCCCGGCAGCGGAAATTCACAAATTAACGCTATATTTGTTCCATAGAATATTTATCTACATTATGTAGCTTTCATGTCTTTGTAACGGGAACTTTGACAATTTGAAATGAAATACAAGGAAAATGGCCTTCAGAGTTGACAAATTATTACCTAAAATTTCTCATTGTATTGTTTGTCGGATATTTATGTTTAATTATATTTTGGATGCAAAAGTTTGGAACCCTTTTATCTTAATAAAATAAATCCTTCAATTTCTAAGTTACTATTGCAATAGCTTGTTGATTCAGCCATTTTTTCTTCGATCGAATAAAATTTGCCATCCCGAAAATTTTTCATATCTTGCAAGAGGTTATTTGACATGTGGTATTTTCGTGCAATTAACTGAAAATAAATCGTTACCTTCTCGTTGCCTATTCTCCATTAAAGCAATGTAACAACTCGATAAATCAAGTCGTTATATTGCTTTAATCCCGCACCTCTGTGGTCCGCCGTTTTTTTGCGTCAGCCGGGGGGGGGACAAGGTTTCGCCGCAGGGCCGCAAGTTTGTCCGCGACCTGCGGATCACGGGCGCCGGGCGAATCGAACGCGCAACCCGAAGAGGCAAAACAGGCGGAACAGAAGCGGCCGCGAGAACAGGCTCCGGCAATAGGGAAAGCCCCGAGCAAAGGAGGGGAAACGGCCCCGCAGCAGACAGCGGGCCGGCAGTCAGGGGAACATCCGGCATCTTCCGCCGGAACGCTGTGTTAAATTAATGTTAACAATCCATGTCATAACCATTTCATCGGAAAAAATGGCGTAAATTTGTTCACAATTTGCACTAAAACCCCAACATGAGCGAAATCTACACCGTCATTGTCGGCATTCTGGGAATCCTCGCTGTTTCAGGTCTTTTCGTCGGCGTCACGAACGACGCAGTCAATTTTCTCAACTCCGCTATCGGCTCCAAAGCCGCCCCGATGAAGATTATCCTCACCGTGGCGTCCGTCGGCATCATCATCGGCGTGGTCACGTCGAGCGGCATGATGGAGGTCGCCCGCAGCGGCATGTTCAACCCCGGACTGTTCACCTTCCACGAAGTGATGATGCTTTACCTGGGCGTCATGTTCGCCAACGTCATCCTGCTGGACCTCTACAATTCGTGGGGACTCCCGACCTCGACCACCGTATCGCTGATCTTCTGCCTGCTGGGCGCAGCGATCGCCGTGTCGATCTACAAAATCTCGAACGACCCGGAACAGGGCGTCTCCTCGCTCGGACACTACATCAACACCTCGCGCGCCATGGGTATCGTTTCGGCCATCCTGCTGTCGGTGGTGATCGCCTTCACCTGCGGCACGCTGGTCATGTACGTCTCGCGCATGATCTTTTCGTTCCGCTACACGGCGCTCTTCCGCCGCTACGGATCGCTCTGGTGCGGGGCCTCGCTGACGGCGATCGTCTATTTCGCCGTCTTCAAGGGTCTCAAATCCATACTCGCGGACCATGCCTTCATCCAGCTGATCGACAACCACCTGCCCTCGGCCATCGCCATCTGCTGGGTGGTCTGCTCGCTGCTGCTGTTCTTCATCCAGCGTTTCAAAGTCAACATCCTGCGCATCACGATTCTTTCGGGAACCTTCGCGCTGGCCCTCGCCTTCGCGGGCAACGATCTGGTGAACTTCATCGGCGTGCCCGTGGCCGGATTCGACGCCTACACCATCGCCCGGGAAGCGGGCGACACGCAAATGCTCATGGGCGCGCTGAACGAGAATGTCCCGGCCAATTTCCTGATCCTGCTGACGGCGGGCATCCTGATGATCCTCACGCTGTGGACTTCGAAGAAGGCCATGCACGTCTCCGAAACCGAGCTTTCGCTCTCGGCGCAGGACGACGCCGGCCAGCAGCAGTACGGCTCGTCGGTCTTCTCGCGGACGATCGTCCGCGCGGCCCTCAACGTCAGCGCAGGCATCGAGCGCGTAGTCCCGAAACACCTCCGGGAGAGCATTTCGCGCCGTTTCGAATACGAGGACGTGGAACACAGCGGCGCGCCCTACGACATGATCCGCGCCACGGTCAACCTGACCACTTCGGCGCTGCTGATCGCCATGGCCACCTCGCTCAAACTCCCGCTGTCGACCACCTACGTCTGCTTCATGGTGGCGATGGGTTCGTCGCTCGCCGACCGCGCGTGGGGACGCGAAAGCGCCGTGTACCGCATTTCGGGCGTCATGACCGTCGTGGCCGGGTGGTTCATCACCGCGCTGGGCGGATTCCTGATCGCCTTCGTGGTGGGGCTGGCGCTGATCTACGGCGGAACCCCGGCCTTCATCGTCATCACGCTGTTGTGCGGGTACATGCTCATCCACAGCAATTTCCTGAAAAAGGACAAGGAGAGCGCCATCGTCAAGGAGCATGAAGACACCAACGAGGACATCATCGCCAACCTGCGCGACGAGGTGTGCCGCACGATGGAGTGCGCCACGAAGATTTACGACCGCACGCTGATCGCCGTCTTCAAGGAGAACCGCAAGGTGCTGCGCGACATGGTCAAGGAGTCGAACGACCTGTTCTACCAGTCGCGCGAACGGAAATACTCGCTGCTTCCCACGCTCAAGAAGCTCCAGGGCGGCGACGTCAACACGGCCCACTACTACGTGCAGGTGGTCGATTACCTCAACGAAATGACCAAGGCGCTGATGCACATCACCCGCCCGGCGTTCGAACATATCGACAACAACCACGAGGGGCTTTCGAAGGAGCAGGCCCGCGACCTGATGTCGATCAACGACGACGTGGAGTCGATCTACCGCCACATCAACCTGATGCTGCGCGAGGGCGACTTCTCGGAGATCGAAACGGTGCTGACGATGCGCGACCAGCTGTTCGAGTCGATCGCCGAAGCCATCAAATCCGAGCTTACGCGCATCAACGAGGCCCGTTCGAACACCAAGGCGAGCATGCTGTACCTCACGATCCTGACCGAGACCAAGAACATGGTGCTCCAGTCGCGCAACCTCCTCAAATCGCAGCAGTACTTCCTCAAGCACCTCACGGGGCCGAAAACGTGGATTAAATAATGCAAAATTCACAATTCATCATTCACAATTGTTGAGTTTGCGGATGCTGATTATTTCAGCAAAGTAAAATTATGAATGATGAATTGTGAATTATGAATTCTAACTATGGACATCGCAAAAGCAAAACGGCGGGAGAATATCGCCGAATACATTCTCTACCTCTGGCAGCTGGAGGATCTGCTCCGGGCGCTGCAATTCAGCCCCGAGGCCATCTTCTCGACGCTGATCGCCCCGCGCAAGGACATCGGCGAGGAGCAGAAGCACGTCTTCCTGCTCTGGTACATGGATCTGGCGAACCTGCTCCGTCAGGAAGGCAAGGAGGAGAAAGGGCATCTGGAACATACGCTCCACCTGATTCAGGACCTGCACGACCTGCATCTCCAGCTGATGAAACTCCCCGTCGGCGCGCATTACCGCCAGACGTACGCCCGCCTCGAACCCGAGCTGCCGCGCCTGCGGAGCGTTCTGGGCAACCCGGGGATGAACGACACGGAACTCTGCTTCCGCGCGCTCTACGCCGCGATGCTCTACCGCATCAAGGGCGAGGGCGACAAATCGGCCGTGACGGACACGCTGGAATACATATCCCCCGTAATCGCAGAGTTGGCCGACATGCACGGCAAGGTCGAGCGGGGCGAAGTGAACCTGTTCAAGACGGAGGCCGAATAACGCCCCCGAATCGCACCGGAAGATGAAACGCCTGACCCTGCTGTTCGGAGCGCTTCTGGCCGCAGCGCTCTGCACCCTCCCGACGGCGGACGCCGCAGCACAGCCGAAACCGACGAAATACAACCTCTGCCGGAAACACCCGGCCGACGGACCCTATATCGTCTACGACGCGGAAAAGGGCGCCTATGCAGCGACCGCCGACAAGCGGGGGCGCGTCCGCGTGATGCTCTACGGAGGCGGCCCGGTCGAGGTCCGGTCGAGCCGGGGCGCATACCTCTTCAGCGTCACGCCGCACGCCGTCGAGCGAGGTCCCCGGGAACTCCCGCAGGCCCCGAAACTGTTCGTCACGTCCGACCTTCACGGCGATTTCCGGAGTTTTGCGACGCTCCTCCAGGCCCACGGCGTGATCGACGGCGACTGCCGGTGGAGCTACGGAAACAACCAGCTGGCGGTGATCGGCGACATTTTCGACCGCGGCTACGACGTGCTGCCGCTGTTGTGGCTGATGTACAAACTCGAACAGGAGGCCGCCGACGCGGGAGGCGCCGCCGTGCTGCTGTTGGGCAACCACGAAGGAATGGTGCTGGCCGGCGACGTGCGCTACACGCGCGGGAAGTACCTCGAAACGGCGCGGCAACTCGGCATGGAGAATTACCGCCAACTGTTTTCGCCCGACACGGAACTCGGCCGCTGGCTCGCGACCCGCAACACGATGCTGCGCATCGGCCGCAACCTCTTCGTACACGCGGGATTGAGCGCCCGACTGCTCGAACGCAATCTGGAAATGGATACGCTCAACGCCCGGATGAGCGAAGGGCTTTACCGGACCTCGAAGGAGCGCAGGGAGGACCCGACGCTCGAATTCCTGTACCGCTCGGCCGGGCCGGTCTGGTACCGCGGGATGGTCTGCACGGATGAAAAATACGATCCGCTGACGCCGGAACAGACCGACGCGCTGCTGCGCCGTTACGACGCCGACCGGCTCCTGATCGGACACACGATTTTTCCCGACATTTCGACCTTCCACGACGGCCGCGTGATAGCGGTCAACGTACAGAACGAACGCAACCGGCGGAAAAACCGCGGCCGCGCCGTGCTGATCGAAGGCAGCCGCATATCGGTCGTCGGAAACCGCGGCGTGAAACGGGTGCTGGAGGAATAAGCAGGAAACTGAAAACGGGGTCAGACGATCTCCAACCCCATGATGTAATCATTCATATAATAACCGTCGCCGATCGGAAAATCGCCCTCGCGCAGGCGGCGCATGCCCATCCGTTCGTAGAAATGCAGCGCGCGGTTGCGGCGGTTGACGTTGAGTTCCATCATGCAGGGTCCGGGATGCACGCTGCGGATGTATTCCACGGCGCGGCGGAACAGAAACTCCCCGGCGCCGAGACCCTGAAAACGGGGCAGGACGTAGATTTTCTGGAGGTGGAACAGATCCCCGCCCTGCCGCTCGACCGAAACGTAGCCGCACGGCTCGCCGTCGGACGAGGCGATGAACCAGACATGCCCCGCACGGAACTGTCCTTGCAGGCTCTCTTCGGAGTACATCCACTCCATCATGTAATCCAGCTGCGCGGGCGCGAGGATCTCGCGGTAGGTGGCGGGGAAGACCTCCCCGGCCAGACGGCGGATCAACGCGCAATCGGCTTCGGAGGCCCGGCGGATCGAAAGCATAACGGCACAACAGGCATTAAACGAAAGAAGGCCGGCAAAAAGCCGACCTTAAATCTTTCCTGCAGGAAATTAAGCGTACTTGAACGTCGACTCGTCCGATACGGTCAGTTTCTTGCGGCCCTTTGCGCGGCGCGCAGCCAGCACCTTGCGACCGTTAGCCGTAGCCATACGAGCGCGGAAACCGTGCTTGTTGATACGCTTGCGACGCGAAGGCTGGTATGTTCTCTTCATTGCCATAGCTATATAGTTTTTATTGTTTCAGACATTTTTACGGATTGCAAAAGTACAACAAAAAAGTTATCCGCAAAAGTTTTTCGCGAAAATATTTTCCAAAACCCCGAAAAAAGCCCCGAATCCCACTATCTTTGGCGCCGTTAGGGCACTTTCAGGGGTCGGAAATTTTGTCGGACGGCATGCAATTCAGTTTTGTTTCCGTCCGTTCTTTTTTCTACCTTTGTAAAGTAAAGGAGGCTCCGGAAGCCGGCATGAGCGCCGACCGGTCCGGAGCGGTTTGTTTTTCAGACGGATAACACACGACAGCACATATGGCAGTTTTCAAAGTCGAAGGTGGCCACCGACTGCGGGGCGAAATCACGCCCCAGGGAGCCAAAAACGAAGCGTTGCAGATACTCTGCGCCACGCTGCTGACGCCCCAGCGGGTCGTCGTCAGGAACATCCCCCGGATTCTCGATGTGATGCAGCTCATCGAACTGCTCCGCTGCATGGGCGTGGAGGTGGAGCAGCTCGCGGAGGACGCCTACGCGTTCTGCGCCCGCGACATTGATTTCGAATACCTCAAATCGGACGATTACCGCCAACGCTGCACGCGATTGAGGGGTTCGGTCATGCTGATCGGCCCGATGCTGGCGCGGTTCGGCGTGGGATACATCCCCAAGCCGGGCGGCGACAAGATCGGCCGACGCAGGCTCGACACCCATTTCCTCGGATTCCAGAAACTCGGCGCGAAGTTCAACTTCGACATCGCCGACGAGTTCTTCATGGTCGAAGGCCGGGAGCTGAAGGGGACCTACATGCTGCTGGACGAGGCTTCGGTGACGGGTACCGCCAACATCGTTATGGCCGCAGTCTTGGCCAAAGGCTCGACGACGATCTACAACGCCGCGCGCGAGCCGGAGATCGTCGATCTACAGAACTTTATCAACGCGATGGGCGGCAACGTCCGCGGCGCGGGGGGCTCGATCATCACGGTCGAGGGCAGACGCGCGCTGCACGGCGGGAAATACCGCATCATCGCCGACCGCATCGTGGGCGCGACGTATCTCTGCGCCGCGGCCTGCTGTGGGGGAGAGGTGCGCCTTCGCGGCGTCGACCCGCGGCCGCTTTCGACTGTGTCCGGCGCGCTGAGCGAGGCGGGCTGCACGGTCAAAAGCGGGGAGGACGATGTTTTCCTCCAAAGTGATGGCAGTCTCAGATCCATCCGCCCTGTGCGCACGGCGCCCTATCCGGGCTTTCCAACGGACGCGCAGCCGGTGCTGATGGCGGCGCTTTTGAAAAGCGCGGGCAGCACCGTTTTTGTAGAGAATATTTTTGAAAACCGTTACCGCCATGTCGACGAGCTGGCGCGCATGGGCGCGGAGGTGCGCGTCGCGGGACGCGTGGCCGTCGTCACGGGACGCGAGCACCTGCACGGCGCGCGCGTCAAGTGCACCGACCTTCGTGCGGGCGCGGCGCTTGTGATTGCGGGCCTGCAGGCCGACGGACTCACGCGCATTTCGCGCATCGAGCACATCGACCGCGGCTATGAGAGCATCGAGCGCGACCTTGGCGTGCTGGGCGCGCATGTGCGGCGGGAGACGGGTACATAAGCAAACGAAGAAAAAAGGCAGGAAAACTATGGCGTCAAAGCGAAGAAACAGACGGCGCAGGCGGGGAAGAGCCTCTTTCCCGCTGAGACTTTTGTGCCTCGCGGTCGTGATCGCCGCATTTCTCGGCGCGCTGACGATGTTCTTCCGCATCGATATGATCGTGGTGGAGGGCAACGAGCGCTATACCGAGGAGCAGATCATCGAGGCTGCGGGCGTGCAGAAGGAGCAGAACCTTGTGCTGCTGAACAAATATAAGGTCAAACAATCCATTTTCGACACGCTTCCGTATGTGGAGACCGTTGTCATCAACCGCAAATACCCCGACGCGCTCATTCTGACCGTGACGGAGTGCACGGCCTCCGCTGCGCTGACGGGCGAAAACGGCACATGGCTCATGAGCGACGAAGGCAAAATTCTGGAGCGCGCGGCGCAGATCCCCGAGGGCTGCGCGCGTGTGACCGGCTGCACGCTCGTCGAGCCCGCGGTCGGCGCGATGGCGGCGTTTGCGGACGAGGATTCGTATAAATTCGAGCGCCTGCTCACGCTGCTGCGCACGGCGGAGGATAAGCAGCTTCTCTCCATGATCGGCGAGATCGACCTGAGCGACGGCACGGCCATCACCTTTACCTATTTGGACCGCTTTACGGTCAAAATGCCCTGGGATGCGGACATTGCCTACAAGCTCGGGAATGTGCGCACGGTGGTGGAGCAGCTTGAAGCCAATCAGACCGGCACGATCAACCTGATGAACGACGGCAGGGCTGACTTCATCCCGGAATAAAGGCGGAAGTTGACGTAAAAAAGTTTCCCCGAAATGGCCGATTGCTATTGACCCCGCGGGAAAACCGTAATACAATGATTAAGATAGCAAATACCTGATATTGTGGCGCTTGCAGCGGCAAGTGCCTTGCCCATACAACAGATTGCAGGAGGAACCGACATGGCATTCGGATTGGAGACCGGTCCTGAAAACGTAGTTAAGATCAAGGTCATCGGCGTTGGCGGCGGCGGCAACAATGTGGTCAACCGCATGGTGCGCACCGGTGCGCGCGGCGTCGACTTTGTCGCGGTGAACACAGATAAGCAGGCGCTCAACGTGTCTGCCGCCACTAATAAAATCCAGATCGGCGAAAAGCTGACGCACGGTCAGGGCGCGGGCTCCGACCCTGAGGTCGGCCGCAAGAGCGCCGAGGAGAGCCGCAACCAGATCGCCAAGGCGCTCGAGGACACCGATATGGTCTTCATCACCGCTGGCATGGGCGGCGGCACCGGCACGGGCGGCGCGCCCATTGTTGCCGAGATCGCGCGCGAGGCGGGCATCCTGACCGTCGGCGTCGTGACGAAGCCCTTCGGTTTTGAAGGCCGCCGCCGCATGACGCAGGCGGAAGCGGGCATCGAAGAGCTCAAGACCAAGGTCGACTCGCTCGTCATCATCCCGAACGAGCGCCTCAAGCACGCGACCGACCAGAAGATCACCTTTGCCAACGCGTTCGAGATCGCGGACGACGTGCTGCGTCAGGCGGTGCAGAGCATCTCTGACCTGATCCGCGACACGGGCTTCATCAACCTCGATTTTGCCGACGTGACCGCCATTATGAAGGATGCAGGCCTTGCCCACATGGGCGTCGGCCGCGCCGCGGGCAAGAACAAGGCCGAGGAGGCCGCGCGCATGGCCATTTCGTCCCCGCTGCTGGAGACCTCCATCAACGGTGCGCACGGTGTGCTCATCAACGTCACGGGCTCGATGGACATCGGCCTCGACGAGGTCGAGCAGGCAGCGTCCCTCGTGCAGGAGGCCGTGCATCCCGACGCGCTCACGATCTTCGGCGCGACGTTCGACGAGACGCTCGACGACGAGATCCGCGTCACCGTCATCGCCACGGGCTTTGACAAGGCGCCCGGCGCGCTGGACTTCAACAAGGATAAGAAGCCTGCCGAGCAGAGCGGCGAGAGCGCCGCTGCCGGTCTTGCGCCGCTCGACTTCGACAAGGAAAAGGCCGAGGAAGAGGCTAAGCACGAGGATGAGCCCGATCCGTTCGACGACATCTTCAAAATTTTCAACCGCGAGCGTTAAATGGAAACAATTCCCAAAATTCCGCAGACTTTGGTCTGCGGAATTTTTTTGTCCGCATTTACAGCGCCATTTCAAAAAGCGATGCCAGCACATCAAAATTTTGCACCTTTTAATTTTGCCCGAAGCGCAGAAAGTAAATGCGCCGGACAGAGAAAAAGAAATGAGAAAGAAAAAATTTCCGGCGTTGGGCGGACGGCTGCGCGCTGCGCGCACAGGGCGCGCCGTCCGCCCGTATTTTTTAAAGGGGTGAGAGAATGGATGGAACGCATCGCACAAAAAAGCGAGCGGCGGCGATCCTGCTGGGATTTTTTGCCGCCGCCGCGATCGCAATGCCGTCTGCGCAGGCGGCGGACCGGACGGTCAGCGAGCTGATCCCCGTCGGACAGACCGTCGGCGTCAAGCTCTTTTCCGATGGCGTGCTCGTCGTCGGCTTTTCCGATGGGGAAAGTCCGGCGAAGGACTGCGGACTCAAGGAGGGCGACGTCATCACCGCCATCTGCGGGCAGAGTCTGGACACCATTGAGGAATTCCGTCAGCTTCTGGCAGAAAACGGCGAGGACGCCGCAGCGCTGACCGTCAAGCGCGGCAGCCGCACGATCGAACTGAGCGCAGAGCCGGAGAAGGATGAGGACGGCGAGTACCGCCTCGGCGCCTGGGTGCGCGACAGTATGGCGGGTATCGGCACGATGACCTTCTTTGATCCGCAGAGCGGCACGTTCGGCGCGCTGGGCCACGGGGTCACGGATGTGGACACGGGGCAGCTCCTGCCGCTCGACCACGGCAGCATCATGGACGCCTCGGTCAAGGCGGTGAAAAAGGGGGAGCGCGCCTCGCCCGGCGAGCTCAAGGGCGACTTTGACCTGACGCGCGACAGCGGAACGCTTTACGCCAACACCGAATGCGGCATTTTCGGCAAGCTCTCGGCAGAGGACGCAGCAAAGATCACCGGCGCGGCGCTGCCGATCGCAAAAAAGGACGAGGTCAAGACCGGCAGGGCGGCGATCCTGGCCACCGTTTCCGGCAATGAAACACGCGAGTATGACATCGAGATCGAAAAAATCTATTCGCCTTCCGGCAGCACGCGAAATCTGCTGCTGCGCGTGACGGATGAGGAGCTTCTTGCACAGACCGGCGGCGTGGTGCAGGGAATGAGCGGCAGCGCGATTTTGCAGGATGGCAAGATCATTGGCGCGGTCACGCACGTCCTGCTGGATGATCCGTCAAGAGGTTATGGTATTTTTATCGAAAATATGCTCTCTGCGGCGGGGCTTTCGAGTGAATAACCTACCCATATAGTAGAAAGATTGTGTTAAGATAGCGTAAAAACAACCAAATTTTCATGCAAAAAGTTAGAAAAAGATGGTTAGATTCGACATAACTCGCTTGAAAACGCTGTCCAAATATGTTAGCTTAAAGCCATGGCAGAACGAAGACGTCACATTTTGCTGCTGAAGCTGGCCGGCTGGGTCGGCGAAAACTTGTGTGAAAAGGACGGGATGACATGGACAAGAGGATCACGGTCGTATTAGCGGACGCAAACGAGGAGTTCCGCACAGCACTGAAACAGGCATTGGAAGCAACGGGTGAGTTCGACGTAGTGGGATGCGCAGCCGACGGACTGGCTGCGGCGCAGGATATAGCGGAGCGAAAGCCGCAGCTTCTTGTGATGGATCTTTTGCTGCCGGGACTTGACGGCTTTGGCGTGCTCGAGCAGGCGGCGAAGGACAAGGTGCAGATGAAGACAGTTGTCGTCTCGGCTCTTTATCGCGATCAGATCGTGTCGCAGGCGATGAGCCGCGGCGTATCGTTCTTCATGCCCAAGCCCTGCGAGCTGACCTCGCTTTTAGACCAGATGCGCCGCGCGGTCAACGAGGGTGAGGAGAGCGAGGACGAGTCGCAGGCGCTTGAGCGCGAGGTTACGGCAGTGATCCACGAGGTCGGCGTGCCCGCGCACATCAAGGGCTATCAGTACGTGCGCGAGGCCATCGTCATCGCCGTGCAGGACATGGATGTCATCAACGCCGTGACAAAGGTGCTCTATCCCGAGGTCGCGCGCCGCTACAGCACCACGCCCTCGCGCGTCGAGCGCGCGGTGCGCCATGCGATCGAGGTCGCGTGGGACCGCGGTGACCTTGAGACGCTCCAGCGCTATTTTGGCTACACGGTATCCAACACGAAAGGAAAGCCGACCAACAGCGAGTTTATCGCCATGATCGCGGACCGCATCCGTTTACAACGGAAGATTTATAGGGTGTGAAAAGCGAAAGACGTAAAGAGCCACGGAGAGAAACTCCGTGGCTCTTTTAATAAGAGGTTTATGACTTATCACTTGCAGTGAACGCAAATGACAGCTCAGGGTCGGAAAGAATGACGACAGAGAAAGTATCGTCACTGACAAAAGCATATCCAAAAGCCGAGGCGTCAGGATCATCCGAAGCTTTTACATCATAACAATAGCCGGCAAGCTTTTCGCCATCATTCACAGCTTTTGTTTTCTCGGGACTGTAAGTTAAGTAGAAGGATAAATCAGAAATGGAGCGTTCTGAGAATGAAATTGTAGCCGCACCACCCTTTTCAACGGTGCAGGTAAAGCCACCGAGATTTTTTGCGCGGATGGTATCGTCTCCATTTTCCAGAAATACTCCGTTCCAGCTGCCGACGATACGCTTTTCCGCTTTTGCGGCAATGTTGCTTTGGAACAGGCTGCTGTTGGCAAGAGCCACGGCGACAAGCAGAAGTGCGAGCACGGAAACGAGGAGAACAGCCTTCTTTTTCTTCGGCTTTTTGCCGCTGGCGGGGATGGGAGCTTCCTCTGCGGGGGTGATCTCCGCAGGTGCGGAATCTGCTTCAGGCGCGGCCGTTTCAATTTTTTCGCCGCAGTTCATACAGAAGACAGCGTCTTCCGGGATCGGGCTGCCGTATTTGGGACAAAACATAAGATATTCCTCTCTCTCCTAAATATGTGGAAGACTCGACACAGGAGCCTTCCTCTGGAAAGAGTATAGCGCTTGTCAATTAAACTATATATAATGATAATTAAATATCATTTTAGGCAACTTATAATGAACGAAAAAGGCGGGAGTTTATTATGATTTGTGACAGAATAAAGCAATTACGGGAGCCGGCGGGCTATTCGCAGGCGCAGCTGGCAAAGCTCTTTCATGTTTCGGCGGACTATCTGCTGGGGCTTACGGCTTCATCGAGCATTGTGCTGGACGGATACACGCAGGAGAAAATTGAGCTGCTTTACAAGTTGATCCGCTATTTTGACGACCAGAAAAAGCAGCGCTGATGCAGAGTACAAAACGATCCCCGTCCGGCGGAACCTTCCGCCGGACGGGGATCGTTGCTTTTTTACTTTTTCTGTTTCTTTTTCATGCGGCGCTCAATGTGCTGCAATCCCCACAGGCACAGCCAGGAGGCGGCGCCGAGGAGCAGCGAGCCAAGCGCAAATTGCTTTTTCTTCATGTCGATATCCTCATGTGTCGCTTTCGCGTAAAACAACGTCTGCGGTGAAGCGCTTGCCGTCGCGCTCGACTAAGAGCTTGAGCGTTTCGCCTGCTTCATGGCGGCGGCGGACACGCAGAAGGTCGGTGGACTTTGTCAACGCTTCGCCGTCGGCCGCTACGATAAGGTCACCCTTCTGGATGCCGGCCTCGTCGCCGGGGCCGCCGGGCGTGACGTCCATCACGCGCAGAGCGGTCTCGCTGCTATCTAAAATGACGGGCGCGATCTGTACCGAGATACCGATCACCACCTCGCCGTGCACCTCGCCGTAGGCGATCAGGTCATTGATCATATAGGCGGTCGAGGCGATGGGAATGGCAAAGCCGAGGCCCTCCAGGCTCGTGGTGGAGGACGAGCCCATCTTCATCGTGTTGATACCGACGACCTGACCGTACACGTTGATGAGCGGACCGCCGGAGTTGCCATTGTTGAGCGCGGCATTCGTCTGGATGAGCGTCATCGTCACGCCGTCGACGTACACGTCGCGGTTGATGGCGGAGACGATGCCGTCGGTCATGGTGCCGCGCAGCGCCGTTCCGAGCGGATCGCCGATGGCGGCGACGCTGTCGCCGACCTGCAGAACGGACGAATCGCCGAACTCAGCGGCCTGCAGCCCTTCGGCCTCGATCTTCAGAACGGCAAGATCGCTCGTCTCGTCGCTGCCGATGATCGACGCGGTATATTCCCGGCTGTCCGCCGTCAGGACGCTCACGGCCTGCGCGCTTTCGATCACATGATGGTTCGTGATGACATATCCGTCCTCCGACATGATAATGCCGGTCCCGCTGGCCTTGCCGGACGGCGTGACGGTCACGATGGAGACGACGCTTCCGATGCACCGGCGGTAGATCTCCTGCAGGCTCAGCGCGCCGTCTTCATCGGAGGCGACGGTCGGGACGCCTGCGGGCGACTGCGTGATCGTCAGCTGCGGCAGCTCCTCGGCGGCCTGCTGCGTCTGCGCAGGCGCTTCGGCCTGAACGGACGGTTCCGTTTCCTTTGCTGTCTGCGTCTGCTCGGTTGGAGCGGTCTGCGCCGGCTGCGTGCCGACGGTCAGAAGAAAGCCGGTATCCGACCGGTTGAGCGTCACGCCGACATCGCGCACCAGATGCACCGTGCCGGTCACGGCCAGCGCCAGCAGACCCAGGATCACGATCGCCGTGATCCATTTTCCGGTGTGCCTGCGCCTGCGATCCTCCATCGGCGTCGGCTGCGGCTGCCAGTTCTTTGTGGAATTGTCGTCATAGAAGCTGTTGTTGTCAAAGCTCATATCAGACACCCTCTTGCTTGGTTATGCACTTAGTATATCCCGCGGATTTGAACAGACATTGAACGATCTGTAAATCTTCCGTGCAGTCCGTCAGCGGACTGTGGGCAGCGTGAAGTTGAACTGCGTCACGCCGTTTTCGCTCGTGGCCCAGATATCGCCGCCGTGCGCGCCGACGATCGTTTTTGCAATGTACAGTCCAAGTCCCCAGCCCTCGCGGTCCGCGGCGGACTCCAGCAGAAAGCAGTGCCCGCTCTGTGCCCGCAGGACGCGCAGGGCCTGGATCGGGGTGATAAAATCGGACAA
>ERZ857693.3127-NODE-3127-length-14494-cov-8.355565_pt1 | contig 14494 bp, 8 predicted proteins | sample MGYA00519765_ERZ857693 | MGnify/ENA primary metagenome ERZ857693 (study PRJEB31778, sample SAMEA3449354) | human gut metagenome | biome: human gut; feature: human-associated habitat; material: faeces | place: United Kingdom | collected 2010/2012 ... | reverse complement strand
GAAAAATAAAGGATTCGAGTAAATTCAAATTACTATTGCGTAACTCCTATTTTAAAATAACTTATCTCGATATTATAGCTGCATAAATTTTATGCAAATCGTTTTTTGTAAATTTAACATCTTTGTATTACTTATAATTATTATATTTAAACCCTATTATGTATAATTTAAATTTTATGTATGTTATGAAGAAACTATTATTGATACTATTCACTATTTTATTATGCTTTAATGCATTTAGTCAAAATTCAACTTATACTTATGAAAAATATGGTGTTATTAATCAATATACCAATAATATGGTATTAGAAGTTAATGATATTTTAAGATTTTCCAAACATAAATTGAAAAATGAAAATTGTTTTATTATTAATATCAATGATTTATCTTCTTCTAGTAAAAAATCTACTGGATTTATTTTAACTATAGCTTTAAAAGGTTATGATGAATTGAATGAACAGTATGTTTATATTGGTGATGCTATTGAAGCTATAAATGAGTTAGTTTATATAGGGAAATGCTTAGTTAAATCTAAGAATAAATTGGATATATATCTTAATAATCAAGGTTATAATTATGAAGAAATTTATTATAACAATGACTTATCCTTTAGTGTGAATTTTTATAATATGAGAACAGACGAAAAAGGATATATACCACAAATACCAAATAAATTTATAAGAATATATCCAATAAGAAATAAAACCGAGCAAGAAAAAAGGGAAAAGGCTTTAAAAGAAAAGCAAAAACAGGAATATGAAAAAAGAGAAATTGAAGAAATTAAATTAATCTTAGATGAAGTAAATATTGAGAAAAAAATTTCAAATATAAAAAATGATATGATAAAATCTTATCTACAAAAAACAAAGGATATAATATTAAACACTCCAATAGAACAATTAATTGAAGAGAATAAAGTGAAGAAGAAAAATGCTTTTTTAAATTATAATTTTGAATTACGCATAGATAGCAATAAAAATGTAAATATCTTTAAAGATAAATGTAGTTATGAATTTCCCTATTATAATTATAATAGAAATAAACCATTCGGTGATTATAAAGAGAAAAAGTTAAGTACTTTTGAACTTTCACTTAAAGATAAATGTAGGAATAAGTATTATCTAAATAATTTTAATTGTTGCAAGATTGGCAATGATATATTTATAGAAGATTGTGGGTTTTCCTATAAATTCATATTTGAAACAGATATAATTGGAGTAAAGGTAAAGAATGAGGATTTAAATTATTATGCACATGAAAATTTACCAAAATTAGATGCAATACATGATTGGTGTTCTAAGAATATTACACAAAATGGATTCTATTTTATTCATTATATTCTTATAGACGAAGAATTAGTTTGTAAAATTTTAGATTTGACTAAAACCCAAAAGAAAGATTTAAAGCAATATTTAAAGATAGGATTATTAAATAAATTAAATGATTAACTCCCTTTTACATCTCTTTATTAGACTTTGCATAAAGGATTTTTACCTTTGTAGAAAAAAGAAAAAATGTAACGTCTAATAAAGAGATTATTATGAATAAAATTAAAAAAGAAAATTTGTTGTATAGAAAAGCTATACCTTGTTCAAGATTATTTCTAAGAAAGGAAAAAACAAGAGAACAAGCAAAAGAAGTTCTGATGTTATCTGATTCTTACAAATCAGAAGAAGATATAGAAAGAGAATTAGATTTTATATATAGCGCTCCTCTTGAAATTTTAGAAGATGAATATAAAAGGAAAATTCATTTATTTCATAAATTAGGATTTGTTTTATCTGATAGTGTTCCTATTTCATAAGCACCTAAATACAAAATTTTTCCGCACTTACATTGTATAGGTTTATTTGTGTCATTTTTAACTTTATATGATGTTTTACATTTTTCACAAGTTATAAGTACATATTGAGGTTCCTTTTTCATTTTAAAAATATCTTGATTTTAAGATTGACAAATATATGAACTTTATTTCGATAAACAAAGGAATTTATTGATTTTAACCAATTCGTCTTATGAATATTATTATAAAATAATAATTACATAAATAAATATATTTATTTTGCAAATTTATAACTTTTAAGAGGTTTTAAGCTGTAAGATTGTATATAATTACCTTCTTTTTTTATGTCATAGGACTGAAAACCTTACTGTACCATTACGAATGAATCGACAAGGAAACAATGCATGACTTTACTACTGACTCAAAAGAAAAGCAGACTATCAATGGCGGGAATCTTCCCGCCGACTGATAGTCCGCTCTTTTTATAGTATTTACCTACTTGACTCTATATCAATTGGATTCTCCCATGATAGTAGTGGCAGATGATCCCCAAGTAAAGTTGCTCTTCAATGCCGAATTGGACTTCAAGTACGGTTGCTGAACCTTCGGTCCCTTCGTCCATTCTTCCGATTCGGATGTCAATGTATTCAACAGGTCTTGGAAGTGCATGGAAACTACGTGTTTCGGGTCCGGATTCTTGTAATATTCCAAATATTCCATCGGTACATATACCGTGCTCGGCCATGTCTTAAAGACAGTACACCATGTTGTCGGTTGGGTAGCACCTTCATCGGCATCACTACGGGCAACTTCCTTACACTGGAACGGTAATGACTTTAAGTGCAAAGTCTTGAGTGCCGTCACATTATCAAAGATGTATCCGTAAACATAAGTCATGGTACTCGGGAACCAAGCTTCATTTACTACCGAATTACCGAATGCATGGCGACCGATATAAGTCGGACCTTCGTTCACCACTACCGTTCTCAACTTGGTACAGTTACGACAAGCTTCTCTCGGTACGTATTGCAATCCTGTCGGGAATGAAATATTCTCCAGAAGGTTACATCCGTTGAATACACCATTCTTCAGCGTTTCATTCTCCACTTCCGTCATATCCAAAGTTTTCAGGTTGTAGCCCTTACCCGCTGTCATCATGTTCTTCAGTAAGTTCAAATCGGTATCGTTGAGTCTGCCCTTCAACTCCAGGCTAGTGATGGATTCCCAATCTTTATAGATTTCGTCATCAATAAGACTCTGCAATACATTTGTCAAACCTCCCGGAGCCGGAATTTCAATCTGAGTGGCCGCAGCCTGACGGATAACCATATAGTCTTTCTTGTTTTCATAACCCTTGCGATAGATGTAAACGGTAGCCTGACGTTCTCTCAGTACCTTATTCACATCGTACGTGAAGATGACACGTTCGGGCATGGAGTTGTTTGCCATATGCAGCCAACCATTCTCTGCCGTATAGCCACTTTCTTCCGGATATACGATATCCACCAAAATCTCGTTCTTCGGATCGGTCAACGTAGACTGTACGCTATACTTCACGGTAGCGGCACTGCCCAGCTTATCCAAACTTATTCTGAAATCGTTCTTGTTGGTAATAACCAGTTCCACATCGCTTGCCTGAGCTTGAGTCACGATAAACTCTTCTCTCACCTTCTTGTCGGCAGCGGCACAAAGCGCGATCGTTGCCGTACGTTCGCCACCGGTATTTTCTTTCACGGAAACAAGGAAGGTAGAGTCGCCCTTGGCATCTATAGCAGGCTTGAACGAAATCCAATCCTGATCGTTCTTATCAATATCAATCGTCAAATCCCTCGGTCCGTTGGTATTGGTTGCCTTATATTTCAACAGAATCGAATCTTCTTTCGATGCCAGGTTAGTGAACATTTCCTTGTTATCGACCGTAATGACAGGTTTGGGTAGACCGGTCTGGAAGATATTCATCGTAGCCTTTACATTATCATTATCTTTCGAAGAGATTTCAATGGTACCTCTACGAATATCAAACTTCTGATTCGGCAACACCTTAAAGTACAGTGTATGGTTTTCCATCGCACGTGTCTCCGGTTCACCTGCGGGGCGTTCGTCTGTCGGCATGATCCAGCCCGTGTCACCGGAATAGAGGAAACTGGTTTTATACTCTCCTGTGTTGATTCCAAACTCTACGGAAATAATATGCTCACCGGCATCCAGGTTTTCGTAGGCCTTCGGGTCGGTGATTACCACCGCATCCTTCTGTGCCTGATAGATAACGAAATCAAACTTAAAGCCACCGGACACGAGAGAAAAATTAGCACGGCGTGCATCCGGTTCCACATTTTCGGCTGCAGCTACCCATACTTTGTTGCCTTCGCCGGCCGTTCCTTCGCGTTCAAACAGCACTACCCAGCTATTATCCACACCTTCCGAATCATCCAGTACGATATGCCAATCCTGATTGGCATTGAATGTCAGTACTTGAGCGGAATTTCCCGCAGAAGAAAAACTGAAGGTGGACGCTTCGTTCACGATCTCCAATTTAGGCTCTAGCGGCGTCACCACTTCCGGACCGGTTTCATCGTCACCACATGCAGTCAGTAACGATGCCACCAAACATCCGGTCAAGCCGATATATTTCCAATTGATAAAATTTATCGCTTTCATGCTTATTTCACTTTAAATTCTTCTTTTACAATATTAAGGTATTTCATACCGTATCCATTCCCGTAATTCGGGTCAGTCGGTTCGATAGCCTGATCCACATTCCAACGGTTAAAAGAATCGATGATGACCATCGGACGCTTTCCCAAATTCATCTTGGCAACATTACACATCTTACGGAACATATCTTCATCCTTAAATACCACCGGGAAGTTATAGAACTGAGTTCCATCACCATCTATCCACTGATTGAACGAAGGTGAAACGCTAGGTACGAAGTCTACTCCGTAATTAGCCCACTCATATTCGCGGTTGTACTTAAAGTTCTGGTCGATGCACTGCGGATAGCAGGTAGGACGGAACCAGTCGGTCTGATTGTACATATTATCCATGTACACAGCATCCACTTTTCCGCTCAGGAAGAAGTTATGCCAGCGTGCGGGAGGCGTCCAGCGTTCCTGACGTGCTAAGATATAGATCTCAAGCCCATTGCCATTGCCGTCTTTTACATTTTCACGTACTCTTTCACGGATCGTATTATAAAGTTTCTCAGAATCGCGTGCATACAACTTATCAGCATTCCAGACTACAATCATCGGTTTGCCGTCTACAGTATAGTAAAGATCGTTGTTCGTACAGAAACGGCTTGTCAGGTTGACAAAAAAGCTATAAAGTTGCTCACAACGTGCAGAGACACCATTTTCATCGGCATCATCTTCTATCATGGCGGTATTATTCAGTCCGCTTGCAAAATTATTCATATCCATAGAAACCGCATAACGCAAACCTCCCCACTCAATACCTTCCGAGTTGGGATTCAGTCCCGCCATATAGTTCACGAAATTCACGTTACCTTCGTTCAGCAAATCTCCCTTACTGGTATCCAGACCGATGTTCGGCAAGATAAGGAAATTGATACCGGCATTATTTGCCCAGGTAAGGTGCTGCTGAATCAAGTCAGCAGTTTCGGCTTTATTGATATCCATCGAATAACGTCCCAGCACCGGACGCACATTCGGACAAAGCTGTGGATACTGTCCGCTCTGATTATATTCACCAATCAACCGCGCATACTTCTTTTCATCCACCCCCGTACTACCCAAGTTCCAATAAATGGCTCCTACCGGAATATCGCTGCTCGGTCTGATTTGCGGAATCTCATAGTTCAAGAAATGATCATCGATGGAAGGACCGTCATCTGTCGGTGAACAGGCCGATCCGGCCACCAGTCCCAACGTCAGGCATATTGCAAGACCTGTCTTATTAAAAATCTTATACTTTTTCATTTTTCAGTCATTACTTAATTACTACTTTTCTACCTTATAAACTAAAAGTGTAGCTTCTATCAAGAAGTTATAAGCCTTGTCCAAAGCCTCTTCGGCATCCTTGATACCAGTCAGCTCACGGGCATTCTTCAAGAACTCTTCATAAGTCTGTCCATACTTCTTGGCTTGGAAATCCATGTTGAACTGTACATAATCAATATTCTCCCAGCTGGCTATCATTTCTTCCTGATTAGGTACAGGTTTTGCGAACTGAAGCATTGTGAAGATATTGTCTCCCCAACGGGCGGCATTAGGCTTCGGGCTATTCTTCTGTAACAAATCGATAGCTCTGTAATAAGCCTCTGCATTTGTCTGACGTTCCGCATCCGGGAAGTAAAGGCGTTCGGGCCAGCCATAGTACATATTTCCGCCTTCTTCATAAGCCTGAGATCCGTTCAGAAACAGAGGCGGAAGGTTCAATGCACGTGTGCGGCGTTCCATACGCCAGGCAGACATTCCATCCAGGAAGTCGGCAAACCAGCGTTGTTTGTAGATTTGTTCCAACTGTCCTTCTTTACCGTCTGCTCCGTTGATGTCGGCAGTCATCAGTTTACGGGTATCATAGAATCCTTTATGACTGGTTCCCCAGGCGATTCCTTCCTGAGCCATATAGGCAGCAGAAGAAGCAGACAAGCCGTTCTCTTCGAACGAAGCACGGATGCCTTCTTCATAATAGGTCTGTGCATCCTTGGATCCCAAGTCGAACTTCACTTTCGCCTCAGCGCAAAGGAAACAAGCATCTGCCCAGCGCAGTAAAGGCATCGTAGCGTCCATTGCATAATATCTCGGGTTGATGTAGCATCTGTTGTCTTCATTCATTGACAACGGATCAGGGATTTCTCTTGTACCGTTCGGGTCGGTCGGGTCGATCGGTCTTCTCCAGCCGAACGGTGTACGGGCACCCGGATTGTCCGGTGTAGGAACGTATGGAATGGAGTAACGTACACGCAATGAATCACGCACTTCATATCCATCTATCATCCATTGCAGATGTTCCTGCTGATCGCTGGCAGAACAACCGCTCACATCACAGTCGTGTGAACGAGTCAGCACATCCGTCATACGATAAGGCTGGCGTTCCGGCCAATAAACGTTGGAGCCGTCGAAGTAAGTCTCCATACGCGGATCGTTGTATGAGAACAGATAAATGGCGAAATATTCGTTCATGGAAGGGATCAGTCCCCAGTTTGCTTTCGTCTGAATTTCTTCTTTATACAAACGAGTGTAATACCAGGAACAGTCTTTGTCGATCACCGTTCCATATTTGGGAGCAAACGCATCGTCCAGAGAACTGAACAGCCATTCTTCATGTCCCATAGATTTCGCAGCATATTCGCGTGCTTTCTCTTCGCTGATGTTCTGGATATTCATGGCTATCTCCAGGCGTAATGTATTAGCCAGTTTACGCCATTTCTGCACATCTCCGTTATAAACAGGGTCTTTCAGAATCTTATCAGTGGATGATTCGTCGAACTCATCGACTGCCTGATCCAGCCAACCCAAAATGGAATAGTAAGCATCGGCTTCCGAATCATAATCAAAGATACGCTTGTCCGTTCCTCCGTCCATACCGGCATGGCTTAGTCCGACCGGACCATAGAGTGACAGTAACTGGTAGTAAGTGAATGCTTTCCATGTCTTTACAACAGCCAGACTGTTAGGCAAAGAGCCATCATCGTATGCTTTTGCCAGCTCTTCCAGGTCGCGCAGAATCTCTACATAAAACTTACGGTAGAATCCGTCTCCCCTTTCGTTCCACGGTGTCTGGAAAGCGACGTTAGTAATGTAACGTGAATAACTCCACATACGGTTATTATTCAATTCACTGATCGCATTCATTGTTTTGTAAACCGTACCGGGGAAAATACTCTGTAGATTTACCTCATACAATTTGTTCGGGTCCGAGTTGATGGTTTCGAAACCGTCCGTACACCCCACGGCAGTCGATGCCAGCAGGAGTAACGGTAATATTTTGTTTTTCAATTTCATGCTTTACGAATTTAAAAAGAAACTTTAATATCAAATCCATAGGTTGCGGAAGGCAGGTTGAAACCACGTTCGAAACCTTGTGCATTTCCTGTTGTACTCGTTGCCTGCGGATCCAGCCCGTGCGGTGTATTGGCAAACAGGGTAGCAATATTTCGTCCGACAGCCGCCACACGGAATGTCTGGAACGGAGTCTTTCTCAGCCATTTTTTCGGTAAATCGTAGCTGACAGTGATTTCACGCAACTTCACATAAGAAGCATCGTAGATGAAACGGGAAATATCGCGAGAGGTATAGTGCATCCAATAGCGTTCGGGGGTACAATAACCCAATACTTGTTGTCCAGCCAGCCCTTCTACGTCTTCGTCATAACGGCAATTAGGAAGAACTACCCCTTTAGGACGTCCCCAGTCAGGATAAATCTGTCCGTTTGCAGTCGGTGTGTTGGCGTTCTGAGGACGCATGAAGCCATATCGTTCTTCGTCCGACTCACCCAAAATCTTTCTGGAGAAGAAATCCGCGTCACGACCTTCCAATGATTTGACGGATTGTCCGTCTACAGAACTCTGGATGGATGTCTGAGAGAAGAACTTACCACCCTTCTGGAAGTCGAACATGACAGAGAAGGAGAAATTACCCAAACGGAACACGTTGTTCCAGCCACCTCGCCAGTCGGCTTGTACACAGCCTAAATATTCATAGTCCTGTCCTTCTTTCGGCGACCCGTCGAGCTGACAAAGAATGTATCCTTCGGCATCGCGCTTAAATGTCTTCGCATAGATAGCACCGTAGGGCTTGCCTACTTCCGCATAAGACTTCACGTTGTACACACCGCTACCAATCTGTATCTTGTCGATACCTTCGGGCAATGATTCTACCATGGAATTGTTCTTTGACCAGTTGAAAATGGTTTTCCACTCGAAGTTCTTCACTTTCACCGGCACACCGCTCACGGAGATTTCCCAACCCTTGTTGGAGATTTTACCGGAGTTGATGATTACACGCTGGTAATTGGATAAATAAGAAAGTTCCGACTCGACAATCTGATCACGAGTGTATTTGTCATAGTAAGTAACATCTGCTGTCAGGCGTCCGTCCAGCAAACGGACTTCCGCACCGATTTCTTTTGATATGGTTGTTTCCGGTTTCAAGTTCGGATTCTTACGTACGGCGTCGCCCTGGAACCATGCCATGTCATTACGGAACAGACCTCCGTAACTGTAACTGTTAATCAAACGGTCGAAACCGGCATCGTTACCCACGCGGGCAATAGAACCACGCAACTTGGCGAATGAGAATGTCTTGCTCTTCAGTTTGGGGAAGATTTCCGTCAACACGGCACTGGCACTACCGGAAGCATAGAAGTAAGAATTGTTGGCTTTCGGCAAAGAACTTGACCAGTCGTTACGGAAAGTTCCGTCTACAAACAAACCATGATACCCCAAAGACAACATACCGAATACGGACTGTTTCTCTTTCGCATTCACACTTTCCGTCCCACTCAATATAGAGGCATTGTTGGACAATGACTTCACATCCGGAGCTGCCAGTTGAGAAACCTGATTCCAAAGTTTATACCAGTCATTCTTTTGCATAGAAGTACCCAAGTTAGCACTGAGGCTGACCTTCTTGATATTGCGGTTATAAGAAATAACTCCTTCATAGTTGTAGTTGTTGGAGGCTTCACGGAAAGTTTCGTACTGTCCGTCGATATCCCACATGGTATAATAATTGTCAAACTTCCAACCGTTCTTGTTTGCCTTTTCTACACTGGCACGCAAACGGATATTCATTCCCTGAATCGGTTTGATATTAAGAGTCAGGTTACCACGGAAGTTATTACGGCCGTCACCATTGCTGATTTCGTTCAGCAGCCAGTAAGGATTGTAGAATCCGTTACCACGCGTGAAGGCTTCACCTGTCTCGCGCTTCCACGGCAATAATTCCTCCATAACGACGTCACGCGGCATATTCATGATGGCACGCATCGGGTTACGATTACTGTCCCCTTTAAAGTCACGGTTATCGGCTGTTTCCAGCTGATAGTTAACGGAGATTTCACTGGACAGCCATTTAGCCAGATCCATATTCACACGCAGGTCAAATGTGTGACGCTTCATGTTATCAAAGTTCTTCAGCATTCCGTCGTAGTCGATACCCGTATAGTTGAAACGGATACCTGCTCCATTGAATACCTTATTGACCGAAACACTATGAGTCATGGCTACACCCATTTCATACATATCCGTAATACCATTCTTATTAGGTACATAAGAACGTATCTGATTATTACGTCCCACCAGGTCAAAGCCTAACATCGGCAACCCCCATGAGCGTTGGTTCGGATTCGCCCAGTTAAATACAAAAATACCATAAGGCAGGCTGGGGTCATAAGCATAACCGTTCTTTGAGTTGGAACCATAATAGTTGAATCCGTCACCCACACCGACAGCCGGAAGGCTGGCCGAACCATAAACATTCTGATAGGCAGGAAATTCACGCAAGAAAGTAAACTGCATATTGTAGCCATAAGAAACACCGAGTCCGGATTTCTTTGTAGCCTTACGGGTAGTGATCAGAATAACGCCATTGGCAGCATCAGATCCATACAAGGCAGCCGCATTGGCACCTTTCAAAACTTCGATTGATTCAATATCGTCCGGGCTGATAGCTGAAGCAGGATTACCGTAGTCCAGGTCTCCATCTTCTCCCATCGGGTTCATGATGGGCACACCGTCAATTACGTACAACGGCTGGTTATTTCCGGTCAAGGAGTTGTTACCACGAATTTCTACACGGGTAGAAGACAACGGACCGCCATTCGAGATAAAATTAACGCCCGAAACTTTACCGCTCAGGCTATTCAATAAGTTCGGGTCACGTGTATCCAGCAAAGATTCCGTGTCAATGGACTGACGGGCATATCCCAACGATTTGGATTCACGGCTGATACCCAATGCCGTAACCACGACATCGTTCAGTTCTTTGACATCCTCACTTAGAACGATGCGCAGCAGATCATTGTTTTTCAAGGTAGCCAGTCTGATAGTCTTTACAGCATAACCTATGAATCTTACATTCAGAATAGCATCTTTCGGCACATTGTTCAAGGTAAATTGTCCCTCCATATTTGTCGCAGTAGCTAAGTTTTGGTTTCCAACCACCGTAATATTAGCACCTGGAAGCGGATCACCAAACTCGTCAACAACGACTCCAGTGACCTTTCGGTTTTGCGCCGAAAGTGAAAGTGCGAAGAACGTGAGCAATACCATCAGGCACGTCCCTATCCTCCAGCTTCTTTTCAGATAAAGTTTCTCCATATTAGCTTAAGTTTATAATTAATAAATTTGTTCTTTTCATTTTTCTACAGTGATGGTGAAGTAGTTCAAATCAGGTTTGCCCGCCACAATGTTCAGCACGGTACGGCGCCAGCCGTTCACATCGCTCTTCATGGTGAAAGCGTCGACAGTAACCCATTCGCCTCCGGTAGCAGGAAGTTCTACGACAGGACCTTGTCTTCTTTTCGTGCCTTCGCCAAAATCAAAACGGATTTTAGCATCTTCTTTGGCAGCATAACATACCTTGACTGTAATATCTCCGGCAGCATAAGGCAGTTCTTTCCATTCCATCCACTCACCCGCCTCTGTGCTGGTGACGTACCATTCGGTGTTCTTATCCGGAGCCACACCGGCTATTTTGGCAACATCCAGACTTCCGGTACGGTATTGATTACCGCTATTCTTAGCAGATACATCGAAGAAGTAATCGCAGGCCTCCATTTCTACACGGAATGATTCGGCCCATGCCCGGCTGCTACTGTATTTACGGAGAATGTTCAGACGCTGATTGGGGAAGTCATAGTAAATGTTGTCGGTACTTCTCCAATAAGCAGCATTCTCGGCCATATCGGTAAAACCTTCCAGGAAGACCAGATCAGCACTCTTCGCAACCATATCGTCCAAAGCATCCGTCAAACGTTTGCCGTGATCTGCATCAAAAAACATACGGGTACCCGATTTATCATTGGTATAGAAAGCCGGAACAGCCACACCTACAGTTTTTCCATTGAAGGTACGTACCGTCCAGGAACTACGGGTGGGAGCCTGCTCAGCAGCAATAAACCAATCGTTCAGTGATTCTACGACTGATTCGTCCACCTCTTTATCACGGTCCTGAAAGGCTCTGTCGGCACAAATAAAGAGATCTTCGCCATAAGCCGACTTGAAGTCAGCATGAATCTTGTTCAGAATAGTCTTTAATTTGCCCTTACAGTCTATTTTCTTGTTGCCCAATGCAGCATAGTCTACATTAAGGAAACCATTGATGCTCCACAAAAACAGGACAGGTTTGCCGTCTATGCGAAGAAGATACTTGTTATTAGCTTTATTCTCGCCATAAAAGTTATCGAAGGCCAGTTTTATATTGTAGTCCCATATATACTTATATATATCGTCCAAATTGTCCAGCGGATACATCACCTCTTCATCGGTCAGTCCCTTGTTTTGCTGAGTTTCGGCATTAATGAATGTAGCATAAGTCTGGTACAAATCAAAATTGCGGGCAGCCGCCCAAGAAGCCGGACAGTCATCGAAGATGGCAATCTTCAGATTTTCTTCATTCCGGCGCTGTAAAGCAGCAATGAAATCTTTGATACGGGTAGGATCACCATGATCTCTGTCATAAGCAGGATCAGTGTCGGCCTTCGGCAAGCGTCCGCGGCAATTGGGAGCTACATAATCCAAACCACTATACACCATCTCTTCCACCAGATTATCCCACCACTCTGTTTCCGTAGCTCCAAAAGACTTCACTTCGAAAAGCGGCTTATTATAAAAGGTTGTAGAACTTGTCCCGCCACTGGCAGCATCTTCTCCATTGCGGAGATTCTTCTGGAAGCTGAACAATGCACCCATCAGGAAATTATGTTCGGGAATGTTACTCTCTACCGCAGGAGCAGGAAGTATGAACGTCCCTTCTGTCGGTATAACCGGGTCCGGATTAGTCTCAGGAACAATAGTATTGTCCTCATCAGAACAGCTAACAATCATGGAAGCTAATACAAGCCCCATCGTGATTTTCAAATAATTTTTCACGGTCTCTTTTTTATATTATACATTTGCTATTTGTTACACCTCGAAAACACCCTTTTTATCTATTATTTAAGAAAGCGTCGACTGAACAAACTTAATATTTAAGGTTATTTTTGAGTTCTGATGCAAAGTAACAAGAGCCTGCTTAAGATTTTTTATAAAATACGATTAAACTCTGATTAATTTCTAATTAATTTTAAAACTAATACTATCTTCTTATAATTTTTCGCAATCTTAGGTATTAATTTCGGGAAAAGGGGGAAGTTTTATATCCTATAATATGCTGTCCATACCCTATTTATTTATCCAAATGAACATTCATTTCCTGCAAAAAGAAGAATATTTCAAGTAGAAAGGCTAAAAAGGGGAATAAGGCAAATACTATACAAACATAACACAAATCAGGAGATATCCAATTAGTAACTTATCCGATTATATAAGATGTGGATTTTTAGTATTACAATGGCGTTATTCCTGGTAGATTTTCAAAGCGCTCCCGTGATTATTTGCATAAATTCCGCATTTAAGGGATATTTAATAGTCAATTAAGCGAAAATTAAGCTCTCACTTAACTACCTGTCTCTATATTTGCCACATCATTTTTCGTGATCAAACTGTGAATTGCAGTCTTTGCCAAATCATAATTTTAAATACAATGAACTTTTAAACTACAAAATCATATCATGAATCAAATTAGCAAAGTATTTTTAGCTTGCGCCTGTAGCCTGTCCGGTCTGACAACGCAAGCCCAAGATCAAACCGTATGGAGCAATGATTTCTCCAATGCCTCCCAACCACTGAATACTGTGGGACGTGGTGTCTGTCGGGTGAACGATGGAGTATTTCATTCGCGCAGCGCTTATGCCCTCTTCGGCAATCCTGAGTGGAAAGATTATACCCTGTCTTTCAAGGCACGTGCCCCGAAAGACGCCGAACAGGTACAGATATGGGCAGGCTTCCGTACACATAGCCGAAGCCGTCCACGCGCGCGTCGGCTATGCCCATTGCGCGCATCTCCTCCGCCAGCATCCGCGCCAGGTCCAGCTGGCGCTCCGTAGTGGGCGTTCGCCCCGTGCCGTCCTGGGATGTAGTGTGTACTTTTACATAATTCATCAGGCGTTCATAAGCGCGCATTGTTCAGCTCTCCTTTGCTTTATCGCCGCACCGGGCTTTGTGGTTCAGGCGCCCGGACAAGTCCATGCCCGGGTTTGCGCCTGCTTTCGTTCCGGGACAGACTCACTTTTCCCCGTCCCTGTCTTTTTTGCGTCCGAAGCGGCGCTTCTGCTCCGGCGCGGGCTGCGGATCGGCCGTTTTTTCAGCCGTACGGGTGATGGTCACCTTCGTCACAGCGCGGGGCGTGGCTTCCGCTACGGTGAGGGTATAACCCAGTGTCTCCAGCGGCAGCGTCTCGCCCCGGCGCAGCAGCGCACGGTAGCGGTCAATGGCGCACTGCCGCGCCGTCCGCACCACCAGCCGCCGCCGATGGGTCTCGTCTGCGGGCAGGTGTGCCCCGCGCCAGAGCTTGTAAAATGTGTCGGCCTCGGCCTCCTCGGCGGTCTCGCCCTCTAGTTCGAGTCCGGCGTCCTGCGCCGCCAGCGCGGCCTCCTCGTCCGCGAAATCCACTTCGGCACCGGCCGGCACGGCCTCCTCGCCGG
>ERZ857693.3122-NODE-3122-length-14519-cov-21.115252_pt1 | contig 14519 bp, 8 predicted proteins | sample MGYA00519765_ERZ857693 | MGnify/ENA primary metagenome ERZ857693 (study PRJEB31778, sample SAMEA3449354) | human gut metagenome | biome: human gut; feature: human-associated habitat; material: faeces | place: United Kingdom | collected 2010/2012 ... | reverse complement strand
TTCGTGACCTTGTGGGAAGTGTAACCCGTCCGGTGAAAGAGTTGAAAGGCTTTGAGAAGATTTTCCTGAAAGCCGGTGAATCTAAAAAAGTATCTTTCAAGATTACTCCCGAATTGCTGAAGTTCTACAACTACAATCTTGATTTTGTATGCGAGTCCGGTGACTTTGAGGTGATGATTGGCAGAAATAGCCAGGACGTAAAGAAAGCAGCGTTCAAGTTACTCTAACTGATTCTCAAGACGGCAATATGCAGCATTCGAGCCACTGCGTTGAGATGGCATTGTTGCTGCATATTGTCTACATCTTCACTGCAAACGTTTTGCAGTATTTGCTTGGTATATAATCTATCGTATAATGGCAATCGGTTATGGAAATCTTATGGTCGGCTTTGAGGCAGTGAAAGGTATGACGTTCTTGAATATGGGATAAAAAACTTCAGAATAGGATAAAAGCCCCCTTTGCTTTTCTATCTTCTTGCTCTATATATATGAATAGTACCTAAATATTTATTGTACTTTTATATTCCTTATAATCTGTCGTTTATGTTATACAGTAGTAGTAATGATGTACCCCTCCGGTGAACTGTGGTACTCTTGTGGTAGCTTGTTTTTTGACATATATCAACTTCTCCGGTATGTTTGCAAAAGAATTTTAAATCAATACAAAATGAAGAAAAATCTACTAATTACATGTGTGATGTTATTGTTTGCCATTACTTCGATGGCACAGAACAAAATTACGATTTCGGGTGTCGTTACGGACAAGACAGGCGAAACTGTTATCGGTGCTTCTGTTCGTGTAAAAGGGCAGGAGAGTAAAGGTAGTATTACTGATATAAATGGTAAATATCAGATTGTTGATGTGGCATCTAATGCTACCTTGATTTTTAGTTATATAGGTATGCGTGAGCAGGAGATTGCCGTAAATGGGCGTTCAACTATCAATGTGAAGATGGAAGAGGACAGCCAGCTCATTGATGAGGTGGTTGTAGTTGGTTATGGTAGTGCCAAGAAACGCGACTTGACCGGTTCTATCGTTACTGTGAAAGCGGACGAGATTGCCTCTAAGCCTTCTACCAATCCACTGGCATCCATACAGGGTAAGGTTGCCGGTGTACAGGTGGTGAATACGGGTCGTGCAGGACAAGACCCTGAAATCCGTGTTCGCGGTACGAACTCCATTAACGGTTTCAAACCCCTTTATGTGGTAGATGGACTGTTCACGGACAATATCAATTATCTGAACACTGCGGATATTGAATCTATGGAAATCTTGAAAGACCCTTCTTCTTTGGCTATTTTCGGTGTGCGTGGTGCCAATGGTGTAATCATCATTACTACTAAAAGGGCAAAAATAGGGAAGACGATGGTCAACATCAACTCTTCAGTGGGTTGGAAGGTTATTTATGACCGTGTAGGTGTGACGAATGCCGAAGAGTTTAAGATGCTGTACAACGAGCAGTTGATATCTCAAGGAAGCGACCCTTATGATTATACTCAATGGACTGGTAATACTGATTGGCAGAATGAGATATTCCAGACAGGTTTTCTGACCAATAACAATGTGAGCATTACGGGTGCAACGGATAAGAGTAAGTTTTATTTGGGTTTGGGTTACGTCATGGAAGAAGGTTCCATTAAAACGGAAAAGCTCAATAAGTTTACCGTAAACTTGAACAGTGAATATAGCGTAACCGATTTCCTGCGTTTTGGTTTCCAGCTTAATGGAGTTCGTGCCAAGTATCTTGATGCAAAGGGTGTGGATGGTGCTTTGAAGGCTGCTCCTATTGCTCCTACTCATGACCTTGAATCGGGACTGATACATACGCTGCCCGACTTCCAGCGTGCACAAGTGTGGAATCCTCTTATTGAAACAGAGCTGCGCGGTGCTCACAACAAGTCTGAAAACTATCGCGTGGCAGGTAATGTGTTCGGAGAGATAGATATTCTGAAGAACCTTACGTTCAAAGCAACTTTCTCTATGGACTATGCTTCCAGTCAGGGACGTTCATATTCTCCGCTGATTTATGTTTATAATCCCGATGTGGAGGGGGGGAAAGAACGGTTGACTGAAAGAGAAAGTGTGAACCAAAGCAAGTCTACCTCTCTTGCTGCACAGTCTGACTATGTGTTGACTTATCTCGGACAGTTTGGCAATCATGGATTGACATTGACTGCCGGTCTTACAACCAATTACAATGAGTCTTCCAGTTTGAGTGGTGGACGCAGCCAGCTTGCGGGCTACGGCATTTTGGTGGGCGACGACCCGGACAGATGGTGGCTCTCTACCATCGACGATGTATCTACGGCAACTAATGGCGGTTCTCAGAGTGACAGATTTACCATGTCTTATTTGTTCAGAGCATTGTATAACTACAAGAATCGTTATTTACTTAATGCTTCTTTCCGTAGGGACGGTTCATCTGTTTTCTATAAGACAGGTAATACTTGGGACAACTTTTACTCTTTCGGTGCCGGTTGGGTAATGACCGAAGAGAAGTTTATGCAGAACCAGAATGTAATTAACTTCTTGAAGTTGAAAGGCTCTTGGGGTGTGTTGGGTAGCCAGAATACTGGTTCCAGTTATCCGGCATATGCCACCATTGTTAGTTCGGGTTCAGCTGTGTTCGGTGACAATATCATTGCGGGTAAAGGCCCCAACAAACTGATTTCACCTACTTTGGGATGGGAACGTAATTATTCATGGGAAGTAGGTTTTGACATGCATATGTTCAATGATCGTTTGCAGCTTTCTCCGGTTTATTATAACAAAACAACAAAAGATATGTTGACTTCCATTCCGGGTATTGCAGGTACTGTTCCCGGATTACAGAATGTGGGTGAGATTCGCAATCGCGGTTTTGAACTTAGTGCTTCTTGGAACGACAAGATTGGGGAAGATTGGAGATATGGATTAGGTGCTAATTTGAGCACTATTGATAACAAGGTGCTTTCACTGGTAAACAAAGACTATAATATTATCAGTGGTCCCTCACGTGTTTCCGAAGGTTATCCGATTGGCTATTTCTATGGTTACAAGGTTGAGGGTGTATATCAGAACGAAGACGACATCCGTTTCTCTCCGATTAACTCGGTTGGCTCGGTAACACCGGGTGACTTGAAATTTGCTGATGTTGACGGTAATGGCAAAATTACTGATAATGACCGTACAATGATAGGTAATCCAACTCCTGATTTTACTTACGGTTTTAATGTTAATTTGGGATGGAAGAATCTGGACCTGACTGTTGACATGATGGGTGTTTATGGAAATGAAATTTACCGTAATTGGGGAAGCAGTAGCTATGCACAACTGAATTATCGCACAGAGCAATTGAATCGTTGGCATGGAGAGGGCACTTCCAATTGGGAGCCCTTGCTCGACCCTTCACACAAAATAAATCAGGAGGCTTCCACGTATTTCATCGAAGATGGCAGTTTCTTCAGAATCCGTAATATCGAATTGGGGTATAACTTTGACAAACGACTGTTGAATCGTATCAAGGTACAGTCACTGCGTCTTTATACCAATGTGCAGAATCCCAAGACCTGGAGCCGTAATGGAGGATATACTCCGGAAGTGGGCGGAAGTGCTATTTCGTTTGGTATTGATGGTGGAGGCTATCCTATGCCTACAGTTTATACGATTGGTTTTAATTTGACTTTCTAAAATTATATAGAGACAGACTATGAAGAAGATATTTTATTATATAGCATTTTTAGCAGTAAGCTTTGCACTAACTTCGTGTGAGGATATGTTTGATAGAAAACCGCTTGGACAACAGACAGAGGATGATTTGACTGGTGGTACTTATGAAACACAGGTTTTTAATATGTATGCCAAGTTGCGCGGTTTTCATTTGACAAGCGGCAATACTGCATTGGCAATCCACGGTATGCGTTCTGAGGACGCAGAGAAAGGAAGTACATTGTCCGATGGAGCTGCTACCGGCAAGATGTTCGATGACTTTGAATATTTGGCAAGTAATGGGATGATTAAGAGTTATTGGAATGATAACTATTCATTGATACATAAGGTAAATGATTTGCTTGATGAGATGAGCCAAAATCCGTCATTGACAGAAGGTGACCTCGTCAATAAGGGGGAAGCTTTGTTTGTACGTGCTTTCTGTTATTTCAACCTTGTACGCGCTTTTGGTGAAGTGCCTTTGATTGACTTTAAAGTTTATGATGCAGCTGAGGCAAATGTTCCAAAGTCTTCTGTGGCAAAGATATATGAATTAATAGATTCTGACCTTACGGAAGCCGAAAACAGTCTGCCCAGAACGTGGGAGCAACTTTATGTAGGTCGTCTCACTTGGGGAGCTGCTCGTTCTCTTCATGCACGCACATACATGATGCGTAATGACTGGGGGAATATGAAGGCTGCCGCTGAAGAAGTGATTAACTCCGGTTTATATAATCTGAAAACACCTTATGAAGACATATTCCGAGAAAAAGGTGAAAACTGTAGTGAATCTGTTTTTGAATTGCAATGTACGGCAACAGAATCACAACCAGGTTCTAATGACATAGGAAGCCAGTTTGCTTCCGTTCAGGGTGTACGTGGCGCAGGCGAGTGGAATCTCGGTTGGGGGCAACACACCGCTACTCAAGAATTGGCAGATGCTTTTGAAGAGGGAGATCCGAGAAAAGACGAAACTTTGCTTTATTTTATACGCAACGGCAAGGACGATCCAGAGTCCATACCTGCTAACAAGCCTTATGGTGAGAAACCTATTTCGAATGCTGATGTTATAGCTAAATACTTTAACAAGAAGGCATATACGGACCCGGCGATGCGTTTGAAATTCACAAAGGGAGGATATTGGGTAAATATTCGTCTGATACGTTATGCTGATGTGGTATTAATGGCTTCCGAAGCTGCTTGTGAATTGGGTGATTTATCTTCTGCCCGTAACTATTTGGAGATGGTGCGCGCTCGTGCTCGTGGCAATAATATCGGAATTCTACCGGAAGTGACGACCAACAACCAGAATGAACTGCGTGAGGCCATTCGTCATGAAAGACGTGTTGAGTTAGGTATGGAGTTCGACCGTTTCTACGACTTGGTTCGTTGGGGTATTGCTAAAGAGGTACTTCATGCGGCAGGCAAGACCGGTTATCAAGACAGACATGCTTTGTTGCCCATTCCGCAAGACGAAATTGACAAGTCGAATGGTGTATTGGTTCAAAATCCCAATTATTAATCTATAAATGTACTAACTACTTATGAAAAAATATATAGTATCTGTGGCTTCTTGCCTGTTTGCATTGTGTATGCAGTCTTGTTTTCAGGATATGGATCATCCTGCTTTCGACTACCCTGAGAGTACAGGTGAAGTACCTACTACCCCTTTGAAGATGTATCTTCCTTTTGATGAAGAGGACATTCGGGATAAAGGTGAATGGGGATTTTTGGTAGCAGATAACGGTAATGCCAAGTTTGCGGAAGACGGAATCGCTGGCATGGCCTATCAAGGTGCTGAGAATGCTTACATTTTGGCCAAGACTCCTTCTATATTGGAAAATAACATGCCCACTATCGGTGATTTGACTGTAGCTTTCTGGATGAGAACCACTAAGAATACTTCTGCGCAAGGTTTGTTCTCTATCCCTAACTCTATTAAATTCTGGGGCAACTTCGACATCTTCTTGGAGAATAATAATAGCGAGACTCAGGCATTTTTCAAGGTTCATATCTTCAATCAGACAGCAAAAGAGAATGATGAAAGATGGGTTGAGGCAAAAATAGATGATATTTTTGGTAGCGAATGGGTGCATCTGGCTTTTGTGTATGATGGCAATACTTCTACCATTACTGTTTATCGTAATGGTGAGGGTGTCTTTACCAAAGAATTGCCAGATTGTGGGAAATTGAAGTTTAATAATGTAGGCGCTTCTTTGGCTGTTGGTGCATTTCAGTTCAGCACTACTCCGAGTCTTACTTCGGGTGCAGGAGCACAAACCTGGGCAAAGAACTTTCCCGGTCAGCTTGATCAGTTCCGCTTATATGACAAGGTGTTGACGGCAACCGAAATTCAGAGTATTTACTCTGGAAAAGAATGAAGCTACACTTTAATCTGATGATAGGATGAAAGTATTATATTTCATAGTATGTCTTTTGTTGGTTGCGTGCAGTGGTGATAATCAACCTGAAGTGAATCAGCCTTTCGAGTTGAAGAATATCATTGTGGGTGACCAACAAAACCAACAGACATTTGAGAATGTTGCTCCCAATGTAGCCATTGTTTTGGAGTTCTCGGATGCTGTAGATGAGGCTTCAGCCCGTAACAATATTGCTTTGAAACATGAGGAGCTTCCTGTAAGCTGCGATTATGAGTTCCTGCAAGAGAAAAAAGTATCGGTGACTCCTAAGGGAGGCTTTAAAGTCTTGTCATCGTATAAATTGATTGTCAATCCGGGGGTGAAATCCACTTCCGGGACACTGCTTTCCAATGGCAAGGTTTGTATGATTAAGACTGGAATGGATGATACAGACAAGTTTGAGCGTATCCCTGATGAGGACTTGTTGACATTGGTACAGAAGCAGACCTTTAAGTACTTCTGGGACTTTGGGCATGAATATTCCGGAATGGCGCGCGAACGTACTACTTCGGGCGATGTCGTTACTACCGGTGGTACCGGCTTTGGCGTGATGGCCATGCTGGTAGCTGCTGAACGGGGCTTTATTACCCGTCAGCAAGCTGTTGAACGAGTGCAGAAGATAGTTACTTTTCTTGATAAGGAATGTACGGCTTATCATGGTGCTTATGCACATTGGATAAATGGCGCAACGGGAGCAACCAAACCTTTCAGTGAGAAAGACAACGGTGCCGATTTGGTTGAGACATCCTTGTTATTTCAAGGTTTGCTTGCCGCTCGAGCCTATTTCAAGGAAAATACGGAAGTAGAAAGCAGGTTGCGTGCCGACATAACCCGTCTTTGGGAAGCTATTGACTGGACCTGGTTCCGGAAAAATGGTGAAGATGTACTATATTGGCATTGGAGTCCCGATTACGGTTTTGAGAAGAACCTGGCAATAAGAGGATGGAATGAGTGTCTGATTACTTATATACTTGCTGCTTCGTCTCCAACACATGCTATCGATAAAGTTGTATATGAAGCGGGCTGGGCTAAAAATGGAGGAATCAGGAATGGAAAATCTTATTATGGCATCACTCTTCCTTTAGGTTCGGATAAAGGGGGACCGCTGTTCTTATCTCAATATTCTTTTCTAGGCATTAACCCACAAGGACTGGAAGACCAATATGCCGATTACTGGATGCAAAATCGCAATCATACGTTGATTAATTACAATTATTGTAAGGAAAATCCTAAAGGATATACGGGTTATAGCGCTTCTTGTTGGGGGGTGACGGCAAGTGACGGCGATACGGGATATTCAGCTCATTCACCTACTAATGATAAAGGGGTCATTGCTCCAACAGCTGCTTTGTCTGCATTTCCTTATACTCCGGAGGAGTCAATGGAAGCGCTGCATTTCTTCTATTATAAGATGGGAGACAAACTTTGGAAAGATTATGGTTTTATAGATGCCTTTAATTTGACGGCAGATTGGTACGATACTCAGTACATAGCCATTGACCAAGGGCCGATAATCTGTATGATAGAGAATTATAGAACAGGTCTCCTTTGGAATTTATTTATGTCTATACCGGAAATCCAACAAGGACTGAAGAAGCTTGGCTTTCAGAGTCCGTGCTTAAACTAAAAGAATGATTATGATGAGAATATTAATATATTTGATACTTTTGCTATACCCTTTTAATTTGATTTCGGGACAGAAAAAGCAGAAGCGGCTTTCTGACGACGAACTTATGACCCTCGTTCAGAAGCAAACTTTCCGTTACTTTTGGGATTTTGCCCATCCTGAATCCGGATTGGCGCATGAACGGAGTAACGGTGGTGCCGAGACAGCTACCATTGGTGGGTCGGGATTCGGAGTGATGGCTATCATTGTCGGCATAGAACGCGGGTTTATCACCCGTGAACAAGGTGCTGAACGTATACTGAAGATTGTTCGTTTCTTGAGCGACAAGAATACCGACAGTTATCACGGCATGTGGGCACATTGGATGAACGGTAAAACCGGTAAGACCATTCCTTTCAGCCGTAAGGATGATGGAGCCGATATTGTAGAATCCGCTTTCATGTTCGAAGGTTTGTTGGCTGCCCATCAGTATTTTATAAAGGATAATCCGACGGAAAACCGTATCCGGGGAATGATTAATAATCTGTGGCGCCAAGCAGAGTGGAATTTTTTCACTCAGGGGCAAGATGTGATGTATTGGCATTGGTCACCCTATAACGGGTGGGCGATGAACCATCAGATTAAAGGTCATAACGAGTGCCACATTATTTATATTTTAGGTGCGTCTTCTCCTACTTATCCGATTGCCGAGAGTGTTTATCATAAAGGCTGGGTCAATGCGAATACTTTTCTGAATGGTCGGGAGTATTATGGCATCAGGCTTCCTCTCGGAAACGATAACGGTAAGGGCGGTCCTTTGTTCTTTACTCATTACTCTTACATGGGGCTTGATCCGCATGGCTTGAAGGACCGCTATGCTGACTACGAGGAACAAATGAAGGCCCATACCTTGATTAACCGTGCCTATTGTATCGACAATCCGAAGGGATATAAGGGTTACGGTGAGAAATGCTGGGGATTGACAGCCAGTGACGGTGATAAAGGCTATTCGGCCCATAGCCCCGGAAATGATCGCGGCGTGATTACGCCTACTGCGGCCCTTTCATCCATCCCTTATACACCGGAATATTCTTTGGAGGCCATGCGCTATTTCTATGAAGAACTGGGTGACCGTCTTTGGGGTGAATATGGGTTCAAAGATGCATTTAATCTGACTGAGGATTGGTTTGCGCCTTCGTATCTTGCCATTGACCAGGGACCGATTATTGTGATGATAGAGAACTATCGCACCGGTTTAATTTGGAAGCTTTTCATGAGTCATCCCGATGTACAGAAGGGATTGAAGAGATTAGGCTTTACGTCTCCTTATTTGAATAAGGCTGATTAGGTTTGGCAGGATTTGATTTTGGTAAATTTTATATAGATTAAAAAGGATTATAACCATGAAAAACGTGCTTTTCAATAGTGTATTGGTTGCTTTCGTATTGCTTGTCGCCTCGTGCGGCAAGCAACCGGAAGCTAAGGTGGAGGTGATGTCGTTTAATATCCGTCTGGATCATGTAGCGGACAGTATGAATAACTGGAAATACCGTAAGGATAATGCAGCACAGATGATTGCTTATTATGCTCCGGACATTGTGGGCATGCAGGAGGTGGTAAAGAATCAACTCAATGACTTGAAGGAGCGTCTTCCTCAATATACTGCCCTTGGCGTAGGTCGTGCAGATGGAAAAGAGAAAGGCGAATATTGCTCCCTTTTTTATAAGACAGAGCGTTTTGAGCTTTTAAAGAACGGAGATTTCGGACTGAGTGAGACTCCCGATTCCATCGGAAAGAAAGGCTGGGATGCGGCATGCGAGCGTATCGTGACTTGGGCTGTGTTGAAAGACAAGGTGAGTGGCAGGAAAGTAGCTGCTTTCAACACCCACTTTGACCATGTAGGTGAGGTGGCACGTCGAGAAAGCGCTAAGTTAATACTCGAGAAGATAAAGCAAATAGCGGGAGAGCTTCCGGTAATTATCACTGGAGACTTTAATGGAACGGTAGACTCCGAGCCGGTCACTATATTGACGGAAGGTGGAATGAGGAACGCTTGTTCCACGGCAAAGGTCGTTTACGGACCGACATGGAGCTTTCATGACTTCGGACGTATTCCGGTGGAGAAGCGCAGGCTGATAGATTTTATATTCGTAAATGCTTCTGTAGAGGTGGAGCGTTACCGCACAGTTGGCGATAAGCCGGACAATGGCTATCTTTCCGACCATGCTCCCGTATTGGTTACTTTGAAACTGTAAAGAGGCACTCGTCTAATTCTATTCTGCATTATTTACAAATCATAAGGGCTCAAGAAACACTTGTATACTGAACCTGATTCAGTCGTATAGTGAATGCCATTCAGTCGTATACTGAATAGGGTTCAGTCGTATACTGAATGCACTGTATTCTAACTGTACTGATAATCAGTAAATTATAAAACGGTGTTACGCCTTTGATAAATTACAACAAATAATGAATACATGAAAAATAAACTATCCTGGGGAATTGCCTTGTTGCCCTTTGTTCCTTCGGTTTGGATGCAAGGACAAGAACAGAAACAAGGAATAGGAAACAGGCGTCCTAACATTATTTTTATCATGAGTGATGACCATGCCCGACAAGCAATGAGTATATATGGACATCCCATAGGTAAAATAGCTCCTACTCCCCATATTGACCGTATTGGGCATGAAGGGGCGGTATTTCAGAATAATTACTGTTGCAATTCCATTTCCGGTCCCAGTCGTGCAGCCATACTGACTGGTAAGCATAGTCATAAGAATGGTTTTATGAGGAATGGAAATAAAGGATTTGACGGTTCGCAGCAGACACTGCCGAAGATATTGCAAGCAAACGGTTATGAAACAGCCATTATCGGCAAGTGGCATCTTGTTTCAAAGCCTACCGGGTTTGACCATTGGATGATTTTGAATGATCAGGGAGATTATTATAATCCGTATTTTATTACCGAGGGAGATACCACTCGGCATAAAGGATATGTAACTGACCTCATCACTCAATATTGTGAAGACTGGATGAGTGGGCGCGAGGATAAGAATAAACCTTTTTTCTTGATGATGCATCACAAAGCCATTCACCGTAATTGGGTGCCTGCCGAACGGCATTATCATTTGTACGAACACACGCAGTTCCCTTTACCCGACAATTATTATGATGCATACGAAGGACGTTATGCGGCACAAATGCAGAAGATGAATATATACCGTGATATGTACGAAGGTCACGACTTGAAGATGGTTGCGGGTATGAATAGCGACAGTCTGCTATTCGACCCGTGGCCTCATGCTTTTCTTGGTACGATGGAGCCGGATGAGCGCCGCCGTTTTATGGATGCCTATCGTGAACGGAACAATGAATTTTATTCGAAACAGCGTACTTTCAAAGAGGTGGCAGAATGGAAATATCAGCGTTATTTGCAGGATTATATGGCTTGTGTGGCAAGCGTGGACGAGAGTGTAGGAGAAATATTGGATTATTTGAAGCGTACCGGATTGGATAAAAATACGATTGTCGTTTATACTACAGACCAGGGGTTCTATCTGGGCGAGCACGGTTGGTTTGATAAACGTTTTATGTACGAGGAGTCTTTCGGTATGCCGATGGTAATGAGCTGGCCGGGACATATTAAGCCTGGAACGCAGGTAACAGGATTAACTCAAAATATTGATTTCGCTCCCACTTTTCTCGATATGTGTGGAATTGAGATTCCTGAAGACATGCAGGGAGTGTCATTTCGTCGGTTGGTAGAGGGAGAAAATACTCCACGAAACTGGAGGAAGTCACTTTACTATCACTATTATGAATTCCCCGGTTTTCATAGTGTCCGTGCACATTACGGTGTCAAGATGGAGCGCTATAAATTGATGCATTTTTATGTGGATGACAAGTGGGAACTTTATGATTTGAAGGAGGACCCGGCAGAAATGCATAATTTGTATGGTGAAAAAGGGATGGAGAAGGTTGCTGCAGAATTGAAAGCGGAACTTGCCCGCCTGCAGGAAGAATATGATGTTCCTGAATCTCTGTGCAAATAATAGTGCATATTTCGTGATGTATAAATGAATATTTAGAAATATAAATGTGGATAATATGATGAAAAGATTAAGTGGTCTGGTGCTGCTGTTGTGTTTGGCGAATTTCCTTTCTGCACAGGACATGCGTATGGATACTTATTGTAATCCTTTGAATATCGATTACACGTATATGATTTATAATTCGGATAAGAGTATCTCCTACCGTTCCGGTGCCGATCCTGCCGTGGTGGAGTTTCGGGGTGAATATTATATGTTTGTCACCCGTTCACACGGTTATTGGCGTTCCAGGGATTTGCTGAACTGGGAGTTTGTACGTCCGGGCAGGAACTGGTATCCGCAAGGGTGTAATGCTCCGGCGGCACATAATTACAAAGATTCGGTACTTTATGTGACCGGTGATCCTTCCGGTTCCATGAGTATCCTTTATACGGATAATCCGGCTTCAGGAAACTGGGAAGCTGTTCCGGCAATTTTGCATAATCTGCAAGATCCCGATTTGTTTATTGACGATGACGGTAAAGCGTATATGTTCTGGGGTTCTTCCAATGTGTATCCTATCAGGGGAATGGAACTGGACAAGAACCGGCGTTTCATCAAGAAGGGAGAAACGAAAGAACTCTTCAATTTGGATATGCCTAAACATGGCTGGGAACGTTTCGGTGAAAACCATACGGATACTGTATTGGGCGGATATATTGAGGGGCCTTGGCTGACGAAGCATAATGGGAAATACTATATGCAATACGGTGCTCCGGGAACGGAATTCAATGTCTATGCCGATGGTGTTTATGTGGCCGATTATCCGATGGGGCCTTATACTTACCAAAAGCATAATCCGGTGTCCTACAAGCCGGGTGGTTATATGAACGGTGCCGGACATGGAAGTACCGTGCTTGGTCCTGGGGGGCAGTATTGGCATTTTGCTTCGATGTCACTCTCTATCAATGTGAATTGGGAACGTCGCCTTTGTATGTTTCCGGCAGGGTTTGATAAAGATGGCATTATGTATGTAGATACCCGTTTCGGAGACTATCCCCGTTATGCACCTGCCGTACCGGGCAAGGCTGGACAGTTCCGTGGCTGGATGTTGCTCTCGTATGGCAAGCCGGTGACGGCTTTTACTACAAAAGACGAATTTAAGGCAGATGCCCTAACGGATGAACTGACTAAAACTTTTTGGCTTGCCGAGGCTAATGACGAACGGCAGTGGGTGATGATTGATTTAGAGAAACCTGCTGATGTGTATGCTGTTCAGATAAACTATCACGATTATCAAAGTAATATGTACGGTCGCTACGAAGGACTCCATCACCGTTATCTCATCGAAGGTTCTCTTGATGGTGAGAATTGGGATATATTGGTGGACCGTAAGGAAAGTTATAGGGATACTCCGAATGATTATGTTGAACTGGCATTACCCAAGTCTGCCCGTTATATCCGTTATAAAAATATAGATATACCGACACCGAATCTGGCTATATCTGAACTTCGCGTCTTTGGATTGGGTACGGGGAAGGCACCGCAACAACCCAAAAAGTTGGTACTTGACCGCCAAGCAGACCGTCGTGACATCTCCATCCGTTGGGAGGCTGTGAAAGGTGCACAAGGTTACAACATACTTTGGGGCATTGCACCGGACAAACTTTACAGCTCTTGGATGGTCTATGATAAGACTGATTTATTGATGAAAACCCTTACTGCTGATCAGGATTATTATTTTTGTGTGGAGGCTTTCAATGAAAATGGTGTATCTTTACGTTCGGAAGTTAAACATGTAAAATAAATAATAAGATGAAACGTATAATCGGCATCCTTTGTGGATTATTCTTTTTCTTGTTTTCGTTTGCACAAGAAACCTTTCAAAAGGAAACTTATATCTCTTCCCGTGGAGATACATTGTTGTATCGTTTGTTGCGTCCAGAGGTGATGAAACCTGATGAAAAGTATCCTTTGGTGCTTTTTCTGCATGGTGCCGGAGAGCGTGGCAATGATAATGAGAAACAATTGGTTCATGGTGGGCAGATGTGGCTTAATCCTGTAAACCGCGAAAAGTATCCGGCGTTTATTTTGGCTCCGCAGTGTCCTGAAACCGGATATTGGGCATATACGGAGCGCCCTTCATCTTTTGCTCCGGCAGATATGCCGTTGGAAGTGCCTGTTTCTCCTATTTTCCGTACGTTGAAAGAGTTGTTGGATTTCTATCTGGCCATGCCGCAGATAGACAAAGACCGTATCTATGTTATGGGACTTTCTATGGGAGGAATGGGTACATTTGACATGGCTGTCCGCTATCCGGAGATTTTTGCGGCAGCAATACCTATTTGTGGAACAGTGAATCCGGCACGGTTGAAGGCTGGCAAATCGGTCAAGTTCCGTATTTTTCATGGAGATGCGGATAATGTAGTAACTCCTGAAGGATCGCGTGCAGCATATCGGGCCTTGAAAGCTATTGGTGCCGATGTGGAATATATTGAATTTCCTGGTTGTAATCATGGTAGTTGGAATCCGGCTTTCAACTATCCTGATTTTATGGAGTGGCTGTTTAATCAGAAGAAAAAATGATGAGAATATTGTCTGTTATCGGAGCGCTCTTTTTAGGGGGCGCTTTTTTAACTTCTTGCACCACTTCCGGTCGGGTAAGTACTTTTGTGGTATTGCCGGATACGCAGACTTATCTGGAGCAATGTCCGGAGGTCTTCGATTCGCAAGTGGACTGGTTGGTTGCCAACCGTAAGAAAATAGATGCCGTGTTCC
>ERZ857693.3115-NODE-3115-length-14533-cov-31.190565_pt1 | contig 14533 bp, 7 predicted proteins | sample MGYA00519765_ERZ857693 | MGnify/ENA primary metagenome ERZ857693 (study PRJEB31778, sample SAMEA3449354) | human gut metagenome | biome: human gut; feature: human-associated habitat; material: faeces | place: United Kingdom | collected 2010/2012 ... | reverse complement strand
TGTAGCTGCCCGGAGCAAACAGATGGTCGGGGGCATGGGTGGCGGAAGTCTCCGTACCCGTATAGTCACCCATGGTGACCGTCCACGTGGCAGGTATGTCGATACCCTCACCGCGGGCCGACCAGTCGGCTGTCACCGCAATCTTCCCGCTGTCGGGGTGTGGCGTGTCATAGAGCGTGTCCTTCACGCAGGAAGAGAGCAGCACGGCGGCTGCCATTCCCATCATATTTATATATTGTCTTGCTTTCATATTCTATTCCTCCGTGTTAGAATAACTTCCATACCAATGTCACACCGGCATTGATGGGGCCCCACCAGTCCTTTGTTTCGTTGCCGCGGCGTACACGTACACCGTCGATGACTTCATATTTTTCGAAATCGGCATTCAGGTAGCCCAGACCGAGGTTGAAATCAAGAGCCAGTGCCTTGTTCAGCCGCAGCTGATAGCCGGCGGTGATGCCGCCACCCATCAGGTCGCCCTGCTTGCCTGCTTCGGAGAACTTGTAGTTGAACTGTCCGGCCTTGAACATCGCGCCCAGATACCAGGCTTTCTTCTCACCCATATAGTAACGCACTTCCGGAGCCACTTCCCAGAGTGCATAGCGGCGGTCCTTGTCGCTCCACGTCCATGAAGTCCACGAGCCGTTTACGGCAATGCCCCACGATGGGCAGATGCGCCATTCCACGCCAAGATCTGGTGTCAGGGTAGCCCAGCGCAGCAGGTTGGCACGCAGGGAGAGATGATAATCAGTTGTGATTTTGGTTTCCGACGGCGTGTCGGCAAGTGTATTTTGTTGAGCGGCTTTCTCGGCTTCTGCCTTTTCAGCGGCAAGTCGGGCTTCTTCCGCCTTGCGCTGCTCTTCGGCAAGCCGTTCCTGTTCGGCACGCTTCTCGGCTTCCAGTCGTTCGGTTTCCGCCTTGCGTCGTGCTTCCGCTTCCGCATCCGTCACGGCTGTTTCCTTTACCGGTACCGTCAGGCGCACGGTGACAAAATCACCCTCTGTCACATGATTGCGGGTAATGAAGTTTTCTTCCTTGATTTTCGCTCGTGTAATCAGTTCTGATTTCACACGGTTGGCTCGAATCTTCGCTGTTGCAAGGTTCTTGACTTCACTGCTCTGCGAATTGCAGTATCCGTCAACCAATAGCGGCAGTTTGCCGTCAAGAATTGTTGCTTTGTTGTTTTCGATACATTCCAACAGGCGGGCAAGTTCCGTGTCATTGCCATTCCAAGGCACGTAGAACATGTCCTTCTGCGGAACGAACCGGAAGGTGTAGGTCGTGTCTGCTTTCTGCTGCGCAATGACAGGAAAAGTTAGCGTCATCAGCCACAGAAACAGGGTAAGAAAAGTGATTTTTCTGCTCATATAAACTTGAATTCATTATCTTTGTCATCTCCAAAGGTAATAAATGCCATTCAGCGCCCAAAATATTACAAAAACTTTTTTTGCTAAAACACAGCGTTTTATAAAAATTGTCGTTTGAGCACTTTTCGCATTGTCGTCTGAGCACTTATTTTGTCAAATCGGCACTTTTTGAGTTGTCGAATTAGCACTTTTGTGGCTGTCGAATTAGCACTTTTTGTAGTATGAGCACTTTTGGAAAATGGGTTTCTGAGAGCTTTTTCATCGGATTTTTACCACGCAAATCACTTCAGATTTGCTTTTTTCCACTTGGCAGGCGTACATCCTTCCTTCTCGGAAAATAATTTGATAAAGTTACTGCGGGAAAGAAAACCGGAAGACTCAGCCAGCTTCTGTATATTGATTTCCGGATGTTCCTTCAGTATGTTTTTCGCATACTCCAACCGGAGACCGGTTATCCATTCGCGGAATGTCATTTTATACGTAGTCTTGATATAAGCGGAAAGATAGGTACGGTTCGTATGAAGTATTTCGGACAGTTCTTTTATGGTAAGTCCCTGCTGGACATAGCCGTCTGTCTTTATCCAGTTGGCCACTTTCTCTATAATTTCTGTATAGGACACTGGAACTTCTTTCTCAGAAACTATTTTAGGTTCTGTTTCTGTATCTGTCAGAAGTTCTTCTTCAGACTGTATATCTTGCTCAAAAGCATTTTCCACCTGTTCATAGAACAGCAGGTAGTTCTGATAGCTGTAGAAAAGATAGCTGTAGAACGGTATTGACGACAAAATCCAGATAAAAACATATTTGTCTGGCAGAAATGTCAGCAATCCGCATCCGACACCGAAGATAACAGCCCAATAAGTGAATATGGAAAGCCATTCGATATATGTACCTATATCATCCGCCTGAGTTTCATTGAAAATCCGAATGGCTCTACGGTATGCAATTATGACTCTGCGAGCTAAAACGACTCCAAAAACGACTAACCATACAGCTAAAGCAAATAAAGAGAATTTTTGCATGATTCCGCTTGGCAACAGGAACAACACAACTCCGGAAAGAGTTGAAAATATAATCCATAAAATGATATGTGTCCACACACGCCGTTTGGTAATGTAAAAACGATCAAGCAACATTATCAATGCCGAACTGAACAGAGAATAGCACAGGAAGTATGTGGACATGTTCATCAATATGGCAGAATCCGCATTTTTGAATCGGATACCAAAGAAGAAATGTACCGAATAATTTGCCGAAAGCAGCAGCATAGCTATACCCATAATCTGTCGGGAGCGGAGATAATTCTTGAAAATTTTCTTTTCAGGAGTCTTTGCAAACAAAAAATAAAAGCCGAAGAATAACATCAACGGCAGTGCGGTATAAAGTGAAAAACTGTATATAGATGGCTCCATTGTTATGCTTATTTGATTTTGATACAAAGTTACGTCTTTTTCTTCACAAATAGACACATAATCTATGATTTAACGTTATAGATTCGGTCATATTAGATTGAAAAATTATTAGAATTAAAGCCAGTGGTGAAAAATTCAACCACTGGCTTTTTCTGTCAAGACTTCGATATTAAAGTTTTACACCTTTGGATTCCGATAAACCGGGTCTCCCTATAATTAAATGACTGCGTACAAAGTCCACGTGCGGGCTTTCCGGCTGTTGTTCCGTCTGTTTTTTCTCGTTGCCTTGCCGGTTCTCTTCCGTGTTTTCCTGAGCCGGAGCCAGCTCAAGCTGTATCTTGCGGTCCAGTGCGGCGAGTTCGGACTTCAGCTGTTTCAGCTCGTCCTCCTTCTTCCACACCTTGCCCGCTATCTCCTGCAACTGCGGAATCTCCTTTTCCAGCACTTCGTTCTTAGACTTGTACTGGTCGATGATGGTCGGAATCCTCTCCAATGCGTTCAGAAAGTTTCGTGCGGCAGCAATCGGGTCTGCCATCGCCAGATGCCCGTTGTTGTAGGTGTACTTGTAGTTACCCTCCACCACGAAGCGGTTGTCAGTGAACTCCAGACCTTCTTTGAGTGTCCTCTCGCTGACCACCTTTATCGGAAAGCCGTAAAGTTCCCCGACAGCCTTGTACAGTCCACCAGTCGTGGCGTTCTTGGCGATTTCCTGCAAACGCTTACCGATGACCTTCTCATCCGTTGAATCCACGCCGTCCACCTTGACAAGATTAAGGCGGCTGCCTTCCTTATCAGTCTGCACAACGGAAAGAAAACGGTTCCAGTCTTCCGTCATGGCTTCGATGAAAGCCGTGTTGTTGCGCAGTTCTCCCGTCTTGGATTCCAGCTTGAACTCCGAATCGCGCTTGCCCTTGTTGAACGACTTGCGTTCCCCTTCGAGCGAGGCGATACGCTTCTCTAATTTCGCCTTATCCAAAAGGTCGGTATTGCCGGAGAGCAACGCCATATACTCCGAGAAGTTCATACCCGATTTTTCGTCCATTGCTCCCTCGTCGATGGTACGTGCGCCCATCGCTCCACTTTTGAGCTGCGATATGAACGTCTGCTTGCAGTGCAGCAGATTGAACTTGTAGCTGTCCAGCGACTTTTCCACCGCGTAGATGATGATATCCACGTTGTTCTCGGCAAAATGCTTAGCAATCTCGTTCCCGGCTCTAACACCCCGTCCGTCACGCTGTTGCAGGTCGGACGGTCGATCGGGTAGGTCAAGGGCATTACTGCCCTCTTCCCCCCTCAGAACCGTACGTGAGAGTTTCCCCTCATACGGCTCAAGCTTTTCTAAATCTCTATTCTTATATAGAGACCGGCTCATACTACTTCTTTCTGTTGTCATTGGATTTGAGGGATATTTTGAAACATTCGTCATGAACCAATATATTGCACTTTCGTCCTTTTTGAACGGTTGGCAGTACATTCCATGCCTTGTGCGTATCTATCGGCTCTCCACATATTGGACATATTCTCCCTTGCTTTTCCCATAGGTGAAGCAAAGATTTACGTCCTTTTAGTGATACAAGCATTTTCGACTTCATTCTCTTGTTGAAGTATAAACGACAATCCGTGTCAAATGGATTCATATCTCCTTTAATCTGCGTATATGGCAGGAAAGGGAATGAAGACGAGAGCGTCAGCAATGTTAGCTGGTCATCCTTCCCATTTGACTTCTTGAACTTGGCAGCAAATGTCCAACTATTACCTCGGATGTTATGCCAATAACGGTCTTTAATCCATCGCTTCCCTTTCTTGGAATGGCGACGTTTAGCCCATTGCCATAGGGAGAGGAATATTTGATGGTCAATTCTGTGAAAAGAATCACGCGTTGCACCATGCTGATAATAAGCTCCCCAACCTCGGATTTTAGCGTTCAACATTCTGATTAAAGACTCCTGCTTACAACCCTTATTGCCTTTTATCACCTTACGGATATTCTCCATAAAGCGTTTTTCGGCTTTCTTGGTCGGCTTGGTCAATATTTCATTGCCGTATTTGCGGATATTAAAACCAAGAAAATCGAACCCGTCACGAATGTTGGTTATCACCGTCTTTTCTTCAGACAGGGTAAGCCCTCTTTCCGCCATGAACTCGGCTACCAAAGGCTTGATTTCGTTTTCAAGCGTTTCTCTGTTCTCACAAGTGATGATAAAGTCATCGGCATAACGTACCAGATTCACCATTGGAGAATAATGTTCCCCTTTTATGGTTCTTCTTTTATATCTCTCTGCGAGAACTTTCTGCAATCCGTCTAATGTCATATTGGCAAGCGTGGGAGAGATTATACCACCTTGAGGTGTACCCTCCTCTGTCGGGAACATCTGTTTATTAAAGATATAGCCACATTTCAACCATTTTCGGAGCATCGCCTTATCCATCGGAATGTTGACGAGTAACCATTCATGGCTGATATGGTCAAAGCACCCTTTTATATCCCCTTCCAAAATCCATTCGGGAGAATAGCCTTTTCGAAGGATATTATGACATTGCGTTACTGCATCCATACAACGACGTTCCTTACGGAATCCGTATGAACGAGTATCGGCTGTCGTCTCAGCTACTGGTTCCAATGCCATGAGGTAGAGTGCTTGCATGGCTCTGTCTTTTAATGTAGGTATTCCCAATGGGCGCAGTTTGCCATTACTCTTTTTGATGTGAACTCTTCTCAAGGGCTTCGGCTGATAGCCTCTGCGTCTGAGGTCGTTTATTGCTTGCATTTTTGTTTCGGGTTTCTCCCATGTTTCCATGTCAACCCCAGGGGTATTACCCCCTCCGTTAGAAGTAACCCTCTTTACGGCTAAGGCTTTTGCGTAAAAAGAGTGGGTCAGCGTCCACTGCAAGGATTTCACCTTGTTGTGTTTGCCGTCCTTTTGAGCCTTTACAATACGTGCTTGTAGCTTTCTAACAGACAGCTCTGCCTTAGTCCAGTCAATGCTGTCCCAAAGCGTTTGCTGATTGTCAGCAGGTGCACACGATGTTTTGTTCTCGTTCATTTGCTTTCCTTCTTTTGAAAGTTCTAAAAGTTAATTGTAAAGAATCACCATTTGACAACACTCGACTTGCTTGCCTTCCGAATGTCGTCACAGAAGTCTGCCCACTTTCGTGTCGGATGATGTTGTCTGCACCAGCTCGTGATGTCGACTCAATCCGTATCCGTTCCATTACAGAACGGCATTCGCTTTTTCTGTTATCTTATACCTGCATACCATTCAGCGTTCATTACTGTCTGCTTACCTATCAATCTGTATGACAGGAGATATACAGGCTTACCATGTTCCACATAGATAACTGACGGATAGGTTAGGTTCTGTCTCATCCTCCGGCGGTGCTTGTGTCCGTGTAATCCTACCATGGAGAGGATTAGCCGACCGCTTCCCCTTTGGGGAGAGTGTATCAGTATCTTACACTCTTTCGTGACATTACGAAGTTTACTAACAGTTCGCTTACGCTAACCATACTATCCAGCCTCGCCACTCTACGGTATGATACTAACCGTACTTGACTTTCCCTCACGGTGCTGTCTCGTCTTACGAAAGTGTACTTTGTCCCAACCGCTTAATACAGCATTAAGGTGCATCGGTCGGTAGGCTACCGCTGACGGAACAGCGGGTTAAAGCTGATACTCGTAAGTATCATTCTAACAATTATCTATGCGACTTCATGTCGCACCCACGGTGTATCAAGGTGATGGATGGCGACGCATCTTTTCTGCGCATTCACGCCCGTTCCGAGCATACTTGTGGAGCCGAACAGCACTCGCACTGTCCCTGCGTTCATGGCATCTATCACCGCCTTACGAGCCTTATCCGTCTTACACTCCTGAATGAAGCGCACCTCACTTGCCGGTATGCCGTAATCCTCCACCAACTTGCGTTTTATCTCGCTGTACACGTTCCATCCTTCCCCCGGCTGATATGTACCCAAGTCGGAGAACACGAACTGCGTTCCTTTGTGCGCATCGTACTTGTGGTAATACTCTGCAATCATCTTGGCACAATGGCTTGCCTTGTTGTCGGGATGGTCCTCGTAGTTCGGGTCTATCATGCGCATATCAAGAGCCATCTTTCTCGCGTAGTCGGTGGCGATGAGCATCTTCGCCTTTTCCTCCGTTTCCGACAGGGGTAACCTGCCAAGCAGAGTGGCATCGCCGGTTTTGGCAAACTGCATCAGCTTCTGTATGAAGTCCTCCTGCTCCGGTGTGGGCGGTATGTGGTGCAGTATCTCATTCTTGTTTGGTCTGTCCACACCTACATCCTCCGCCGTGCGGTAGTCGGTAATCTCGTTGTAGAAGGCGGCAAGCTCCGGCACCTTGATGAAATAGCGAAAACGCTCCTTCTGAACGATATTGTTCGTTACGTTGAACTCAAAATCGGTCGTCTTTTTGGCGAAGATGGCAGCCCAAGCATCGAAACAGCGGATGTCCTGCCGTTCCAGTTCGTTGGGGCGCAGGTATTTGAAGAGCAGGTACAGTTCCGTCAGACTGTTGGAAATGGTCGTGCCCGAAAGGAACGTAGCCCCCAAGTCCTTGCCCGTGCGTTCCTGTATGGTACGGATGGCAAAGAGCATATTCAGAGCCTTCTGGCTTCCTTCCGAGTTTCCCAATCCCGCCACACGGTCATGACGGGTGTTGAAAGTCAAGTTCTTGAACTGGTGACTCTCGTCAATGAAGATGTGGTCGATGCCCATCTGCTTGAAGTCCACCACATCATCCGTGCGGGACTTGATAGCGTGTTCCACCTTCTCCAGCTTCGCCACAAGGTTGTGCTTGCGCTTCTCCAGCCCTTTCAGCATCGCCCGCGACACGTTCTTGCCCTGCTGCCGCAAGACTTCGAGGTTTTCCTCCACCGTGTCAAGCTCCGCCTGCAGGATGCGCTGCTGCAACTCCGGCGACTGCGGTATCTTCCCGAACTGGTCGTGCGACATGATGACGCAATCATAGTCGTTGTTCTTGATGTTGTTGAAGAAACGCACACGGTTGGCGGTCGAAAAGTCCTTTTCAGAAGCGTAGAGAATCCTCGCATTGGGATATGCCGCCTGATAGGTGGCGGCAATCTCCGCCACATTCGCTTTCAGCCCGATAATCATCGGCTTGTGCGCCAAGTTCAGACGCTTCATCTCATGTGCCGCTATGCACATTATCAGCGTCTTGCCGGTTCCCACCTCGTGGTCGCAGATCCCGCCGCCGTTCTGTTTCAGCATCCAGACGCAATCCTTTTGCGACGGGTAAACGCTCTTGATCCCCCGGCTTGCCAGCCCTTTCAGGTTGAGGTCGGGAAAAGTCTGGTGCGAGCCGTCATACTTCGGGCGCACGAAACAGTTGAACTTGCGGTTATACATCGTCACGAGCCGTTCCTTGAACTGCGGCGACTGTTCTTCCAGCCATTCGGAGAACCCGTTACGGATTTCGTCTATCTTCGCGTTGGCGAGCTGTATGCCCTCGCTGTCGCGTACCTTGATGTCGTTGCCGTTCTCGTCCTTGCCGATACTTTTCATCATGTCGGGGCAGGTGTTGTGCAGGGCGTGCTTCAACAGGTGCATACCGTCATAGTTCCGGTAATAGCCCTTTACTAAAAACTCGTCCGTGATCTTCATGGTGCGGTAGCCGCACGCCACGGAAAACTCGTCCATGCTTGCGGAGTAGGCTATTTTCACGTCCGTGTCGAAAAGGTGGCTCATGTAGGCGGCATACACGCCCGTGGGAATCCAGCGTTCCCCGAAATTGAAGTCGAGGTCTTCAAAGGCGATGCGCTGCGGTTCGGCCTCCTTCAATGCCTCCCACGCCTGTTTCACCTCCGGCATCCGCTCACTTTCGGGATTGTCCTCCATCCAGCCCTCTATGCGTTCCGCCTTCTCTATCACGTTCCCCGCGATGAAGCGGTCTTTGATTTCGTAACCGGTTACGAGCGGGTTGTAGAAGATGCGCCCCTTGAGGGCACCAAGCAGTTCCTCTTCCGTGGTGTCGGTTATCTCCCGCATATAGCCGAGATTGACCGTGCCGAACTTGTTGAGCGATGCGGACAAGGCTTCTTCGGGAGAGCCTGCATTGACACGGCTCTCCACCGAGAAGGAAACGGGACGGTCGAAGATGTCCGCCTTGACAAACTTGCCGTCCTCCGCACGTTCCAGCGAAAGGATGTCGCGCCCTCCGGCATCCATCATTACCAGTTTCACGTTCTGTCTGGCGTTGAGGTTACCGTAACGCATGACAAACTCATCGTAGTAGGTGTTGAGATACCCGCGCTGCGGTTTGTGTTCCGTATGGTTCTCCGTCTCGTGGCTATACAGACGTTCGTAAGCGTCACGGAGCGATATATACAGCATCGCTTTCTCTTTTTGATAGCCACGAAGGTCGAGCGGTTGGAAGGTCGCACCGTAAGGCGTGAGGTCTTTCAGGTAACCGAGATTGCGTGAAGCATCCAGCACCATCGAGCCGTCACGGTGGTGTGGCTCCAGCAGGCCGTTGAACGGACGGGGAGAAAGGTCCATGACTTCCTCCTTCGGCTTTTCCGTTTCAAGTTCCGGGAACAGGGAAGTGGCAACCGTTTCGGAAGTAGGCACAACTTCTGCCAGTGTTTCAGGTTGCTTTATTTCTTCCGTTTGTTCCGGCTTTTTATCCATATTGTCCGAAGAAGGCGCAAAAGCAGGGTTCAACGTGTCTTTGATACCCATCTTTTTCAGTTGTTCCTGCCTGTGCCGTTCTGCCTCAAGCCGTAGGGCCTTGCGCCGTTCCGCTGTCAGGCTCATCATTGTCTCATAGAAGCCGTTGATGGGAGGATTGGTTTCCCAATCCAGAGTGGCGTAAATGTCGTCCGGGGCGTTTGGCTTTTCGGCATTTTCCGGCTTTTCTTCCTTATTACCGTTTACCGGCTTGGCGGCTTCAACGGGTGGAGTAACTTTGACCTGCGGTTTAGGCGTGGACGGCATAGGCTTCGGCTTGCTTTCCTTTTTCGCTGCCTTTTTCTTTTTTGCCGGTTCCTCTATGGGCATACCCCAAAGGTCGAGCAGGGTAAGCTGCACGGCTGACGAATGATTGGGTTGGCGCGGCTCAATCTCCGGCTTTTCCCCTATGGGCTGTGCCTGCGGCTTCTCCACTCCCTTGACAGGCTCAATTACAGAAACGGGGGCTATTACAGAAGGTGATACCTTTTCTGTTTTCGGAGCAGGTTGCACTTCCGCAGCCGTGCTTTCCTCCTTTGTCGGATGCAGGCTGTGTTTCTCATACAGTTTCCTGTCAAGTTGTTGCAGTTCTATTTTCAGATGCTCCCGCAAGTCTTCCGCCAGTTGTGCGATGTCCCCACGGTGCAGGAGTTTATAGGCTGGTTTCCCGTATGGGTCGGTACTTCTGATCAAATCCGTGTGTGAAAGCGAGCAGATGCTCCATACATACCCATTTACGGAAGTGCCGATAGGGGTCTGTTCGGTCTGCACGAAGAGTTTTTCGTTGTAATACAGTTCACCGTTCTTTCCGCTGTTCTTTTGCAGGATAATCAGGTCGCTGCCCACCTCCGTTCCCGCGTTATCCGTAAAGAGGTTGTTCGGCAGGCGGGCTACGCCCACCAGATTGGCATGGTTCATCATATACTCGCGTATGGGCGCGTTGGTCGGGGCATCCAGTACCCCCTGCGAGGTGATGAACGCCACGATTCCGCCTTCACGCACCGCGTCAAGGCTTTTCAGGAAAAAGTAATTGTGTATCGTCCGTGCCGCCGAGTGCCTTGCAGGATCCTTGCTGCCCGAAAATTCCGGGTCGAACACCGCCACATCGCCAAACGGTATATTGGAGACAGCCAAATCAAAATGGTTCATGAACGGCTTTTCTATCTTCTCGAAGCCCTGTACCCTTACTTTCTGTCCGGGATGCAGGTGCTTCAGTATCTTGCCCGTCATCAGGTCTTTCTCAAAAGCCATGATGTCCGCGTCCGGTCTGTTCTCCAGCACGGCGTCCACGAATGCACCGACACCTGCCGACGGCTCCAGCACCCGGTCGGGACGGATGCCGTGTTCATGCAGCACGTCCGCGATGGTCCCGGTTATCTCCGGCGGGGTATAGAAGGCGGTCAGCACGGACTGCTTCATGGCATCCATATACCGTTTGTACTCCGTCTCGTCTTTTGTGTTCTCCCGCAGCAACCTGTGCAGTTCCACGGTAGGGGCAAACAGTTCGAGGTCGGACTTCGCCCAGTGGACGGCATCCGTCAGTTCCCTTGCAGGGTTGAGTATGCTCTTCAGTCCCCCGAACCCGCAATAACGCTCTAACAAGAGCCGTTCGCGTGCGGTGGGTGTGCGCTGTTCCCTGTCAAGGAGGAATGCCGTCCGTATCGCCTCGATGTTGTCCCTCAACCTCTGTTTGCGGTTAAACGCCATACTCTTCGATATAGAGGATGACGGCTCCCGTCAGCTCCGTGTAGAGCAGGTCATATTCGGGCGACAGGGCGAAATTGTCGTCCGAGAGGTCATAGATGGAGAATACGTTTCCGACAAGCGGCAGCAGCTTCTGGGTAAAGGCTTCACATTTTTCTCCCGGTACTTCACCCGCAAATTCGTTCTCCACGACTTCGCGCAGGATGGCGTGCCTGGAGTAGCGAAGGCCCTCCGTCAGCACCTTCATCGCCAGTTCCTGCGCCCCGTCGGCAGGATAGCCTTCGAGCCTTGCCCGTTCATACGCTTCGGCGGCACGGTCGGTTCTTTCTCGGATGAAGGCTTCATCGGCTGCCTGTTCGAACTTGTTCGTGGTGAGGTAGTCCAGCAGGTACAGACCGTAATAGGAAAAGTCGGTCCGACCCTCGTTTTTCTTCTTGTTGTTCATTTCTTTGGAATTTAGTGGATTGATAATGATGATAGGGATAATCGTTGGAAAACGAGAAGAAAAAGGCACCCGGTATCCCTCCGAGTGCCACCACTAAATCCAAAGTATGAGTGTAATCCGGTATCGAAGAACAATTCATTACTCTGAACCAGTGGCAAAGTTAAACATTTATTTTCTTCTTTTCGCAGAGGTCGCTTTACTTTTCCTTTCTGGGAACACGAAAACCGTGTTATAGTCCCCGTCAAAGGCGACTACGGCATCAAAACTCTTGCCCTGCTTGCTCTTGAATCCTTTGAGCAGTTTCGTGTGTCCGTCGGTGAGCAGGTTTTTGATTTCATCATCAGAGAGGGTGCGGTTTGCTTTCAGGCGGAACACGGGCAGACCGCACTCCGCGTTGTCGCAGCGGACGACCTTGCCGTAAAACTGCATCGTCCCCGCTCCGCACTTGGGACACTTGCAGCCGGAATCCCTGCGGGCGAACAGCTTGTCGCACGACAGCAGTTCGGAGGTAATTTCCCGTGTATATGCCTCAATCTTCCTGCGGAAGTCATCGGCGGGCAGTTCCCCACGCTCGATGCGTGCCAATTCCTTTTCCCATTCGCCCGTCATGGCGACATCGGCAATACGCATCGCCTTCACGACCGAGTAGAGGGCAAGCCCTTTTTCGGTGGGGACAAGCGACTTCTTGCAGCGTTCCATATAGCCGCGCTTGAAAAGCGTTTCGATGATGGACGCACGGGTGGCGGGCGTGCCGATGCCGCAATCCTTCATAGCCTGCCGCAATGCGTCGTCCTCTATCTCCTTGCCAGCCGTTTCCATCGCGGACAGCAGGGTGGCTTCGGTATGCAGCGGCTTGGGTTTGGTCTTTCCCTCCGTGATGGAGGCGGCTTTCAGTGCCAGTGTGTCGCCTTCCTGCCAACAGGGAATGGCGGCGGTTTCCTCTTGGCTGTTGTTCTCTTCTCCATTCTCCTTGCCATAGACGGCACGCCATCCGGCTTGCCTGATGATGCTGCCTTTTGCCACGAACTCCACTCCGGCACACTCTGCCGTGACGGTGGCAGTGTCCTTGACGCATTTTTCGGAGAAAGCCTCAAGCATGCGCCCGGCTATCATGTGATAGACGGTGCTGTCCTCTTTGGAGAGGAACAGCGGCTTCTCGCCCGTGACGAGCAGGGCATGGTGGTCTGTCACCTTGCCGCCGTCCAGGCTGCGGCGTGTCGGCACGGCTTTCGGCTGCAACTTGCCATTCCATTCGGGCAGGCTGCCGATGAAGGCAAGCAGCTTGGGGATTTCCGCGAACACGTCTTCGGGAATGTAGCGGCTTCCGGTTCGCGGATAGGTGATGAGCTTCTTCTCGTAGAGCTTCTGCGCGATTTCAAGCGTCTGTTCCGCCGTGAAGCCATGCTTGGCGTTGGCTTCCTTCTGGAGCGTGGTCAGGTCGTACAGGAGCGGTGTTTCCTCCGTCTTCTCCTTGCGTTCGGCTTTCGTGACGGTGGCTGTGCCTGCCGACTTCACCTTATCATACAGTTCCGTCGCAGGCTCTTTCTCTTTCCACTTTTCGGAAGAGGAAAACTTCACTGTTCCTTCGTCGCAGCCGTCCGTTGCGATATGGAGCTGCCAAAAGGCTTCGGGTGTGAAGCGGCGGTTCTCCCAATAGCGTGCGCACACCATTGCCAATGTAGGTGTCTGCACCCGTCCGATGGAATATGTGCCGTGTCCGGCGGCGATGGAGAGTGCCTGCGTGCCGTTGATGCCCACGAGCCAGTCTGATTCGCTCCGCGCTTTGGCGGCAAGATAGAGATTGTCGTATTTGCCGCCCGCTTCGAGGTTGCGCAGCCCCTCGCGGATAGCCTTGTCGGTAAGCGAGCTTATCCAAAGGCGCACAAACGGGGTGGTGCATCCGATATAATGGTAGAGGTATCGGAAGATAAGCTCACCCTCACGCCCTGCATCGGTCGCCACGATGATTTGTTCGCTCCTGTTGAACAGGGTGGCGATAACCTTTATCTGCGCCGCCACACCGCTGTCAGGCTTGTAACCCTTCTCCGTCTTGGTCTGGCGGGGGACGAGCGTGAAGGTGTCGGGGATGACGGGCAGGTTGTCACGGACGAAGCCGCGTATGCCGTAGCCGTCGGGCATGGCAAGCTGCACGAGGTGTCCGAACGCCCATGTCACGGCGTAGCCGCCTCCCTCGAAATATCCTTCCTCTCTCTTTGTCGCGCCCACGATACGGGCGATCTCACGTGCCACAGACGGCTTTTCTGCAATGATTGTCTTCATATTCTTCTGTCGTTTTGAATTTTACAAATGGTACTTCGGATTTAGTGGCGGACACCGGATTACATCTTCATGCCCTTATTGTTTCTTTTCTGCGGCTTCTCCTGCTGCTGTTGCTGTGCGGTGTCCTTCGGGGCGGTCTGTCCCTTCCGCAACGGTTCTTTCAGGTTCTTGGTAGCCTCGTTGGTCTTGCCCTCGCTGTTCACCGCCACCTGCGTGCGGCTCTCGTTGGACGGGGCGACCTTCTGAGCGTTGTCGGGGTTGGTGTCGTAGCGGTACGGGCGTCCCTTCTCCGGATTGAACTTGATGTACATCGTGGCGTGGAAGCCTTGCTTGTCGGTCACGTTCTCTAATTTCACGGCTTTGCCAGCCACGTAGTCGGCTTTCTGCTGCTCGGTGAAGTCCACGCCGCTCCATTTGCTGATGGGTCGGATGCTGCCGTCGGCGTTAGTCCACGTGTTGCGGCGTTGCTCCTTCTGCGTGTTGGCGGCATTCTCCGTACCCTGCGCCTGTCCCTGTGCGGGGTTGTTCTTCGTTTCCTGCGTCTGGACGGCACGGGGCGACCTGCCGGTTCCCGGCACGAACTCCACGCCGCGCTGCTCCACGTTCACTTGCAGGGT
>ERZ857693.3111-NODE-3111-length-14545-cov-15.576398_pt1 | contig 14545 bp, 6 predicted proteins | sample MGYA00519765_ERZ857693 | MGnify/ENA primary metagenome ERZ857693 (study PRJEB31778, sample SAMEA3449354) | human gut metagenome | biome: human gut; feature: human-associated habitat; material: faeces | place: United Kingdom | collected 2010/2012 ... | reverse complement strand
CGCAGGCGCGGGAACTCCTTGCGGGCGTCGACATAGGTGTCGTATTCGTACATCATGCAGCATTTGAGCTTCGAGCACTGTCCGGCCAGTTTCTGGGGATTGAGCGAAATCTCCTGTGCACGGGCGGCACCCGTCGTGACGCTCGAGAAGCTCGACATCCACGATGCGCAGCACAGCTCGCGCCCGCAGGCACCCAGCCCGCCGATGCGCCCGGCTTCCTGGCGTGCGCCGATCTGCTTCATTTCGATGCGGATGTGGAACCGCTCGGCGAAGACCTTGATCAGTTCGCGAAAATCGACACGCTCGTCGGCGATATAGTAGAAAATAGCCTTGATCTTGTCCCCCTGGTATTCCACGTCGCCGATCTTCATGTTGAGTCCCATGTCGGCGGCGATCTGGCGCGATGCGATCATCGTTTCATGTTCGAGGGCGATGGCCTCCTGCCATTTCTCGATGTCGTAGGGCTTGGCCTTGCGGTAAACTTTCTTGAACTCGCCGTTGTAGGGGTTGAATCCCGTGCGGCGCATCTGGCGTGCTATCAGGTCGCCCGTGAGCGAAACGACGCCGATGTCGTGTCCGGGCGATGCCTCGACCGCCACGATGTCGCCCCGCTTGAGCTGCAGGTTGTTGGCGTTCTGGTAGAACGAGCGGCGCGTGTTCTTGAACCGCACCTCCACGATGTCGGTTGGGATATTCTCGGGGTACTCCTCGAGCCACGCCGTTTCGTGAAGCTTGAAACACCCGTCGCAGAGCTTCGCCTCGCACTCTGCGCCGCAATCGCAGAAACTGCATCCGCGGCCTATTTCGGGTTTACACTTTTTCGTATATTGTTTTTCGGTGTCCATTTGTGGGCATAATTTGCGTAAAGATACGAAATTTTTTTTATCCGGCGGCCACTCTGCCTAAATCGTTGTCTCAATTGCCCAGGCGGAGCTTGCGGACGCTGCGCCGGATGCGGACGATCATCATCACGGCCGCGGCCGACAAGCCGAACGAGAAGCCGAGGAAAAGCCCCGTCGGACCCATGCCGAGCGTGAAGCCGAACAGGTAACCCACCGGCAGGTTCAGCAGCCAGTAAGATACGAAGGCGATCGGCATGATGATTTTCACGTCCTGTATGCCGCGCAGGATGCCTACCGAGACATTCTGGATGCCGTCCGAAAGCTGGTAGAGCGCCGCGAAGACCAGCAGTTGCGAAGCGATGGCGATCACCTCGGGGTTGGTCGAGAAGAACGTCGGGATGATGTTGCGCATGGTGATGAAGACCAGCGCTGCAAAAGCGTTCCAGGCGAGCACCAGGTGGTACGACGCCTTGGCCGCCAGCGACAGCTCCCCGATGTTGCGGGCGCCGTAGCAGTGCGACACGCGGATGGTGGTGGCCGCACCGATCGACATGACGATCATGAAGGCGCAGTTGCCGATCGTAACGGCGATCTGGTTGGCGCTCATGGTCTCCTTGCCGAACCAGCCCATCATGATGCCAGTGCCGACGAACGCCGAGGCTTCGAGGAACATCTGCATCGAGATCGGGAGCCCCATGTGCAGCAGGTTTTTCACCGTGGCCCACGAATAGTTGCGGGGCGAGAACCCGTCGAGGTAGCCGCGGTATTTGTGGCGGTTGTAGAAGTAGCCGATCATCAGGATCGGGGCGATGATGCGCGAGAGCAGCGTACCCAGCCCGGCACCCTCGGCACCCATTTCGGGGAGCCCGAAGCGGCCGTAGATGAACACCGCGTTGAAGCCGATGTTGGCCATGTTGGCGATGATCGTCACGACCATCTCGACCTTGGTGTTGCCCACGCCTTCGAGAAATTGCTTGAATGCGAAGAAGAGCATGACGAACGGCATGCTGAATACCAGCATCTTGTAGTAGGGGATGGCCATGTCGACGACCTCGACCGGCTGGCCGAGGTCGTACATGAGCGGGATGACCGCATATTGTACGGCGGCCATCGCGAACCCGAGCAGCGTGTAGAACAGGATGCCGTTTTGCAGCAGCCCGGCCGACTTCTCGCGGTCGCCCTGCGCGTAGAGTTCGCCCACGAGGGGCGTCATGCCCAGCGCGATGCCGATGGCGGCGATGAAAAGGATGAAGAACACCGCCCCGCCGAACGATACGGCGGCCAGCGGCACGGGATCGTCGCCGCCGTAGCGGCCGACCATCAGGTTGTCGGCCACCTGCGTGAGGATTTGTCCCAATTGCGTCAGTACGACGGGCAGGGCCAGCCGCAGGTTGGATTTGTACTGGTCTTTGTATTTCGAGAAACTGTACATCGGTTTTCCGGATTAGGGTGCAAAGATAGCCATTTATGTCCGGATTGCAATCCTCGGGCTGTCCCGGGATGAAAAATCCGCCCGTTTCTGGGCGGATTCCATGCCGGAGGTCAGTACGGGAGCGTGATTTCGATGCAGCAGCCCGCGCGGTAGTCGGGGCATACGCGGATTGCACCCCCGAGCCGGGTGACGATCAGGCGGCAGAGGTACAGGCCGATGCCCGACCCGGGTTTGAACGAATCTACCTTGGTGAAACGGTCGAATACCCATTCCTGCTTGTCCGGGGCGATGCCTATGCCGGTGTCGGTTACGCGGATGCGGAGTTTGCGGGTGCGGTCGTCCTTGTCGCAGCAGACCGTGACGGAACCCGCAGCGGTGAATTTGGCGGCGTTCTGCAACAGGTTGTCGATCACGCGCGTCATGTAGGTTTCATTGGTCGGGATGACGCAAGTGCCGCGACCCCCCCCCTTGAGGACGTACTCTACCGACGGGTTTTGGGAAAGTTCGCGCTGGATTTGCAGCCGCTCGGCGCACAGCAGGCCGAGATCGGTTTCGGCGAGCGGCAGGGGCTCTTCGGAGCTGACGAGCCGCGACAGTTCGAGCATGTTCTCCAGCAGGGTGGTCAGCGCGGTCGTGCTGGCCCATATCTGTTCGCGGAATTCGCGCCGCGTATCGTGGTCGTGGTCGCCTTCGAGCAGTAGATCCGAAAACCCGTTGATGGCGTTGAGCGGCGTGCGGATTTCGTGACACATCGAGTTGATGAAGGCCGTTTTCATCTTTTCGCTCTCCATGGCGCGGCGGCTTTGGCGGGTTATCTCTTCGTTGGCATCGGTCAGTTGCCGCCTTATCTGCTTCAGCTGCCGAACCATGACGTACTGGTAGACGCTCCAGCCGATGAGCAGCAGCACCAGAATGCCGCCCGCAAGCAGGGCGATGAATCGTATGCGGCCGGTCAGCCGGGACTTTTCGAATTCCAGCCTGCCCACCTCGAACAAGGTCTGCATTTCGGCAAGACTGCTCTGCGCCTCTTCTACCCGCTCGTTGAAGCGGATGTTATTGGTTGTCCGCACCGCTTTGAGGGCGTTTTTATAATCGCCCATTTTTTCGTACAGATAGGATTGGGTGGCATAGATAGGGGCTAAGTCCGCTTTTATGCCTTTGCTTTTGTAGGCGGTTATGGTCGAGTCGATGTAAGCCACGGCCCGTTCGTAATCCCCCGTACACTGATAATACCGGGCGCTGGTGCTGTATATTTCCGCCATGTCGCCTCTGGCGCGGGCCAGCCCGATACATTTTTGGTAATACTCGTTCAGCTTATCTCGGGAGATCAGGTCGCGCAGGTATACCATTTTGGCATAGGCGCGCATCATGTAGCCCGTCGTGTCGCGGTGGGGCCGCTCGAAGCGGTCGTCCATCGCCAGCCATTTGCGGTGCAGGTCGATACATTGTCCGATCTGCTCTTCGGCGCGCTTGTCCTTGCAGAGCATATAGAGATCGGAAAGTTCGTCGTGGCAAATCTTTTCCAGGTGGAGACGCTCTTCGAGCGGGTATTTCCTGAGGTTTTCCAGCGCTCGCTCCACATAGGGGATCGCCTTGGCGATGTTGTCGTAGGCTTCGGTCGTGACCGACGAAAAGTCGATGGCCAGGCCTGTCAGGAATTCCCATTCGATGCGCTCCTCGGGCGTGAGCCGATCGTAGTTTTTGCCTTTGAGTTCTTCCAGCGCACGCGTTACCGTTTCGATCGAATTGTTGTCGTTCATCTGTTTCCAGAGGTAGTAGGCGTAAAGCGACGAACGGAACAGGGCGTGGCGGGAACCCGGGAGAATGCTGTCCGAGAGGGCGATGTATTTCTCGGCTCGCCGGGTGTCGCGGTCGGCGAATTTACGAACCAGAAAGTCCAGCGCATCTTTGCATCCGTAGGTATCCCCGGCCTTGTGCGCTTCGGCGAGTGCCGCTTCCCAATAGGGTGCGGCCAGTTCGAGGCTGTCGCCGCTCAGATCGGCCAGTTGGACGTATATTCGTCCCCGGTCGGCGGCATCGGGTGTTTTCGGTAAGAGCGTAAGCAGACTGTCGGTTTGTGCCGGCTTGGGGGGCGCCGATATTGCAGCGTACGGAAACAAGGACATAATTAGCCCTGACGCAAGGGCTTTCAGGAGAATATGATGCATGTCGGTGTCGTGAAACAATATTAAATTCGGACAAATTTATGAAAAAAATCTTTCGGGGAATTATCATTTAAAAAATAGCAAACATAAAAACAGAGACCGGTTGCAAGCCGGTCTCTTTTAACGGGACGGGTTTGAACCGTCCGGGAGTCATGCCACCCGCAGCTTTACGCCGTGCGATTTGTCCGACTCGACGACGACCGTGTCGCCTTCGTGGAGTTTGCCGTCGATGATCAGCGTCGAAAGCGGTTCCTCGACGTTGTCCATCAGCGTACGTTTGAGCGAGCGGACTCCATAGCGCGATTCGTAGCCCATGGCCGCCAGGCGACGCTTGGCTCCGTCGGTGATCTTCACCTTGTAGCCCAGGCGGCGCGTGCGTTCGAACAGCCCTTGCAATTCCAGTTCGATGATCCGCTCCACATCGCTCAGTTCCAGCGTGCGGAACAATACGATGTCGTCGATCCGGTTCAGGAACTCCGGGGCGAAGGTCTGCTCGAGTGCCTTGCGGTATTCGCACCGGGGCGTCGCGGAGGCTGTGGCACTCTTCGATACGGTGCTGTAACCTACCTGCACCGATTTCTTGACCACGTCGCGCGACCCGACGTTCGAGGTCATGATGATGATCGTGTTGCGGAAGTCCACCTTGCGGCCCGAGCCGTCGGTGAGGTGTCCCTCGTCGAAGATCTGCAACATCGTGTTGAAGACCTCGGGGTGTGCTTTCTCGATCTCGTCGAACAGGATCACGGCATAGGGCTGGCGGCGTACCGTCTCGGTGAGCTGGCCGCCCTCGCCGTAGCCGACATAACCCGGGGGCGAGCCGATCAGCCTGGCGACGTTGTGCTTCTCGCTGTATTCGCTCATGTCGATGCGGATCAGTCCGCGCTGTTCGTCGAAGAGCCATTTCGAGACCTCCTTGGCCAGCAGCGTCTTGCCTACCCCCGTGGGGCCGACGAAGAGGAATACCCCGATCGGACGGTTCTCGTCCTTGAGTCCGGCCCGCGAGCGGCGGATCGTGCGCGAGATCTTCTCGACGGCCTCCTGCTGCCCTACGACCCGCTGCGAAAGGTGCTGGCAGAGGGTTTGCAGGCGGGTCATCTCTCCGCCCGAAATGCGCTCGGCGGGGATGCCCGTCATCGAGGTGATGACCTGCTGGATATGCTCGGCCGTGATCTCCACGGGGTTGGTTTCGAGCGACCGCTGCCATTCGTTGCGGCTTTCGCCCAGTTTCGAACGGAGTGCGATTTCGCGCAGGCGTGCCGAGGCGGCCTTTTCGTAGACCAGCTCTTTGACCGCCTCGCGGCGTTCGCGCCGCACTTCGTCGAGTGCGCTCTCCATCTGGCGGAGTTCGGCCGGTTCGCGCGCCGATTGCAGGTGTATGCGCGAGCCTGCCTCGTCCAGCACATCGATCGCCTTGTCCGGGAAGAAGCGGTCGGTGATGTAGCGCCCGGTGAGTTCCACGCAGGCTTGCAGCGCCTCTTCCGTATAGCGTACCTTGTGGTGCTGCTCGTAGTGGGGGGCGATGTTGCGCAGGATCTGGAGCGTCTGCTCGGGCGTCGTGGGCTCGACGACGACCTTCTGGAACCGGCGCTCGAGCGCCGAGTCACTTTCGATGTTCTCGCGGTATTCGTCGAGCGTCGTGGCGCCGATGGTCTGCAGTTCGCCCCGTGCGAGTGCCGGTTTGAGGATGTTGGCCGTGTCGAGGCTGCCCTGTGTCGAACCGGCACCCACGATGGTGTGTATCTCGTCGATGAATATGATCGTGTCCTTGGCTTTGCGCAGTTCGTCGAGCAGTTGCTGCATGCGCTCCTCGAATTCGCCGCGGAACTTCGTGCCCGCCACGAGCGACGATACGTCGAGCGAGAAGAGCGTCTTGTCGGCGATGGTGTAGGGCACCTCGCCGCCTGCGATGCGCAGTGCCAGCCCTTCGATGATGGCGCTCTTGCCCACGCCCGCCTCGCCGATCAGGATCGGGTTGTTCTTCTTGCGGCGCGAGAGTATCTGGACTACGCGCTCGATCTCCTGCTCGCGCCCCACGACGGGGTCGATCTTGCCCTCGCGGGCCATCTGCGTGAGGTTTACGCCGAACTTGTCGAGCACGTGCGATGTGTTTTTCTCTTCGGGTTTGTTTTCCTCGCCGAAGTCGAGCATGTGTACCTGTATCTCCGTGCGGAAGTCGTCGCCGGCGGCGAATTTCTTGATGTCTTCGGATACGACTTCGCCCGTGATGCCGTACATTTCGAGTACGCGCGATGTCGCGGTCGAGCGGTCGCCGACGATGGCTCGCAGCGCGTGGGCCGTAGAAACGCTCCGCGTGGCGCCCGATACGGCGCACAACTCGTCGGTAAAGGCGCGGTAAAACTCTTCGGCGCCCGTGTTTTCGCGCCGCCCTGCCCCGAGTACCTCGCGTTCGATGCGCAGGCGTACCTGGTAGAGCTCCCAGTCCTTCAGACGGGAGGATAAAAGCTGGTAGGCAAGCGACCCTTCTTCGCGGAGCATCTCCAGCATGAGAAAATCCTTCAGCGAGTGGTCGATTCCTGCTTTGGTCGTATTAAACGCCGCGCGGGCAATGATGCTCTCGAGCGTCTTCGAAATTTTTACTTGCATGTTGCGTCGTCATGAAATTTAATAGTCTAACTTTTGATTCTTCGCCTATCTAACGGCATGTTATTGTTAAATATTATGTTAACTTGTTGAGCGGTATTTATTGCATTGTCCCTGAGTGGATTGTGCGGCTGAAATTCTCGGTGTGCGATGCTGGAAACGGGCTTGGATGTGTTCTGAACGGGTTTCCGGCCTTTTTCGCAGGGAGAAGATGCTCCCCCGGAAGGATAGTTCCGGTACTATGGAAAGGGTATACGGAGGCAGGATAGGCTCCCTGTGGCCGGTGCCGGAAAGAGCTCTTGCGGGGGCGGGGTTCGCCGGCTTTGGTTACCGGGGCTGCCTGCGGTGCCGGGCGGCTCTGTACCGGACGGCTTCTTGTGCGGGATATACCGACTGCGCCGGGATTAGTTGCCTGTTGCCGGCCGGTGCCGGGCGTCAGTTGCCGTTATACAATTATGATTCGGAATGTTTTATTTTTGATACGATGGCTGAAAGCCGTACCGATACCCTGCCGAAACCGGATGTAGATTTTTCCAGTGTATTATCTCTCTGAAAAACAATTATTATTACAAGTATAAAACGGAGTGTGTGTGTTTTTATTGTGCCGGTCTTGTTTATTTGTGTTGTTAATTTTGTATTTTTGTGGAAAAGGCCCGTCCGGGGCTGTTGACAACCGACTTCAACCCGAAAAGAATATGAAACGGATCCTGATCCCTCTCCTGGCGCTCGCCGCCGCCATGACCTTTGCACAACCGCCGCGCCCGCTGCCACCGGGCTATCCCGACCGTTCGGGGAATATAGACCTCGAAAGGGGGTTCCGAACCCCGCCGGCAGGTTACGGCGAGGTGCCCTTCTATTGGTGGATCGGCGACACGCTCACGCGCGAACATCTCGCCTGGCAGCTCGACATGCTGGCACGGAAACGGATCAGCAGCCTGCAGATCAACTATTGCCACACCGATACGGGCGGCATCACCTACGGCAGGACATTTCGTTCGAAGCCCGACCTTTTCACTCCGGCGTGGTGGGAGCTTTTCGGGTGGTTCATGACCGAGGCCGGCAAACGCGGTATGACCGTCAGCCTGAGCGACTATACGCTGGGCGTGGGGCAGGGCTCCTATGTGGACGAGATGCTGGCCGAAGACCCGACGCTCAACGGTTCGGAACTGCATTTCGACAGCCTGGAACTCGGCCGCGGGGAGCGTTTCTCGCGGGCTTATGCGCAGCGGCCGCTTTCGCTGAACGCTTACCCGCTCGATGCCCGGGGCCGGATCGACGGGGCGCCGGTCGACCTGTTGCCGGAAATGGGGCCAGACGGGGTCGAGTGGCAGAACCCCTGGCCGCGGGCCCTCGTGGCCGAAGTGAAGGCCGAGCGGCGCCTGCCTTCGCTCGATCCGATGCACCCTCGTGCGGGGCACAGTTACGTGCGGCACTTTTTCCAACGTTTTGCAGACCGTTTCCCCGGGGAATCGGAAACGGGGCTCAATTTCTTTTTCTCCGATGAGCTGAACTTCAACCTGCAGGGCAATATCTGGAACGATATTTTCCGCGACGAGTTCATGCGCCGCAAGGGATACGACATCCTGCCGCAGATCGACGCGCTGTTCGTCGACCTGGGTGACAGTTCGGTCAAGGTACGCATGGACTATAACGACGTGCGCGTGGCGCTGAGCGAGGAAAACTTCTTCATCCCCGTCTATGAGTGGCACCAGCGGCGCGGGCTGCTCTTCGGATGCGACCACGGCGGCCGTGGCCGCGACGTGGGCGAGTTCGGCGACTATTTCCGTACCCAGCGTTGGAACCAGGCTCCGGGCTGCGACCAGCCGATGTTGCAGAAGGACATTATTAAAAACAAGGTCGCCTCGTCGATCTCGCACCTCTACGAACGCCAGCGCGTCTGGCTCGAAGGTTTTCACAGCAGCGAGTGGTCGACCAACTCGGCGCAGCTGACCGATGCGATCTTCGCCAATTTCGCCATGGGGCAGAATCTGCTGAGCCTGCACGGGCTTTACTATACGACCATGGGGGGCTGGTGGGAGTGGGCGGCGCCCTGCAACCATTTCCACGAGCCTTACTGGGACGAGATGGACGGGTTGCTGGAGTGTACCGAGCGCCTGAGTTATATCCTGTCGCAGGGATACCACGTCGCCGACGTGGCGATCCTCTATCCCGTCGAGCCGGTGGTGGCCGGGTACGGCAACGAGGCTGTCGAAGCCGCCTTTGCCGCCGGGGAGGCGATTTACCGCGACGGCATCGACTTCGACTACATGGATTACGAATCGCTCGGCCGCGCCGAGGTGCGCGACGGCCGGTTGCATGTGGCCGGGGAGTCGTTCGGCGTGGTCGTGGTTCCCGCCATGCGGGCGATCCGCCACTCGTCGCTCGAAAAACTGCGCGACTTCGTTCGCGACGGCGGCATGGTCATCAATATCGGCCCGCTGCCGGAGGCCTCTGAAAAGGAGGGGCGCGGCGGCCGGGCGTTGACGGAACTGGTGGCGGATCTCTTCGGGGGCGGGCGCGACCGGGTTTTCCGTATCGGCGATCCGGCGGATGCGACCGCACTCATCGGCCGCAATACGCAGCGCGATTTCACGCTGCTCCGCCCGGCAACGGATGCCGGGGCGCATCCTGCCAAGCAAAAGACGGGCGATCCGACCCCTTACGTCATGCACCGCCGCATCGGCGGCCGCGACCTCTTTGCGGTCTATAACGTCGGGCGGGGCGCAACGTGCCGTTTCCGTGCATGGGGAGCCGCGGAGCTGTGGGATCCGTGGACGGGCGGGAAACGCCCGCTGCGGGTTGCCGCCGTCACGGATGCCGGAACCGAGGTGGTGATGCCGCTGGAGCGTACGGACATGCAGCTGATCCTCTTCGACCCTTCCCGCGATGCGGAGGTCGGGGCGGAATCCGCCGGCGCGGGGAGCACGCAGCGGATCGACCTCGGCGGGGAGTGGGATTTCCGGCTGGAACCCTTGCTGGACAACCATTTCGGCGATTACCAGTGGCCGGGGACGGACGAAAAGATCAGTGCCTGTATTTATGATGCCGAATACGAACGGCTCGGCGGCGAGGCTCGGAAAGGCCGCGGACGGTTCACCTTCGGAGAGCGGTTCATGCTTCTGGGAGCGGTACCCGCCTCGGTGGATGAACGGACGGTGCTGGACAACCTGCCCGGCACGGCGTCGGGCGTGGAGGCAGCCGGCGTGCGGTACGACTGGCAGCCCTATGCGTTCTCATGGCGCTGGGGCGTCGAGGGCGACTTCGGGCATCAGGGCTGGCACGGCCTGAAGGCGGAGATGTACGACGATTTCATCCGCCTGGGTGCGACCGAACGGGCTTTCAACGGCATGGTTCGCAAGGCCGAGGCATCCGGAATGAAGGATTATTACCTTTACACCTGCGTGGATGCCCCGCGCGACGGGTTGTACGACGCCGAATGGGGCGGGATGCAGCCCGTGGGGTTCTATGTCGGCGGGGAACGGCGGGAGCCTGCGCCGCAGGTCGCCCTGAAGCAGGGCATCAACGAGATCGTGCTGCATTACGATTCGTTCGGCACGGCGCGGTTCGCCCTGCGCGACGGTGCGGCGGACATCGCGCCCGAGACGCTGGCCGAGGCCCCGTTGCGGATGAAGTTCCGCGGCGACCGGGCGCTGCTGCCGTTCGACAGCCGGAAGACGGCGGATACGCGGGCGCGGTTCACCTTTACGGCGGCGCCCGGGCTGGAGGCGCTGGAATTCACGGCTTTCGGCCGGAAACCCGAAGTGCGTGCCGACGGCCGGAAATGCCGGGTCGCCGAGGTCGCACGCCGCAGCGACGGCGCCGTAACCTACAGTGCCGTGTTGCCCCGGCGTGCCGAACTTCCGGCGGAGGTGTCGCTGACGCTTACCGAAGAGCGCGGGTATGCCGGCGGTGCGGCGATAGACGGCCCTGTGAAGCTGGTTTGCGGGGTGGGACGCTATACGGTCGGCGACTGGTGCCGTAACGATGCCTTGCGTACTTATTCCGGTGCGGCGTGGTACGGCCGGGACTTTACGCTGACGAAGAAACCCGCGGGGCGTGTGACACTCGACTTGGGCGAGGTCGTCTCGACGGCACGGGTGCTGGTCAACGGGCGAGAGGCCGGTTTGCGGCTGACGCCGCCCTGGCGTTTCGATGTGACCGGACTGTTGCAGGAAGGTGCCAACCGGATCGAAATCCGGGTTTGCAATACGACGGCCAATATCTTCCTCTCTTCGCCGACGGTCTACCGCGGCGGTACGAAGGCCGGAATACTCGGCCCGGTGCGGATCGAGATCGCCGAATAATCCGCCGCCGGGTCGTTCCCGGGGTATTAAGGCGGGCGCCGCAATTTTGCGGCGCCCGCCTTATTTGGATGAAGCCCCGGCGTGGATTTTCCGGCGTATTTTCGGGCGGGCGTCTTCGGTACGGCTTCGTGGCGGATTCCCTGCGGACTTATTCCGCCAAACCCGTGGGGGCCATTGCGTACAGGGCGTCCGGGTGCCGGGCCGCCGTCATTCGGGGGCGTGCCCGACAGCGGATCGGGATTCCCTTGTTTCCGGGAGGGCTTCCGGAATGAACTCGGTTGCCGGTTTGTCTCCCGGTGCGGATTATTTCCGCGGCCACTCTCCGACCTCCATGTCGCGCATGTCGGCGCCGTCGATCACCAGCCGCACGGCCGTGCGGACTTTGTGGAAACCGTATTCGCCGGCTGCGCCCGGGTTGACATGCAGCAGGTCGTAAACCGGATCGTAGACCACCTTGAGGATATGCGAATGCCCGGCGATGAAGAGTTTGGGATGCAGCGCCTGTATCTTTGCCGCTGCGCGCGGGTTGTAATGGCGCGGGTAGCCGCCGATATGGGTCATCAGCACCCGCACGCCCTCGCATTCGAATGCGAGGAAATCAGGGTAGACGCGGCGTGTGAGCCCTCCGTCGATGTTGCCCGAGACGGCGCGCAGGGGTTTGAACGACGCGATCGTGTCGGCCAGTTCGAGCGAGCCGATGTCGCCCGCATGCCAGATTTCGTCCACGTCCTTGAGGAATTCGCGCAGCGTGTCGTCGAATGTCCCGTGGGTGTCGGATATGATGCCGATGCGTTTCATTTTATGGTCGTGATGCGGGTTGCCGGGCCGGGAATCGTGCGTATGCCGCGCGTGCCGCCGGAAATCTTCGATGTACTATTTATACTTGTCCTTCCACAACTCCTGCATGCGCTGGGCGATCTTCGCCTCGGTGGCATTCCCGGTGTTGGGTTCGTAGAATTTCGTCCCTGCGAGGCTTTCGGGCAGGAACTCCTGCTCGGCGAAATTGCCCGCGTAGTCGTGTGCATATTTATACCCTTTGCCGTAGCCTGCCTTGTCCATCAGCTTGGTCGGGGCGTTGCGCAGGTGCAGCGGCACGGGGCGGTTCGTGGTGTCGTGCTCGACCTGCGACATCGCCTTGTTGATGGCCATATAGGCCGAGTTGCTCTTGGGGCTGGTGGCCAGGTAGATCGTCGTTTCTGCCAGCGTGATCCGCGCTTCGGGCATGCCGATCTTGTGTACCGTGTCGAAACAGGCGTTGGCCAGCAGCAGTGCGTTGGGGTTCGCCAGCCCGATGTCCTCCGAGGCGAGGATCACCAGCCGCCGTGCGAGGAAGCGTGGCTCTTCGCCTCCGGCCAGCATGCGCGCCAGATAGTAGATCGCGGCATTGGGGTCGCTGCCCCGCACCGATTTGATGAAGGCCGAGATGACGTCGTAGTGCTGCTCGCCGTTCTTGTCGTAGAGGGCGATGTTCTGTTGCAGGCAGTCGGTGACGTACTGGTCGGTGATCGTCAGTTTGCCCTCCGTCGCCCCGGCCAGTATGTCGAGGATATTGAGCAGCTTGCGGGCGTCGCCGCCCGAGAATTTGAACAACGCACCCGTCTGCTTCACTTCGATCTGGCGTGCTTTGAGTTCCGTGTCGGTCGTCAGCGCCCGGTCGAGCAGCGTTTGCAGGTCTTTGTCCTCCAGCGATTTGAGGATGTAGACCTGGCAGCGGCTCAGGAGCGGCGAGATCACCTCGAACGAAGGGTTTTCGGTCGTGGCGCCTATGAGTGTCACGACGCCCTGCTCGACGGCTCCCAGCAGCGAATCCTGCTGGCTTTTGTTGAAACGGTGGATTTCGTCGATGAACAGGAAGGGCGGCTTGGCGTCGAAAAAGCGCTGTTTGCGGGCCGACTCGATCACTTCGCGCACGTCCTTGACGCCCGACGTGACGGCCGAGAGCGTGAAGAACGGACGGTCGAGCTGCGTGGCGACGATCTTCGCCAGCGTGGTTTTGCCCACGCCCGGCGGGCCCCAAAGGATGAACGACGGCACGTTGCCCGTTTCGAAGAACTTGCGGAACACACCGTTCTTACCCACGAGGTGCTCCTGCCCGATATATTCGTCTATCGTGCGGGGGCGCAGTCTTTCGGCTAAGGGAGCTGACATGATCCGTGTCGTTTTATGATCCAAAAATAGGTATTTTTCCCGGAACAGGCAAATGCGGTGCCGTGGATGCGGGCAAAAAAAAGTGCCGCCGTCAGGCGGCACCCTGTATCGCACGGAACCCGGCCGGGCGTTACTCTTCCGGCTTTACCAGCGAGAGGCAGAGCTCGTCGAGCTGCGCCTGGTCGATGCAGCCCGGGGCGTCGAGCATCACATCGCGGCCCGCATTGTTCTTCGGGAAGGCGATGTAATCGCGGATCGAGTCCGAGCCGCCGAAGAGCGAGCACAGGCGGTCGAAGCCGAACGCAAGGCCCCCGTGGGGCGGTGCGCCGTATTTGAAGGCGTCCATCAGGAACCCGAAGCGCAGCTGTGCCTGTTCGGCCGTGAAGCCCAGCACTTCGAACATCTTGGCCTGCAGCTTCGAGTCGTGGATACGGATCGAACCGCCGCCGATTTCGGTGCCGTTGCACACGAAGTCGTAGGCGTTGGCACGTACGCGGCCGGGGTCGCTGTCGATATACTGTACGTCCTCCGGCTTGGGCGAGGTGAACGGGTGGTGCATGGCGTAGTAGCGCTGCGTTTCGTCATCCCACTCGAAGAGCGGGAAGTCCACGATCCAGAGCGGCGCGAACTTCTTCGGGTCGCGCAGTCCCAACTGCTGAGCCACTTCCAGACGCAGGGCGCAGAGCTGTGTCAGCGTTTTGAACTTCTTGCCGCAGAGGATGAAGACCATGTCCCCGGCCTTGGCGCCGCAGCGGCCGGCCATCTTCCGGATCTCGTCGGGCGTGTAGAACTTGTCGACCGACGATTTTACGCCCTCCTGTTCGACGCGGATCCAGATCAGCCCCTTGGCGCCGATCTGCTGGCGCTTGACGAACTCCGTGAGGGCGTCGATCTGCTTGCGCGTGTAGGCGGCGCAGCCCGTGGCGGCGAATCCCGTGACGTATTCTGCGTCGTCGAAGACCTGGAAGCCGTGGCCTTTCGCAAGGTCGGTGAGGTCGGCGAACTCCATGCCGAAGCGCAGGTCGGGTTTGTCCGAACCGTATTTCTCCATCG
>ERZ857693.3110-NODE-3110-length-14548-cov-10.617126_pt1 | contig 14548 bp, 14 predicted proteins | sample MGYA00519765_ERZ857693 | MGnify/ENA primary metagenome ERZ857693 (study PRJEB31778, sample SAMEA3449354) | human gut metagenome | biome: human gut; feature: human-associated habitat; material: faeces | place: United Kingdom | collected 2010/2012 ... | reverse complement strand
AAAAAAGACCTGCTTCGGCGGGTCTAAATTACATAGAATCATTGAGTCTGAAAAAACCTTTGAAATTCTTAATAATGCTGGTTGAAAAATCTATTTTGAAATGATATATTAAACAGACTAAGATGGTGTCTAAAGACATCAGCGCCTCCGCACGAGAATGAATAGGATTTCCTATCATTTCGTATCACGAGAAGTTACATAGAGAGATTTGCTTGCACTTGCAACGTCCACCGAAAATCGAAAGCCTTGCTAATTTCGAGCCAATTGGACGGTGTAAAATCCCTATGAAAATGCTTATGAAGCGTAATACCAGATAGGATTTGAAACAGTGAAAAACCTTGTATTTTCAAGGATTTTCTTGCACTGTGTTGCACTTGGTTTCATCGTATCGGGTCTACTCCTAAGCGTGGGGTCGGAGGTTCAAATCCTCTCTGGGACGCCAGAAAGCACCGCTGCAAGCCTTTTTTCGGGGTTTGCAGCGTTTTTTTGTTCCTCCTTCTCCCGGTAATTTCACTTCCGTTACCGGGAGATTTTTATGCGCCGCATGATGTATATTTGCTAATTGGACTCGAACGCTTTTCAGAAATTTGCTAAGAAAATTCTGCGTTTTGCTAATTCGATTTTTCGGATCACTTTGCCGGGGCTTGCGCCGCTATCAGGGCTGCGAGCGCACTTGCCAGCTCCGGCGACTTCTGAAGCTGCTCCACAAGGCTTTCAAGGTCCAGGGTCGCAGGCTCCGATTTTGCCGGTTCTTCCGGCGGACGGACATTGCGAAGATCAGGCTTGGCATAGAAGGCTGTCTCGAATTTCTGAGCATTGACCTTTCTATCCTCGTCCAGAATGTGAGCATAGATACTGGTTATCATGTCGATCTCGGCATGGCCTGTATCGCCCTGGGTGGCTTTCAGATCGCCGTGGTTCAGTTTCAGTTTGTAAGTGGTACTGGAATGACGGAGAGAATGAAAGACCACCTTCGGCAGCCCTGCGTCCTCACGGAGCTTTGCAAACTCTTTGAGGATGATCCGATCCTCGCAGGGCCGTCCATTGGGAAGTGCCACAACCAGATCGAAGTCCTGATACTCGTCGCCCAGGAAGCCTTTCAGCTCGTCCTGGGACTTCTTCCATTCCCGCAGAATGTAGGCCAGTGTTTTTGGCAGCCACACCTTACGGATACTGGAATCGGTTTTCGGCTTTTTCAGAATAATTCTTGTGCTGGTGTTCGGCATGAGCGGAGTGAAGATGTAATAGATATCCTTCTCACCCAGCGTTTCAATCGCCCGTTTGGAAGCCCTCGTCAGCTCCTTGTCGATGTAGACATAGGCATTATCCGCCGCAATATCTTCATCGGAAATATGGACGTTCTCCCAGGTCAGCCCCAGGATTTCACCCATACGCAGAGAGCAGGCAAAGGAAAGGTTCATTGCTACATAGAGCTTGCTGTCCGTGCATTTGTCCAGGGCAAGACGGATCATATCCGCTGTCCAGATATCCCGTTTCGCATACTCCGTTTTCGGGAGGATCACATTGTCAAAGGGATTTCTTGCAATGATTTCCCATCGTACCGCCTGCTTAAACGCACACCGCAGGAGCTTGATGATCTTTTCAATGGTCTTGTCGCTGACATAGGTGGTAACGGCCTTTCGGGTCTTGGTAGACACCGACTTGGTTTTCTGCAAGGTCTGGATATAACCGTCAACCGCACGGGGAGTAACCGCCTGTACCTCCATATCACCGATGATCGGATTGATATAGTTTGCAATCAGTGCCGTTTGGCTGTCATACATAGACACGCCCCATTTCTTTTCTCCGTAAAGAGATACGAAGTCATAAAGGAACTCGGTGATCGTCTGATTGCTTGGCGGGAGAAAAGTTCCCGTGTGCTGCTGATTTTCGATTTCCGCCTTGCGCTTCAAGGCCTCTTTGTGGGTATGCCAGGTTTCCCACTTCTGTTTGGTTTCTCCGTTTTCATCCACATAGTTGTAAACAACGGAATAGTTTTTCTTTCGCTTGATTATAGATGCCATATCGTTCTTCCTTTCTTGGATCACAGGTCGAGGGAGTCAAGCCACTCGTCAAATGACCGCTTGGAAATGCGTATGGCGTTACCAATTCGCACGATTTTGAAGTGCCCTTCTTTTACAAGGATATATGCGGAAGTTCTTCCGATGCCCAGAATTTGAGCAATATCGTCAACCGTATATGTCCTTCTTTCAGGGGTTTCTTTCTTCGTGCCGTTCCATGTTTGAGACATGAGAACCCCCTTTCAGTTATGAAAAGGAACAGCACGAATATGTGTGGGTAATATAACTTCCACTATTATTTTACCGTGCTGCTCCGTGTTTGTCTGCTGCTAATTGAAAAGTTTACGATCTATCCATAAACTTTCAAAAAAGAAAAGTAGGCTTACGGACGGCTGCTGGCACAGCTCCACGGGAGTCTAACCCCGGCCCATGCTGATGGGTGCGGCGCACAATGCTTTGTGGGCGTTCAATGCGCGAGTATCTTTAACCCTGCCCGTGTGTCATCGCCCACAAGCTGCCACGCTTGCTTTGCGGTCTGGTGCTGTTCGCTCGCCCGTTACAGTGGTCCCGTCCTGCGGACTTGAAACGAGGTCATGGCGCACCGGCCGTATGGCTCGGCACAAACAGGAATGTATCCGTTTGCCTTATACTGCGGCGTTGGCCTCCCAACGGGCTTTCTTTGTCAAGGTGCTGCCTCCGGTCACGAAAGAGAGAAACAGGGAAAGGGTAAGCTGTTTCCGCTTTCAGACCGGGCTTGTCAGCTCATGCTGACAATGGAATGAATGAGCTTGATCTCCAATCGGCGCTTCATGTACTCGTCCACCCGAACATGGGGCTGGCCGTCAGGATCGTAAAGCGTCCGGGTGCAGAGCTTATTGATATAGCCCTCATAATACCGGAGTACCTGATCCACAGCCTGAGAGTCCCCGTCACGGGCGGCGTCGATCACCGAAAGAGGAAGAAGCTCCTTGCCCTTGTAAGTGGGTTTCTTCATACCTTCAACCTCCCTTCGGCATGAGTGCGGCCAACTTGATCCGCAACTCGGTCAATGATTTTGCCCTTCGCCGCTGAACGGCGCTGCGAGACATTCCAACAAGGTGACCAACCTCCTGATCCGGCAAGTCCAGAACAAAATGCAGGATCAAAATACTCTGCTCCTGAACAGACAAGCCGGCGAAGGCATCAGCCACAAGCTCGTTTTCGATATGTAGGTCATACCCGTGGGACGAGAATGTAAATCTGTCACTGGGGTAGTGATCTACAACGCTGAGCTTGTCCATCTCCATCTGCGGAAGGTCGCTGAATGACAGTTCCCTGTCACGGCGCCTCTGCATTTCCCGGATGTAGTCGATTGCCTCATGGTACAGTACCAGCTTGCAGTAAGCATCGAACTGGCACCGCTCGCCATAGTCATTGCGTGGGATCATATCCATCTTTTCACCCCCTTTCCTGGGGGAATGAGGTGGGTTTCTCCCTTTCCGCTAACAAGGCGAACGCAAAGCCGCTCGCTACCCGCTAAAAACCTCCTTTTTGAAAATTTCTCAAAAATTTTTTTCGAGGCGGGCTTGTCCTCGGAAAACAGCAAAAAGCGCCCAGCAAGTCGCAACGGACCTGCTGGGCGCAGAAATGTTTTATAAAGAAGATTGCTTACATGGTATATTTCATACTCAAAGCCGGACGACTCCGATGGAGGGGCTACGCTTTTTTTAACTGGTGCAGATCATGGATACTGCGATATAAAAAGAGAGACACGGCGAAATAACCTCCATCGCCTACCGTGTCCCTGCAAGTCGTCATTGGTTTGTGCAAGCGCAAAGAAACGGCGGCTCTGATTTCTCAAAACCGCCGTTAAGGTAATAACTTAAAATAGGCGCGCAAAATCACCTGCCCCAACCAACGGTTTTTTTCTTTCCCCGTAGTCGGGGCAGGTTCATACGCTATGTAATTATTCTTTCGTGACTAATTCTTTCAGTCGTTCATAGGTCTCGGTGCTAATATCGTGTTCGATCCGGCAAGCATCAGCCTCCGCCGTTTCAGGATCAACGCCTATGGATATGAGGTGCTTTGTTAAAAAGCAATGGCGTTCGTAGATTTTTTCAGCCACATCCCGGCCAAGGTCGGTCAGGTGTATATAATGGTTTTCGTCTGTTGTCAAAAAACCGCCCTCTCGTAAAGTTCCTACTGCGTAACATACGCTGGGTTTTGAAACCTCCATGTACCGGGCAACATCCACCGAACGCACCATACCGAGCTTCTTTTGAAGTACCAATACAGCTTCCAGATAGTCCTCCCCAGATGCATGAATCTTCATCTTTAGTCATCCTCAAAGGCAAAGAACTTTTGCAACCGTTCCCGGCTTATTCTGTTCCATCCATCACTCCATAGCACTTTTCCGTTTTCTATAAAGACAAAGTAATTGCAGCACTCCGCAATCAGCTCCGGGTCATGAGTAACAATAAACAAGGTTTTCCCCAACGAACTCAATTCCCGCAAATTCTCTGCCACTTTTTTCATGTGCCGATAATCCAATCCGCTTGTAGGCTCGTCAAAAACAATAACCTGTTTATCAGACGCAATCGCGCTGGCAATCGCTACCCTCTGTTTCTGTCCGCCGGACAACGACATAGGATGGGCGTCTCTAAATTCTGAAATGTGCAGACTTTCCATAATACTTTCTGCCTCATGCGCCGCTTTTTCTTCATCTGAATTATCCAGACTAAGCAAGATTTCATCCATTACACTTTCCGTAAAAAGTTGGTGGTTTACGTCCTGCATAACCATATAGCAGGTCTTAATTCTCTGATTTGCCATATAAGTTTTTCCATTCATGCTCATACAGCCTTTTGCGGTTTTGAGCAATCCGCATAAATTGTTAGCAAAAGTCGTTTTCCCGGCTCCATTGTTGCCGACTACTCCAACCACCGAACCTTGCGGAATCATCAAATCTGATATATCCAGCACCTTCCGCTTTTTCGTCTTACCTCCGGAAGCATTTTTATAAGAAACTTCAAAGTCCCTGATATATAGCTGCTTTGTCGCACACACTGTGCTCTGCATTTTACTAAAATCTTCAGACTGTAAAGTTCTAAGACCCAGCGCGTGCAACTCGCCTGTAGATTTCTTTTTGAAGTCGGAGATGGAAAGGTTTTCTTTTATTTGCCCGCCCTGCATATATAGAACGCGATCTGCAATATCCATCAGGTAATACAGGCGATGTTCCGCAATCACAATCGTTTTCCCCTGTGCTTTCCATTTCCGCAATACATCTTTTAATTCTCTGATTGATTTAATATCCAAATTGGAAGATGGCTCGTCCAGTACAAATATATCCGGTTCCATTGCGGAAACGGACGCACAGGCAATTTTCTGTTTTTCGCCACCGGACAGTGCAAATAAACTCCTATTCAGTAAATCTTCGATTTTTAACGCGCCTACCGTTTTTTCTATCCGCAAATTGATTTCGTCTGCGTCGATTGCCAAATTCTCACATCCAAATGCAATTTCACTGGTAGTATCCACTGTAAAAAATTGTGTCCTTGGATTTTGAAAAACAGAACCAACCACACCAGACAAAGCATAAAGGGATACATTTTTTACATCTATCCCTTCCACAATCGTCTGCCCGGTAAGCGTTCCTTCGTAATAATGCGGGATAAGCCCATTTATTAAACGTGTGAGTGTAGTCTTTCCGCAGCCGGATTCTCCGCAGATCAAAACAACCTCTCCGTCATGGATAGTCAAATTTATATTTTCGATTTTTCCTTTTGAACTGCCTTGCTCATATTGAAAGGCTACATCCTTAAACTCTATCATTTCAGCCCTCCTAAAAAAGCAGGAACACCAACAGGGCAGCAGTAACAATAATCATAAGCGCAAAATCTTTCCAATGGAAACCGATCTTACAAATGCTTGTACGCTTTTTTCCGTTTCCTAACCCTCTTGTCAAAGCTGCCGCAGACAGGTCATTCCCTATTGTTACTACAGACATCATAAGAGGGACAATTCGATATTCTAATACTGCTTGTGGATTCTTGAAAAAATTTTTCCCCGTGATTCCTCTCATACGCATAGCGTTTCCAATAGATCCCGCTTCTTCGGAAATTGTAGGGAAGAACCGGAACATAACAGAAAACGGGATAATGAATGCTTCTGGTATATGCATACGCTGCATGGCAAGGACAAATTCACTAACCTTTGTAGTCGAGAGAAGATAATAACCCATCATGGCGCTTGGAAACCATCTTGTCCCAAATTGAGCCAACAGCGATATTATAATTGTTCCTATTAATCCCATATACGGAACAAGAAACACATTTACCGTCCACGAAACAATAAAAACAATTAAATAAATGATAGCAATCTTTTTCCTCCTGCCCGAAAGCAGGAGGAAAAAAGGTATCAATGCCAAAATCGGCTTTAACCAGAAACTAATACCGTCCGTTTTTCCATCAATCATTACAATGCTGAATATTACTAACATATACAGCTTTGTTCTCGGATCAATCCAAAAGCTCTGCTTAGAATCAACCGACAGTAATAATTCTGGTTTCATTAAACAATGCCCGCCTTTACAAAATGCTTCTTCAAAATTGCCTTGCCTAAATAAGCGCCGATCACTCCGCCGATGATGCCTAAAACAATAACTACCGGTAGCATCCAGTTAGCGGTAAGGCCCATAACGGCATTGATGTATTCATCCGTACCTCCCTTGCTTCTATAAGACTCAAAAAAGGTATCTCTCATAATCCACATAGGCAGCATGGAGCCGATTACCCATTCGGTAAACACACAATATCCCAGCACAGTATGTTTCCAGCTTTTATATTCGCCTGCCTTGAAGATCAAATCAGCCAGGAAACCGAATACAATTCCAAACGGAATTGAAATCCAGCTTTGTCCCATCAGAAAGCAGAGGACACTGACCAGCGTACCCATAATAGTAGCCGCGCCGAATTTCCCTGTCTTTGTCAGAAACAGCATGAACGGGATGCCGCCCAGTATTCCCAACACCAATGGAATGATAACTGCAAAGATAGGAATGTAACCCAGCATACCCGTGATAAAGAACATCACAAAGTAGATGACAGTAAAGATACCAATGTTGATAAAGTCTTTTGCGTTCAATTTTTTCTTGTCCATTGTAGGAACTCCTTTCTTTTATGCAAGGCTGTCTGCCTTGATTTTCCAACCGATAGCTTTTTCTCTCATGCCAACAAAATCCGCATAAATACCTGCTTGCTTGATAAGCTCATCATGCGTACCTTGCTGAGAGATTTTACCACGGTCGATAACGATGATTTGATCCGCATTTTTTACGGTTTTCAACCGATGGGCGATCATAATAATTGTTTTCCCCTGTGTCAGCGCTTCAATCGCTTTCTGAAGCTCTGCTTCATTTTCGGGATCGACATTTGCTGTGGCCTCGTCAAGAATAATGATGGGCGCATCTTTCATAATCGCTCTTGCAATAGAAATCCTCTGCTTTTCGCCGCCGGAAATGGTCGCACCGCTTTCTCCGATTACCGTCTGGTAGCCCTCTGGCAATGCTGAAATGAAGTCATGGCATCTTGCCGCCTTTGCTGCCTTCACTACATCTTCATGGGTGGCGTTTGGGGAACCGAATTTAATATTGTTTTCAATCGTGTCCGGGAACAGATACACATTCTGGAATACCATGCTGATATTCTTCATCAAGCTGTCCAGCTTGTAATCTTTTACATCAATGCCGCCGATGCGGACGCTTCCGCTGTCAACATCCCAAAAACGTGCAATCAGATTCACCAGCGTGGTTTTTCCAGAACCAGACGGACCGACAATCGCCGTTGTGGTTCCTTGTGGAATCGTGAGCGATACATGGTCGATCACTTTTTTATCCCCGTAGGAAAAACTCACATCCTGCATTTCAATATCCAGCCGGTCTGGAGCTTGCTCTTTACCATCAATGTCAATCTGAGGACTTTGGTTGATTTCCTCCACACGATCAATAGAAGCATCGATCATTGAAAGCATAAAGAACATTTCTCCCGCACTCTCCAACTGGCTATATATCATGAACGCCGATACTAAAATTATCAGACAATATGTTAATTCCAGCGTACCGTTTATAAAAAGTGCGATAGAGCAGAAAGCAGCGGCGGCACTGGCAATCCGAAGGACAACCTGTTCGGCAGCTATATAGGGAATCCGCTGTCTTTCAATAAGCTGGTTTTTCTTCTGTGTTTCATCAATGGATTTTTCCAGCGTAGTATTTGACTGCTTTGCCATGTGGAACGCCCGCACAACGCCCATTCCCTGTATGTATTCCAGTACGGCATCCATGAACTCCGTCTGCGTCTCTAACCGTATGGGAGATAATCTTTTGGAGCAGCGCAGGAGCATTGTGTTGATTACCATGAACAAAATCACGCCAGCCAAAAAGATCAAACTGATTTTCCAGCTAAAGTAGCACATGGCAACAGAAAAAATACTGGCGTGGATTACACCCACCAAAGTCCGCACGATGATAGCAAAGGACATACTTTCGAGGTCGCTCATGGTCGCTGTTGAAACGGATGTGAGATTTCCCAGACTATGGCTGTTGAAGTAGCCCATCGGCATATACTTCATGCGGTTGCCAATTTGAATCCTCTTGTCCTCACACATTCGATAGCTGCCTTCGCCTTCTTTACCATGCGCCAGATACCAGAAAATAATGGTGCCGATCACACTGACTAACATAATGCCAAAGGCAAGGAGCGCGGTTTGTGCGGTGATATTATCACGAACCAATCCATCCAAAACTACCAGAAGTGCGGCAAATTGCAGAGCTTCTAAAATGCAGCGTATGATTTCATAAAAGAGCCCCAAATACCAATTCCGGCTTTGGCGGCCTGCAAATTCAAAGAATTTCCGAAAAGAACGTATCATGCTGTTTTCACCTCCTTTGCGTCCATGTGAGCTGTCCACATCGTATGATAAAGGCTGCACTCTTTTAATAGTTCCTCGTGCGTTCCTTTTGCCTGGATTGTTCCATCCTTCACAACAACGATCTGGTCGGAATCCGTTATTGTTGACAGGCGGTGAGCAATTACAATCAATGTTTTGCCCTTTGTCAGTCGGCTGATGGCCTCCTGTATTACCGCTTCATTTTCCGGATCAGTATAGGAAGTGGCTTCGTCAAGGATTACAATCGGGGCGTTTTTCAGCATAGCTCTGGCAATCGCGATTCTCTGGCGTTCTCCACCAGACAAATGCCCTCCGGCGCCGCCAACCACGGTTTCATATCCATGCTCAAGGTTCATAATAAACTCATGACAGCCGGAAGCCTTTGCAATCTGTTCCACTTCGGAATCGCTTGCCTCTGGCTTGCCCATACGGATATTGTTGCGCACCGTATCGTTAAATAGATAATTGTCCTGCGATACATAGGAAATCAAATCATTCAGTTGGTCGTTAGAAATTTCTTTTACGCTCTTATCGCCAATCGTAATCAGCCCACCGGTCACATCCCAAAAGGACGCAATCAATTTTGCAATCGTTGATTTTCCGCTGCCGGATGGCCCTACAAAAGCTGTAATTTTTCCCTGCGGAATTGTCAGATCAATTCCTTTCAAGACCTCTTTTTCCTCGTATGCAAAATGGACATTTTCCAGAGCAATATCAAGGTTCTGTAAATCACATTTTCTCTCCGGCCGGACAAGCTCCGGCTGGTTTAATATACCGTCAATCTCACCCATTACGGTGCCTATTTTTGCAATATCATCGGTAAAGAACATTGCGGCTACAAGCGGGCCTGCAATTCCCAACGACAGGACAGTTACCGTAATAAAGGTTGCGGCTGACAGGGAACCATTCATGTAAAACAGGCACCCGACGGGAAGTACGCTAATCAACGCCGCGGGCCATACACTCATCATAATCGCCGAATATTTTTGTGTATCTTTCATCCAGTCTAAAATCAGGTCTGCGTTTGCATGGACGGCATCTGTAAATTTCTGATAGGAATTATCTGCCTGATTAAACGCCTTAATGACTTCAATGCCGCCGATGTATTCTACCGTTGTTGCGCTCATGTGATTTCCAGCTTTTACAACTTCCCCATACTTCTTGGGATATTCCTTCATCATTCCCATGTAGCACATCATTCCAACAGGAATGGTAATCAGCGATACTAACGCCATTCGCCAGTCCAGAACGAACAAATAAACGATGATTGCGATTGGTACGAGAAGATTTGAAGTCATTTCCGGGATTACATGAGCAAGGGGAACCTCTAACTGTTCAATTCGTTCCACCATGCCATTTTTTAGTTGCCCGGACGGAGTATTGAGAATATAGCCCATAGGCACTCTGGTAAGTTTTGAAGCAATTTTTCGCCTTGCCTCGGACAGCACTTCAAAGGTCGCTTCATGGGATGCCCTCGTGGAAATCCCCATCAATATTGCTTTTAGGACAAAGCAGCCGCCGGAAATCAGACACCACACCATGTAAAATGATAAATCCCGATTCCCGGAGAGTAACTCAATCGTCATTCTGGCTGTTGCAAAATAGGGGACGATACCAAAGGCAACTCCCAACACAGCAAGAACAACAGAAACGATGTAGCCAGTCTTATGCGGCCTGGCAAACTCAATAAGTCTGCCAAATGGATTTCCGCCTTGCGACTGATCCATATAAATCCCTCCTTTAGTTAGATTTTACTAACTCTTATTCAAAAGAATAAGCCGATAATCTGTCATGTGATTTACACAAACAAATTATCGGCTCTGCGTCTTTGCGTCTGGCACTACTGATAATCGTATTTTCATATTGTCAACATCTATCAAACATTCCTGTTTGCATTTCGGACAAAATATTGGAAAGTTCTTCAACGAAGTGTCTGCGCGTATCTTTGTCCGCGTTCTGCATTTACAAAAAGGACAGTGTATCCATCCGCTTTCGTCCACACAAAATTCTTCTGTTTTTTGCATTTCCTTTGCACCTTCTTTCCTATTTTCGGTAATATTCTTTCCAGCCATTCCCATAAAAAGTGCGCAGCTCATTGATATAATTTTTTGCTTCCTCCATCGGCATATCGTGAATGACTACTTCAAATATACCAGAATAAAAAGCACTGGAAACAACGTGTAAGAATCCATCTGTAACTCGTCCTTCCGCCAGGGCTTTACTTCCCACTTGAATCAAGAATTTCTTTGTACAGTCCGTATCCAGTTGTACCAGCCCTTCTAAAAATTCCTGATAGTAGTTTCCCGGCGCTCCGGTAATCAGCAGCTTAAATTCAGAAAAATACTCATAGATATATGCAATCACGGCTTCAAAACCACAATCTGAGTATTCCATAAATTTTTCGTTCTGCTCATGCCCCGTCAAAGAAGAAAAATCACTGAATGATTGCCGCAATAACTCTTTCAGACCTTTAGCCACCGGTTCCACAAGAAAGCGGAACAATCCCTCTTTATCTGAATATCGCGTATATATTGTGCTGGTGCTGACACCGGCATTTTGAGCAATCGTCCGTATCGAAGCATCCGTATAGCCTTTTTCTAAAAATTCTTCTTTCGCGCAGGCAAGAATTTTTTCGTCAAATCCTTCAACCCTGCTCGCCATCGCTCATCCTCCTTTCTTATTAAAACTTCGTTTTGAAAACATCGTATTAAAAACGTTGTTTTTATTATAGCAGAGAAAATTTATTTGTCAAGAGGCTACTTTTCTCTTTCTTGACACACCTTGAAATAGATATATAAACTGTTTATCGACTATCCAAAACCTCCGCTTCAAATTGTAGTATTACTCCAACGGCAAAATAGGTATAATCGCACCTTTTCATCGGTACAATAAGGTTATTCCTTTGCATAAACCGGAACGATACAATATTATTGAGGTGAACAATTATGCCGATTGATGATTTAACTGCTTTAGGGCAGAAAATGCGGGAAGCCCGAAAGAATAAAGAACTGACACAACAAGAACTTTCTGATCTGAGCCATGTTTCAATATCGAAAAAGGGAAAATGAATCCTTCCTATTTGATTTTGAGAGCATTGGCAAAGGTCCTGCACATCTCTTTAGATACACTTATAAATCCAGATGTTTCTCTGGAGGATGAGGGTGTCAATCAGATGAAAATGCTTTATTCCAGCTGTCCGCCAGAAATGCGTGACACCCTGCTGCATCACACCCAGGAAACGGTGAAAGAACTGACAGAGTTGTCCGAAAAATTTGAAACGAATTGAGCCAGTGAGTGAAATTTAACGATTCTCTCACTGGTTCTTTTCATTTCATATAAAATTAAAATTTCAATCAAATAAAAAAGTCAACTTACACATATCAAATTTCTTTTCATAGGTTATAACTTATATTCTATTTTAATTTTCAAAGTATACCATATCCCATGATCGTTCCGTTATTGATATCGTAGCTTCTCTGGTTCACGGCATTGCTGGAATTTCCCTCTACAGTGTATACGGTACTGCCTTCGGTTTTCTCTACGATTCCCACATGGTCTGAGGTTCCATCCCCGTTCCAGTCAAAAAAGATCAGGGTTCCGGGTGCTGGGGAATATCCCCGGCTCTTCCATTTCCCCTTGCTCTGGAACCATGCGATTCCGTCATCGCACAGTGAAAATTTTGGCATCTTGCCGCTCTCGATGAGTCCTGCCTGATCCCCACACCAGCTGGCAAAGCAGGCACACCATGCCACATGGCTGTCAAAGCCATACCACGACCAGAACTTCTGGCCTCCCTCATTTCCAAGCTGGGTAAGTGCCACCGATACGATCTGACCGTTGCCTCCAAACAGGCCGGCAAACAATCCGCCGCTGGAATAATACCGCAGGACATGTGGGACGTACTCTGGGTCGCCATAGGCACTCCATCCATGCGAAGCAGCCTGCTCGTTGGAAAACTGCAGGGCATTTTCGGCACTGTAACCGCCATACTTCCGTATCGCCCACGTTATGTATCCGTTGCCGTAGTTATATCCTTGCAGGGACAGTTTCAGCTTATCCATATCCTGTGGACTGGTGCATCCGGCTTCCTTCAGGCAGTCTGCATAATACTGGATTCCTACCTGTATGGAGTAATCTGCGTCCTGGATGGCATTGGGACTGTTGGAGTACCTGGTGTTGTATGGGCACTCACTGCTCTGCATGGGATCGGTTCCCCGGCCGCCGGATTCCTGCATCATGATCGCCTGTATCACGGAAACGTATTCGGGGATTCCGTACTGGTTGGCATATTTCTGGATGGTTGACGTATAAGAAAGGACTTCCTGGCTGAGTGCTTCGTTGCTCTCCGAGGTTCCAGAAAATGCCGCACCTCCTATGATTCCGACTATAATAACCAGAAGCAGAACCATGACCGCTCCGGCGGCTCCCAGTGCAGCCATCATGGACTGCACCGTTTTCGCTGCCGCTTCCACGGCGGCCTTGGCTGCCTTGAAGGTATTCTCCCCTGCCCTTGCCGTTTTCTGTATCCGGCGTACTCCATCGGAGGTCTGTAAGGCTGCTTTCTTTGCCGCCTGTTTCGCTGCTCTTCGTTCCATCTGCTTCTGCATCCGGGCTGTCAGGGCGTTGGAGCTGGTCACACGGAGCTTCTGCTCTGGCTGGATGCTGATCTTCGCAGACGGAGGGGCGTTCTTAATGGTACGCCTCTGTATGGTCTTCGGCTTCAACTGTTTCCGTGGCTTTTCCTTGATCCGGATAGTTTCCGGCTGTTTCTGGCGGATGGCATTCTGCCTTGCGGTATCTGCAGCCTTGCTTTTCTGGCTCTGGCTTTTGATGGAAAGCGGTCCTGCTTCCGGCATCTCCTGTCCATTCTGGATTCTCGGTGTCTCTCTGGCTGCCCGGATCTTCTGTTCTTTCATTTTGACAGCATCTGAAATCGCCTTTTGCCGCTGTGCTTTCTGAATCTGGACTTCTTGGTTTTCCCGTTCTTTGACCTTCACACGGGATGCCGCCTGTTCCCTGCTCTTCTGCTTCGGTGCTTTCCGGTTGGCCTGATCAGGAGCCTGTGTGTCCCCTGTTCCTCTGGAAGTTTCTTTCTCTGCTTTTTCTTGTGCTTCTTTTTTGCCCGCAGCTCTCTGTTTGATCTTCTCGTAAGAAGCCTGTGCTGCTGTCTTTCCGGCTCTGGTTACGGTTCTGCCCGTCTTTCTGGCAGCCCATTCCTCTGCGGATGCGACTTTCCCACTGGCGTATTCCGATGGGGACTGTTCCCCCATGTCATTGTCCCTGGCATTTACGATGGTCTGGGATTTTTCCTTGCTCTCCAGTATGGCCGTCCGCATCAGCTCCTTGGGGATTCTGGAGGCAGGATTTTTGGTCTTTGGTTTTGTTGTAACTTCTTTGGTTTTGATATCCTTCATCTCTCACCTCCAGTCCCGGCTTGTCCCGCTCTTACCCTTCGCCCGGCTTGGTCGTCATCAGGCGGTACAGCTTTGTATTTCTTGGAAACGAATTTTCAAACGGCACCAGATTTCCGGAACAGCGGATCAGACCATGGCCGGCACCCACATTGGTGATGTAGGATAACTGGTTGTCTGAAATATTCAGAA
>ERZ857693.3100-NODE-3100-length-14602-cov-3.932701_pt1 | contig 14602 bp, 16 predicted proteins | sample MGYA00519765_ERZ857693 | MGnify/ENA primary metagenome ERZ857693 (study PRJEB31778, sample SAMEA3449354) | human gut metagenome | biome: human gut; feature: human-associated habitat; material: faeces | place: United Kingdom | collected 2010/2012 ... | reverse complement strand
CTCCAAGTCCCCAGAACTTACAGTTGATTGTTCCTTCTGGTGTTGTAACCAGTGGAGCGCCAACTTCAAGAGAAAGTCCTGTTACATCATCAACGATACCGATTGTGAATTTAGGTTTTGCTTCGTTCTCGAATACAGCAACAACCTGAGCCGGTGTTGTATCTTTAGAACCAAGTCCGTAACGTCCTGAGTTGATCTTAACAGCGTCGAATTTAGTTCCTTTAAGAGCTGCAACAACATCAAGGTACAGAGGTTCTCCAAGAGATCCTGGTTCTTTTGTTCTGTCAAGAACGTTGATGTACTTAACAGAATCCGGAATTACATCTACAAGTGCCTGTGCGCAGAATGGTCTGTAAAGACGAACTTTAACAACACCAACCTTCTTGCCCTGAGCAAGTAAGTAATCGATTGTTTCATCGATTGTGTCACAAACAGATCCCATAGCGATGATTACGCTTTCAGCGTCTTCTGCACCATGGTAGTTGAACAGTTTGTAGTTTGTTCCGATCTTAGCGTTAACTTTGTCCATGTATTCCTGTACGATTGCCGGCATAGCATCGTAGTATGGGTTACATGCTTCACGAGCCTGGAAGAATGTATCCGGGTTCTGAGCTGATCCTCTTTCACATGGATGGTTCGGGTTCAGTGCATGTGCACGGAATTCCTTGATTGCATCCTTATCTACGAGATCTTCCAGATCTTCGTAATCCCATGTTTCGATCTTCTGGATTTCGTGTGATGTACGGAAACCATCGAAGAAGTTAATGAAAGGAATTTTACCTTTCAGTGCTGCACAATGTGCAACCGGTGTCAGGTCCATAACTTCCTGTACGCTGGATTCACAGAGCATTGCGCATCCAGTCTGACGACAGGCGTAAACATCTGAATGATCACCAAAAATATTAAGAGCGTGTGAAGCTACTGCACGGGCAGATACGTTGAATACACCCGGAAGCTGTTCACCAGCAATTTTATATAAGTTAGGAATCATAAGAAGTAAGCCCTGGGAAGCTGTGTAAGTAGTAGTAAGCGCACCTGCTGACAGTGAGCCGTGTACAGTACCTGCTGCACCTGCTTCAGACTGCATTTCTGTTACCTGAACAGTCTGACCAAAAATATTCTTTCTTCCTTGTGTTGCCCATTCGTCTGTGGCTTCAGCCATTACAGATGAAGGTGTGATCGGGTAAATAGCAGCAACTTCTGTATAAGCATAAGAAGCATGAGCAGCTGCATGGTTACCATCCATGGTCTTCATTGATCTTGCCATTTTCTTTGTTCCTCCTTAGATTGTGTCAAAACTTTTACTTGTGTTAAAATTTTTCTACACTTTCGTTCGATATTATTATAGCTGTTCATATATGAAAAGTCCAGTCATTTTACTGTTCTGATTGTTCCTTTTGACGTACAAACCCTGTATTTCACAGGGTTGTTTTATGCAAACTGTAGTAAGTTTTAACTATCTCATACCACAAAAGAGACGGACATCTGTCCGCCTCTCACCACACATTATCAATTACTTTATTAACGACTATTATACGTTGAATCTGAACAGGATAATATCTCCGTCCTGTACAACATAATCCTTACCTTCCAGTCTTACCAGACCTTTTTCTTTTGCAGCATTATAAGTGCCACATGCCATCAAGTCATCATAGGATACGATTTCAGCGCGGATAAATCCTCTTTCAAAATCAGAATGGATCTTTCCTGCTGCCTGTGGTGCTTTCGTTCCTTTTTTGATTGTCCATGCACGGACTTCCGGTTCTCCTGCTGTCAGGTAACTGATCAGTCCGAGAAGGCTGTAGCTTGCCTTGATCAGCTTTTCAAGACCAGATTCCTTAAGTCCCAGTTCTTCCAGGAACATGCTCTTTTCATCATCATCAAGTTCCGCAATCTCCTGCTCAATCTCTGCACAGACAACGAATACTTCGCAGTCCTCTCTTTTTGCATACTCACGGACTGCCTGTACTCCCGCATTACTTGCACCATCATCTGCAAGATCATCTTCTGCCACATTTGCAGCAAAAATGACCGGCTTGTAGGTCAGAAGATTGTAGCTTTCCAGCCACTGCTGTTCATCTTCGTCATTGATATCATCAAAGCTCTTTGCCATCTTTCCATCTTCCAGATGTGCTTTAATTCTTTCCATCAGTGCCAGCTCTTTTGCGATCGTCTTGTCATTTCTTGCTGCTCTGACTGCTTTGGAAATTCTTCTTTCCAGGATCTCAAGGTCTGAGAAGATCAGCTCCAGGTTGATCGTCTCAATGTCACGCAGCGGATCGATACTTCCGTCTACATGGACAATATTGCTGTCCTCGAAACAACGTACTACATGAACAATTGCATCAACCTCACGGATATTTGCAAGAAACTGGTTTCCAAGACCTTCTCCTTTGGATGCACCTTTTACAAGACCTGCGATATCTACAAACTCAATCGCTGCCGGGATGATCTTTTTGGTGTGATACATCTCACCAAGCACATTCAGACGTTCATCCGGTACAGTAACAACGCCCACATTTGGATCAATGGTACAGAATGGGTAGTTGGCTGATTCTGCTCCTGCTTTTGTCAGTGAATTGAATAAAGTACTTTTTCCTACATTCGGTAATCCTACGATTCCAAGTTTCATTTTTTATATTCCTCCTTAAAAATCCCTTTATTTTACGGTGTTTGCGTCTTCCTTTATTGAATCGAGTGCCACAGCGAGTGCCACTAACTATCTATACATATGTATCTTTATCCTACATTTAATACGCAAGACACCTTGTCAATTTCCTTTTGTTTTTCGTCTTCTGTGATATGAACATATAGATTCATAGTTATACCAATATTCGAATGCCCCAATATTTTCTGTAATGTCTTTGGCATCATTCCACCTTCAATGCACCTTGTAGCAAAAGTGTGCCTTAGTACATGCATAGAAAATCTGTTAATTTTTGCTTTATCACATATCTTAAACAGAGCTGTATCATATGCACTATTCTTTACTGGTTCTCCCTTACGACTTAAAAAAATAAAATCAGACCATTCTTCTTGTATTTTTTTTATGTTCTTATTTTTTTCTTTTTGTTCTGTTAGTATTCTAATAGCCTCATCGGTTAATGGAATTGTACGATATCCTGCTTTACTTTTAGGCTCTCCTATTCTCCATTCACCAACACTATATCGATATTCCATTGAACGTTGAATCCTTATTGCTTTCTTTGAAAAATCAATATCTTCCCATTTCAAGCCCACTAATTCACCAGTCCGAAGCCCTGTTTGTAATATAAATCTAAACTGATTTTCATAACTTTGCCCTTTTGCATATTCTATAAATTTCTTTTGAACATCTATTGTAAGTGCTTCTTTCTTCTGTGAAGGTTTTCCCATATCGCTTTTCACTGATTTCTTACAAGGATTGCTTAAAATCACTTCATTTTCTTTTGCAAATTCGAGCATGTTAAAGAGCGCAATTCTTGTTTGATATATTGTAGATGTTTTGTATCCTTCCTCTGCCATATCAGTAAAAATTTTTTGACAATGAATAGATTTTACTTCTGTTAAAATTTTTCTCCCGATTATCTTCTGAATGTTTTTATTATAACGTTCTGTATAATTTCTAACAGTATTCGGACGTACCGTCTTTTTCTTTACATCAATCCAATATTCAAACCAAGCATCTACCATCATATTCGTAGCTTGTTCTATATCACTATGTTCGTTTATATAAGTTGCATCTGCAAGCCACTGTCTTACTTCTTGCAACTTTTTAGAGCGTTTTGATTTTCTCTTTCCAAATCTATCAATAAACCTTGCACAATATGTTCCATTAGCTTGTTGATAAATTCCCTCTCCAAGCTCCTTCCCTTTTAGGTTTCTACCCATTATTTTAGCTCCTTTCCATAAAAAGAAGCTCCAATATAGCAACTTATAGATTACCACACCGGAGCTTTAAATTCAATGCAAATCAGCCATTTCTTATAATTCAATACTCTCTTTTAAAAACTTTTCAAATTCTTTTCTTTTGACTAATTTCTTTTTTCCAACATATAACACAAACGGGCATCTTGACATCTTTAATAGTGCTGATATTTTGTTCTGTCCAATATTAGAAAATTCAGCTGCTTCTTCAATTGTAAGATTCGCTTTTTCCCATAACGGTATTTTTTCAATCACTTACCTCACCTCTTATCATTCAAATGGATTTTCTTCATTCTCTTCTATCGTTCTAAACTCACTTTTTCTTTCTAAATACGCCTGAACTGTTGGATATTCGATTATTTCATTCATATCCTTATAATAGATAACTTTATGTATTCGTCTTAAAAATGCTTGCCATGATTCTTTATCTTCTCTCTGCAATTCAGAATATTGTTTCTCAAGCTCCCAGTTAGAAACAATGTATACTTTGTTGTAACATGCAAATTTATTAGAATATCGACTTGGCAACTCTATCGGATATATATCACAATAAAGTAACATTTCTTTTAATTTTAATGATGACCTAAATTCGTCAAAACAAATTGCTGGTTGCGCTGTATATGAATCAAACGGGTGATTATAATCGGTTACTCGATATACATTTACATATCCATTTTCTTCCAAAACTCTCCGTGTTTTCCCCGTCCCTGTTTTTCCAAAAATGTAAATTACTTCCAAATCTAATCTTACTGTTTCCTTAAAACGTTCCATCAAGATTGTGGTACGAACCTTATCGAGGCGGTCTATCTGCATAATATAATCTTGATTCACAGCAAGGATTTCTGCATTAGTCATATTGTCCTGAATCATACGGTAAAGCTCAGACAGGTCGCTCCTTTTTCCTTTACTGTCGGGGGGTTGTATACCATATTCTTCGAATGTACCTTCAATCTTTTTTTCTTGTTTAGTTTCATCTAACTCCCATTTTCCAGATTTCTTAATATACGAAACGTTTTCGGATACGTTCCCTCTACATTTTTCTATGTGCGCCTCAGGAAAATATCGCTTTATCATGCTAAAGCGTACCCTAGATGAAAAAACAATAAAAATATGTGTATGGTATCTTTCCCCTTGCTCATCTGCAAGGCAAAAATAAATATTGGTCTTGAATTTGCTACGAATAATATTGACTATCTTTTCATGCGTATATCCCTTTTCAACTGGCGCATTAATAGTCAGTTGAAACATATATGATTGTGGATCTATAATCTCACCTTCTCTGTGCATTTTGTGCATTCTACTGCACACTGTCTTTTTCTTATATCTATAAAATTTTACAATCATTTATAAGCTTTTATAGATTTTTGTAAGCTACTTATGTGTTTGTGACACCGTTGGGTAATACTTAGTCCAACGGTGAGACAAAGCTTGTGGCTTACGCCACCGCTTTGTCGTCACTTTTGCCTAACACCAACATTCCATTGCCATTTTTCTAAGTAATATTTTTAATCGTTCTTTATCTTTTATATAAGGTATTTGTATTGGTTGAATATCTTGTCCATCTATCAAAACAAGTCCTTGCCCTGTCTTAGGTCGATATCGCTCTTCATATTCCGTATCCTCTAAATGCTCTCCTGCAAATAACGATTTTCTACTCTCAACAGACAGTCTTCCCATTCCCAAACATATTTGGAAGTTATCTATAGCACCAATCCCCGTTGGAAATAAATTCGCACTAATTCTCTGCTGAACACACCAAACATAACAATGGCGTGACCTTCCTAACATAAGAATTGTACTTATGATACTTTTTATTTTTTCAGCCTTTTTCTTGTCATTTTGTGTCAGCCAAATCATATATCCTGCATATTCATCAATCAAAAGAATTTTGATTATCGGACTGTTTTCCATTGTATTTTCAAATTCTTCATAATATTTCTCTATCAGTCCTGTTACTTCTTTAAACTCTGCATAATTGTTAGTTATACCTTCAAAATCTCCAGATTTTTTAAAATCACATATATATAATTCTATTTTACGGCTTTCTTCCTTCGCATACTTCAATATGTTATATAACAAGTATAATATGCTCATTGATTTTCCCGAACCTGTTCCACCCACACAACAAAGTTGTCCAGTAGCTAATATGTCTATTTTTATAGGCTTTTCAGTTATTGCATTATATCCCATTTTAATCATCTGATTTCTTCCATTTCTTTATCAAGCAGTTCATCATGATACTCTTCTTTCACTGGTCTAATAAAGCCACTTTCTGTCTTCATAATCGTCACACGTGAATTACTTGCATCTGTAATGAATTTATCTGTTTCAAAATGTTCATCAAATATCTTTAACACCCTTAAATAAACACTTTTATTATTCCACTCTTCTGGAATGATATAACTATAAATTCTTCGTTCAATGTTCTTTCCTTTTTTTCTTTTGTATATCAAATGTATACTTGCTTCATTCCCTTTATTTTCTTTAAATGCCTCTCTAAAGAACTTCGTCTCTTTCTCATATAAAGTTCTTCCAACAGTTGCTATAACTGCCAATATTAACGAAACAAGCATCAATAACAGTATAACATCTATAAATATGTTGTATTTGGGTATTAGTTCGTTAGGTATAAACGACACTTGTAAATATTCTTTAAACCGAACACCTATTGCATAAATCCCAACTGGAATTATTAAAAAAAGCAACTTTAATGGAGTATTTAAAAATTCCATAATTCCTAACATTACATATAATATTGTATATCTTTTTGAATGTTCCATATAAAAATTAAGCACCTTCTTCATAATCAACCTCCTTCAATTCTTTTCCACTCATAAATAATATGAGTGGAAAAGTTATTTGTTAATGTTTCATTTTTTTAGACTTCTTTATTGGCTTTATTTAACATTCGTCCTTATTACTTGTCTAAAACTTCAACATCTTCTGCTACAACTGATAACTGATTACGATATTCACCATAAATATTAGCAGTTGGATTAATAAGACGTATTTTTGAATTCATAGGTACATTAATTTCCTTAGGTATTTTTATTGTAAGTTTTTCATATACATTACTAACATTTTCTCCTTCCTTCAAGTTATAATTATGCTTGTCACTCGCAATTACAACCTCAAGCTTCGTTCCCTTAGTAATATCAGTACCAAATTCCTTCCATACAGATTTTCCAATTGCAATTAAAATAAGTTTTGAGAAAAACTCTACCGCATCAAAATAATCGAACTGGTTCAATTTTTTTAACATTTTCATTACCTCATATCTTTCTGATGCCATCCTTGGTCGCATCCACCATAATATCCGAAATGCATTTCATACTCTTAGCTTACTCCTGTACGCTTATTTTTGAATAGACGAATTTGTTTCTTTTTTTTATATTTGAAGCGAAACAACCATTGAGCTAACTTCTTAAGTAATCTTTAATATATTTGTAGAATTAAACAGTTGCTTTTTTGTTTCTTTTCATTTATAATTATATCGAAACATTTCATTTGAAAGAAAGGAGGAGAATTTATGAAAGAAATATGTACAATTATAATCTATCACGACAAAAATACAAATAATTTTAAAGCCACAATCGTTTACTCAGGTAAAAGTTTCAGCTTCAATCCTTTATATTTTTTACCTGATGTTTGCGCGAATAATGGAAAATTAAAATTTTCTAATTATGATTTTTCTGATACTATTTCGCTAACGGATATAAAAAATTCTAATGCCGAAGAACGGGAGCAATATCAAGCCGTATTAAAAGGCATTAATCTATTAATGGAAAATAGTATCAAAACTCAAACAGAAATAAAACCTGAAATTATTGAACTGTTACGCCCATATTATGATATTACTTTTAAATTTAAGCCTATTGCAAAAAGAATCGAGGACTCATTTACTTCATATCCCCTTATTGACCACTCCTCATTGTCAATAGAAGATATAATACAAGAAAAATCATCATTATATTATGATTATGTTTATCAGTGTTATAGTCCTTCCGACATTTTGTTTTCTGTTATTCACTTTCTTGCATTAAACAAATATAAATTTGCAATATGTACGCACTGTGGAAAATATTTTGCAACCAATAATTTAAAAAATATTTATTGTGACCGTTTTAGTGAATATCCTGGATATGAAAATTTTGATTGTTATAACGCTGTAAAACGAATCCGTCAACAAATCAAACGAACATATCAGCAAATATACAAAAATCTACGTGCTTATTATACATACGAAATTTTTAATAATTTTGTAACGCAATATGACAAGTTGTTACTCGAACTAAATAAACATTCTGATTATGATATAATTGATGACTGCTTTACCTTTCTTTCCAAGGAAAATTGGTATACAAAACCTCCTATACGATGTGTCGGCGAGAAAGAAAAAAAATAAATGTGTCGTTTCAACGTATATTATTTGACATTATATAGTCCATCCATAGCATTTCCTTCCCTTTATTATAAAATATATAAATATTTTATAATAAAGGAGGACATATCTATGTCAAGAAAAACTTATGTAACAGATTACGACAAGTTACAACATCTTATATCAAAGTGGGGACAGTACAAATCTACTGCCACTGATTGTTTAACTTTAGTCGAAACAGCTAATCAAGAATTACAAGCCTATCTTACCAATCACATTCCACTGTCCAACCCAGACTACGGACATCTTGTAGGGTTCAGAAGAGCGAACCGCTGTATGAGTGATTTTATTACAAGACTTCCCGCCTATCTCAAACAGATTGAAGAAGGTAGCAGTTGTTCACCTGTTGACGAAGAAACGCTTGAAAAGTTAAAAATAATAGCTCGTGAAGCAACCGAGTGGAAAATTGCATACAATAAAGCAGTCGCAAAATACAAAGAACTAGCCACAGAATACAAAGCAACCTTTTATAATAATGACGGAACTTTTGATATAACACGTTGGTTAGAATAGTACAAAATCCCTCCAAGGAGTTTTTTCTCTTTGGGGGGATCATTGCAATTGTATCAATTACTGAATAAGATATATCTATTATACCGTACCAGTCAGTCGAACTAAGCTCGAAAACACCTCGCTAAGTTCTTTATACCAGCCTAGACGCTAGGTTAAATATTACGCTCAGGAGAATAGAGCCGGAGAATGGCATATTCTTATTCCTCCACTTATTCAATACTCATAATAAACTTTTCTGGATTATCCAAAATATTATATTCTCCATTTTCTGCCTGTGTAAAACGTACTATAAAGTCAGATTCACCCAACCAATATCTAAGATTATTTTTATATACTGTAATACATAACTCGTTTGGTTGTCGAAGGTCATATGAGAACTTAACTTCCTTAAATGAATTATCAATACTTTTCTGCACCATATCATGTGTAAACTTCTCTTTATCAATAATCCATATTTTATTCGCAATAATCGTAATATCTTCACTACAATAGTTTTTATTCTCTCCAATGTGACTATTATAAACTTGCACATCTCTTCCCCACTGCAAATACACAATTGCAATAACTATTCATTCATTGCATTAAGTAATGACATACTTAACGAAGATACATATGACAGTCATAGCGCAATTATGAAAACACTTGAATCAACTAAGGCGTCTTCTAAGCCTAATTAAAAATTTTATCACAATATAAACAAGAGGACTTGCAAGATTTATGACCTTACAAGTCCTCCATATAGCATGATGGTTTTGGATACCGTTCGTTCTGCCAAGGACTGCCCTACGGCGTATCGGCTTTGCCTTGTTCCTTGACATCACTAGATATCAAACATATATTCTATACATCTACTTATCCAGATTAGTTTCTTGTTTTACTTTAAAGTAATCGTCGCCCCTCCATCATGAAAGAATCCTGCCGCAACCTCCATTTTGAAAACATCATTAGATCCAAAAGATGTAACCCCAACTTCTTCGCAGTAGTCCGGAAGCATTCTATTATAATGTCCCATCGGACGACTTGTGTCACTCATATCAATAACATATACATCCGATGCGCCTCCATTATCTGGTCCTTCTGGATTATATGTAAAATGATAAACTGTACTTTTAATACCATTATTAGTATTATCTTCTTCTATTACCGACCAATAACCCTCCCAACTTTCTGGTACTTCAACTTCAAAATATTCATTAGAATACGACGTTTTAACCTGCTCTTTTGCTTCTTCTATTTCATCCGCTTCAGTCCATTCCAAATCGTCTTTCCAGTTTGCACTTGATTCCCAATGTTTTGACCATAAAGAGTTTAACTTCACTTCAAACAGTGGCTGTTTCAAAAGATTCTTATCCACGACTGGTGTATCCACAACCAGTGTTCCTTGTATTTCCGGATCGATCGATAAATCCAGACTTCCTGCATAACCATCTAATTCTTTATTCGTAGATACCTTAGCTTCACCTTTTACTTTTCCCAAAATTCCAACGGACATATCCAGTCCGGATGATCCGTATAATTTAGTAATTAAATGCACTGATGGACCTATTGATGCATCTCCCGAAACTGAAATTGTGTTCCATTGTAAACCATCTGAATCAAAATCAATTTTCTTTATTTCTTTTACTTTCCCAGTCTTACTATTATATTGGAACCCCAATGTAGTTTCTGATGTCATTTCATATGAAGCTCCTATATTTCCCTCTAAATTCATTTCTGATCCGATAGCAATTTCCAAATTATTTGTCACAACAATTGGAATACCCGCCACAGAAAATTCATAATTTGGGAGTTTCTTTTCCAACAATTTCTTTTCTAACTCTTTTGAAGAACTTTCAGAGCATTCCATTGCGGTTTTTGCACCTTCTTTTGATTTTGCCGCAATTCCACATTTTATATTACCATGATTTATATCTATGTCTATTTCTACCCAAATACTAATTCCCGCTTCACCAGAAACAGTAACCGGTTCATCCTTTTCTTCAAACTTTTTTCCAATCACATAATCTGTACCATTATCATTTTCATCAATATCCTTGTCTTCTTTTTCTTCCTTTTTTTCTTTATCATCTTTACATGCTTCAATATTAAATGCTTCTCTTTTTTCCTCTCCTTTCATATTTTCAGTCTTATAACTTACTGATTGACTTCCATCTTCTGTCAATTCTATTTTTTTATAAATATGAGCTTTTTCAAACACATCGGTTAAGACAGCAGGTTCGGTTTTTACGATGTACAGATTATTTCTTTTATCTACTTTTAAAACTCTTCTTATGTATCCTTCTAATGAGTTCTCAGTAATTCCGGAAACAATTACATCTCCCTTTTTATATTCTGGCTTTTCTCCAAACACAAGATAATCTTCCCTTACATCTATAGGTATATTATCTGTCTCCGATGTAATAACCTTTACATTTTCTTTTACAATAATATCACCTTCCGGCTGTTTTTCATTATGTAATTTATGATATCCGAACAATATTATAGATACACTCGCAACTAATAACACAACAGTTACAATTATTCTACGAACCCACTTCTTCACCGTTTAATCTCCTTTTTATTTTCCTTTAGTACACAATTCCTTCAAATCAATCCCATGAGGAAATCTTCCATACATCTTTTTCCTTAGTACAATATAAATTCAGTGTTATATGATCTCCTCTTACAAAATTTCTTTCCCCTATTACTATAACATCCTGATTTTTATATGACATATTACACTGATAACTAACTGCCACAGATAATTTTAATTGATTTTTATCGATATATTTTATTTGATTTATAGAAGAATCTAAAATTTGTTTAAACTCTATATCATATTCCTCTTTCAGTCCCGCTCTATTGGTTCCATTTAAATCAGGATTACTTGTCACTAATTCTTCTGCATTATTATTCAAAAAATATTTATTTAATGTATTTATATCCCCGTCTTCCAAAACAGTCTTCACTATTTCAACACAGCCTTCACAAATATCTGTATTCAATTCTTCTTTATATTCTTCCTTAAAATAATCTTGTGTAATAGCTGTTAAATCTATCATATTATCATCGAATCCCATTTTTTGATCTTGCCATATAGGATATTTCACATAATCTAAACTTTCCTCACTTAAAACCACTTCTTCATCATCAAAAACAGGATGTGTAACCGTAATATCATACTCAGCATCTGGCAAAACTGTAATTGTATAAATCTCTACTTGGTTTCCATCATCTTCTTTGCTTTCCGTTTTACCAGTTACTTTCTTCCCATCTATAGATACCTTAGAATCCTTAAAAACTTTTATATATCTCTCTGCATATAAATCATCTAACACAATTTTTCCATCTTTTTTTCGTACTTCAATATCTCTAGTCTCATCTCCATTATCAGTTGTTATAACTACCTTATATGAAATTTTATCCTTTGTTTCATCTATTTTGTCATATGTACAATCTTTAACGCCTTCATTTTCTTCCACCATTTTATCTATAAAGCCAGATTTTGAATCTTTAATTTTTTCACTTGTAATATAATCACTTTTCGGAAAATATGCTAAATCTAATATATCCGAATATTTCTTTTCAACAAGACTATTACAGTATGTTTCTATCGTTTTTTCCGGACTCGCTTTACCCACATTTACTTTTTCTGTACCATCTTTTTTACAACCAGTAATCATAACTCCTGCAATTAAAACCGCCACCGCTGTTCCTCTTATTATTAGTCCTTTCTTCTTCATTTTCATTTCCTCCTGTTTCATTCCATTTTTTATTCTTTTTTGACATTCAGTGAATGTCATATTTTGTTTTATTTTAGCATATACTATCAAAAATGGCAATCAGTGAATGTCATTCAGGAGGTCTACCATTTATGTATAAAAACAAATCATCTAACGGATCTAACAATATTTGTGGCGGAAAAATCAAAGAACTAAGACTACAACTTCCTGAAAAACCTTCTCAAAGAAAACTTGCTGATATGCTTCAAATTCAAGGTCTCGATGTCGACAAAAATGCTATTCAACGGATTGAATCTGGCGCACGTTTTGTTACCGATATTGAACTTAAAGCAATTGCGCAGATACTTAATGTAAGTTGTGATACTTTACTTGGAATTGATATGCCTATTAAATAATTTTTTAACTATATTTTTAAAAGAAAAAACGGTAAAGAAAACCTCTGCCGTTTTATCCACACATTTTTGCTTATACAAATTTAATTATTATATTTTATTTACTTTTTTCAATGATCCAGTCAAAAATTTTAAGTTTTACTTTATATATCCTTTTTAACACAATCAAATTGATTATAAAAAATACAGCTAAAAATACAAAATACCACAAAACACTACTTAAACAGCATCCAGCAATTTCAAAAAATCCGTATATTAGCTTTTGAATAATATTGCCACCTATAAACAACGTAGCTCTATTTATGTATAACTGCCAAATAAACAATGGCATTGCCTTAATACAAATCCCCACTACTACATTTAGTATATCATATAAAATTTTACTTTTTCTTTGCAGTCGTAGCAAAGCTATCGCAATAATTTGAATGTGATAATTCCGTTTTTTTCTCTCATCTATTTCCTCAACATAGTGTAAATAGCCTAAATTCCAATACTTCTCAAGAACTCTATCGTGTGCTTTACAATATGCTTCTTCATAATCTTTAAATCTTTCTTTTCTTGCAACATATTCTTCTATCGTAGGATATTCATTTATATCCATCCTGTAATATTTTAAGACATCCAAACCATCCAAGAAGCATTTGCGCAGATACTTTCTATCACTCTTTAATCTTAAAACTTTCTGTATATAATCATCTATAGCAATATTTGACTCATTCCTAAAGATTCCCCCTTTTAAAATAAAATGCTTTTCCAGTTCATTGTATATCACAAAAAAGCCAAAATAATTATATATCTCTGTGCTTCCTCTAATCATAAACTCTTTTTCTAGTTGTAAATATTTTTTTACCGTAATTCCCTTTTCTAATAACTCAATATTTTTTCTTAATATTGTATTTTCTCTTTCATTAACATTTTCCATAATTACCGTACTCTTTGCTATAAATATTTTTCAACTAATTTCATAGTATAATTTTTATATCTTATATAAGCTTCATGAAATTTACTTTTCTCTATCAACTCACAGCATGGCAAAACTAACTCATTATACATTTTTTCAAATACCTTAACATTATCTTCTGATTCTTCCACTCTTTCTACAATCTTTGGCGCAATTTCATAGTATGTAGCAATATCTTCTGGATATTTTTCTTTTACATATGAATCTCGAAATCCTCTCAAAAGGCTAAGTTCATAACAATCATCTGAAAATTCTTCTCCTTTTGCACTCATACATGCTGATGTCAAATAGCATCCTCCACTATTATTTTTTCCTGTCGCATCTTTATACAACGGACAATTATGATAATCATCTGACATTACATTAGCACCACAATAATTGGCATATCGTCTTTGTATTGGTGCTCCATTTCCATCACCGCTCGCCTGACATTTATTACCACTCCATGCAGATTCTTTAAAAAAAGGACAAATTCCCATACTCTTCCTACCTCTCTTTCTTTTTCCTTTTTGACATTCAGTAGATGTCATTTTTATTCTAGCACAGAATAGCCGTATTGACAATTAGTGAATGTCAAATAAAAAAACGGTAAAGGAATTATCCTCTACCGTGTAATTACTATATGGAGCTTCTATCTTCATCAATTATTTTTCGAGTGCCACATCGA
>ERZ857693.3094-NODE-3094-length-14643-cov-3.048327_pt1 | contig 14643 bp, 11 predicted proteins | sample MGYA00519765_ERZ857693 | MGnify/ENA primary metagenome ERZ857693 (study PRJEB31778, sample SAMEA3449354) | human gut metagenome | biome: human gut; feature: human-associated habitat; material: faeces | place: United Kingdom | collected 2010/2012 ... | reverse complement strand
CCTCGTCGACGCTGTCGGCTGCGCAATCCAGTAGGCTGATGCCCATGGTGATGGTACGCACGTCGAGCTTTTCCTGCTCAATCATTTCATTGGTCTCGTGGACCTCTTGGATATTAATCATAGATATACGTCTCCAAAATGATGAATTTGGGGTGGGCCGAGGCGGCTTCGCCTCATCGAAAATGCTCGGACTTCCGCGAAGCCTCGCGACGCGGGCGCGCGAAACGCACATGCGCTCTTCGCCAAAGCCCGAGCCTTCTTGCCAACGAAAGCGGTCGCCAGCTTAGATTCGATGCATGGCGGTGAAGATTTCCTCACGCTGGGCACGCACGCGCACGCCGATTTCCTTGCCCAGGCTTTCCAGCTCAACGGCCATCGCGCCGAAGCTTTCATCGGCGGCCGAATAGTCGACAATCATCATCATATTGAAGAAGCCGTCGATGATGGTTTGCGAGATGTCGAGCACGTTCACCTTGTGATCCGAGAGATACGTGCACACGCGGGCGATGATGCCCACGGTGTCTTGACCGACCACGGTGATGATGGCTTTGTTCATGGCATACCTTTCCAAAGGATCTTTGAGCACTTTAGCGTAGTGTAGTATAGCGGTTCTTCGCTCATGTGCAGTTTATCGCCCAACCACGCAGAATGCACGAGTTGTACGAGCAGAGCGCCGCAGCCTTCGGTAGCTGGGTGCTCGAGCAGCGCGGACGCTTTTTGCATGAGCTCGTTTTGCTGCGTATAATGCTCGGGTTTGCACATTCTCGATGGCGGCGTTCGCGTGGCCATCGTTTTCATTTTCGATTCCGACAGGAGCGCACGCATGAGCACTACGCCCAAAACCACCGAAGGCCGCGAGAAATTCGGCTCGCGCATCGGTTTCATTCTTATTTCGGCAGGATGCGCCATTGGCCTTGGCAACGTATGGCGTTTCCCGTATGTATGCGGCGAATATGGCGGCGCGGCGTTTGTACTGCTCTACCTGGTGTTCTTGGTAATTCTCGGCCTGCCCATCTTGGTCATGGAATATGCCGTGGGCCGCGCGAGCCAAAAAAGCTGCGCGCGAAGCTACAACATTTTGGAACCCGAAGGCACCAAATGGCATTGGTATAAATGGTTCGCGTTCGCCGGCAATTACATTTTGATGATGTTCTACACCACCGTCGCCGGCTGGATGGTCGCCTACGCGTTCAAAATGGCAACCGGCCAGCTCACGGGGCTCGGCACCTCTGCTTCCGCGAGCGCGTCGGGCGCCGCCGAGCAGGCGTTCACGGCACTGCTCGCCGACCCGTTCCAAATGCTGTTCTGGATGGTCATTATTTGCGGCATCGGCTTTTTTATCGTTGGCCTGGGCCTGCAAAACGGCGTCGAGCGCGTGACAAAGGTCATGATGGCGTGCCTGTTCGTGGCCATTGTGATTCTAGCCATTAATTCGGTCATGCTGCCCGGCGCACATGCCGGCCTTGAGTTCTACCTCATGCCCAATTTCGGGAAGATGATCGAAAACGGCTTCGGCGATGCGGTATACGCCGCCATGGGCCAGGCATTCTTCACGCTTTCCATCGGCGCTTCGGGCATGGCGATTTTCGGCAGTTACATCGGCCGCGACCGTCGCCTGACGGGCGAAGCGGCAAGCGTCGCCGGCCTTTCCACGCTTATTTCGCTGCTCGCAGGCCTGATTATTTTCCCCGCCTGCTTCGCCTATGGCGTTTCACCCGATTCGGGCCCCAACCTGGTGTTCGTCACGCTGCCGAGCGTATTCGACCAAATGTGGGGCGGCCAGCTGTGGGGCACGCTGTTCTTCATTTTCATGAGCTTCGCCGCGCTTTCCACCGTCATTGGCGTATTCGAAAACATCGTGGCGTTCTGCATGGACCAATGGGGCGTCTCGCGCCGCTCGGCCGTGGCGATCAACGCCGTGCTCATCATCGTGCTTTCGGTGCCGTGCATTCTGGGCTTCAACGTATGGCAGGGAGTGCAATTCCCCGGCATCGGCGACATTCAGAGCCTAGAAGATTTCATTGTCTCGAATAACGTGCTTCCGCTGGGTGGCCTAGTGTATGTGCTGTTCTGCACGAGCCGCTACGGCTGGGGCTGGAAGAATTTCCTCACCGAAGCAAACACCGGCGCCGGCCCGCGCTTCCCGAAGTGGGCGCATGCATGGATTGCCTATGGCATCCCCGTGCTCATGGTGGTGATTTTCATCATGGGATACATTCCGAAGTTCCAAATCTGGCTCGGATTGTAGAAGAACGCCTACGGCACCAGTGTGACTGGGCCTCTTGCGGGCCACGGCTCGTCAAAAGCATGATGAAAAACGACTTTCATTCATCATGCGTCCAGCCTGGCGACTGGCGGATGACTGGCAATCGTCTGCGCTCAAATCCTTCTTTCCAAAGTTAAGCGCAGCCAGGCGAGCGCATAGCGAACGAAGCGAGCGGTGGCGAGCCGTGATTGCAAGGCATCCGCCAGGCGCCAGGCTGGACGCATTAACGGTCTACAGCAGCGTGTAGTGATGAATGTTGTTGGCGTCGGGCTCGCGCGCAATGCGATGCTCGGCGATAAGGTGATTCAGGATAATAATGCCGCCTTCGACGATGCACCACTTTTGGGCCGGGTAAATATCTTCCCAAGCCTGCGGCACATTCCACGTAAGGTTTTTCACCACGTCGGCGCCCGTCGCACCAGGATGCTCGGCAATGTACGCCGCCGCTTGTTCAATGCGTTCGCAATGATGGTTTTTAAGCCACGCCACACGTTCGCGCCAATCGGGCCGTATTTCGCCATGAGAATGCAGCAACCGCGAAATACCCAGGTCACACACCTTTTGCAAGTTCGCAAGATACACGCCCATGGTATCGACGACCCCAAGCGCAGGCCCAAACCGGGCGAGATGGCGAACAGGATGTGATCGCCGGAAAACAACAAACCCGACCCACGGTGGAAAAGCGCGAGGTGGCCGGGCGTGTGGCCCGCGGTATCAACGACCTCGAGCTTCGTTTGCCCCACTACGATAACGTCGCCTTCTGCAACGAATTTCAAGTTGCGCCCCTCGGGCTTGAAGCTGGGAATGCCCATGCCGTAACGAGCCGATTTATGCACAAGGTCGCAATCGAACCCCTCGGCGCTTACCTGGGCTTCGGTAATGCGCAGATATTCGGCGTCGCTTGAAGCGGCCATGAGGTTGAAGTCGGTGAGGCTCAAGGCAATGGGTGCTTCCTTGGGAGCCACATGATCAATGAGACCGGCATGGTCCATATGCAAATGCGTCAAGAAAAACGACATGCGCGCCTTATCAATGCCGAGCTCGTCGATCGCCGCGTCGAGCAGGGCGGCGCCTTCAGGCGTCGGCGCCCCCGTATCGACGGCCAAGCATTCGCCCCCGTCGCAAATAAGGTAGCAATTCGTCTCTGACGTGGAGATATTCAAAAACGGCACGCGCACGAGATATACATCGGGGCTCGAGTTGATTTGGCGATAATGCTTGCCTACTGCATAGGGGGTTTCGTGGGCAAACGCGCCCGCACCCTTCAGCATGCGTTCGCTCGCCTCGGCAACGCCCTCGTTCATACGCAGCCCCCTCCGTTATCATGCGCGGCACGAACCACGCCCAGTTCATTCATCTTACGCAAACAATTCGAACTCGAGGCACATGAGCAAAAGGCGCGCAATAAATGGCGACGAGCGGTGTTTTGCATGAAAACGCACGAAGTGCGTATCCTCTAAGATTTTTCTCCAAAAGACAGACCTTGCGAGCTTCAAAACACCAGTTCACATATTCAGCAGGTTGAGTTCATCCCATTGGTCTCGATACAAGGTACGCACTTCGTGCATTTTCATGCGAGACGCCTTGTCACGACGACGAGAAATTGCGTCTGGCACGAGTTTGGAAGTCTCCCGGCTGCAAGTTGTGCATAGAAATTCATAATTCGGCATATTTTAAAAAAGTTCTTGCACCGTACCGCAAAGACATGCAAAATAAGCGGCACGCTATCGCGCACTAAAGCACGACAGCGAAGGCAAAATGCCAATTCAAACACCCGATCGAAATTGAAGGAGGCTTGAGCATGACCATCGTTATCCGACAGACGCGACGACGATTCAGGAGCATGCCCTAGCCCTCTTGTGCCCCATATGCACTTCTTCAGGCAGCGCACGCTCCGTTCTTGAAACGCCGTGCGCTGCTTTTTTGTTGCCTGATTCAGGCGCGCATGGCGTTTTGTGCCCCGCGCGTCGCGCTCACCTCGATCACACGTCATTCCAAGAAAGGAAACAACCATGGAATCCAGCAAGACCGCCTGCACCTACCTGGCCGCAACCGTCGCTTTCGCCCTGTGCTTCTTCGCCATGTGCGAGGCTCCTGCAATTATTTCGCTCTTCTAGTTCAGAGCTCCGTTGTTTGAACGGGGCCAAAGGATGAGGATGCGGCATTTTCGTGGCGCGGGGTTTCCCGTTCAAGTCGCATCAACATCCCTTGGCCCCGTTTTGCATTCTTGGCCCCGTTTTGCATTTCGAGCCGGCCGCCTGCGCCCATCGAAGTACGCAACCTAAAGCTTTTTCCTGCGGGCACGGAAGGCATCCATGGGCTCAATTCGCAGGCCATTCTTGTTGTAGCTCACCGCTAAATTTCCCTGGATGTTCGACACGAAGCCCGATTTGCCTAAGCCGTCGAGACAGGTTTCGATGGAGGCCGTTTCGATGCGGGCATCGCGGCCAAGCGCGAGTGAAAGCACTCGGTCGATTACGCGACGAGCAAGTGGACGCTCAATATGCGCCATATCGGGCGAAATCAAGAAACCCTCGCTCGGGAGCTGACCCAACGGTCGCACCCTGGAAAGAAGCAGTTCGCGCGCCTGGCCGGCGAGCATGTCGTCTTCTTCGGCGATAAGGTTCATCGTGCGCGTGAGCGTTTCGAGCAGGCGTGGGTTACGCTCTTTGGCGCGAGGCACGATTTCGTGACGCACGAACGCGCGGAAGTGATCGGTATCGGCATTGGTGGCATCTTCGCGCCACAGCTCACCCAATTCGTCTCGCACGGCGCACGAGCGCCCCGCGATGAACGCGCGCAAATCATCACGCCCCAACTCGAGCAGTGGGTGGCACACACGCATGCCACCGATATTCACGCAGTAATTCATGGAACGGAACCCACCCGGGCCCGTGCCCACAATCGAGCGCATATAGAAGTTCTCCACACGGTCGTCTGCGGTATGCGCAGTGTATACGCGCGCTGATTCTTCGGAAAAGCCCAGGTGAGAACAGGTGCTTTCAATCGCTTGGCGCGCAGCTTTATACCGCTCGTCGCGCGCGATGGCCTCCATGTTACCGCCCTGTCGCACGATTGCCGACACATCGATTTCACACATGAACAGCGGAAGGCCGAGCGCTTCCGCCAGCTTCGCAACAAATCGGGCGTCGCCCTCGGACGCCTCACCGCGCAGCTTGTGATTTACATGCAGCATAACCGCTGCGCCCAACTCACCGGCTGCCACCATATCGGCAACCATGTATGCCAGCGCACAACTGTCGGAGCCGCCGCTCACCATGGCCACCGCAAAGGCGTCGGCTCCCGCCATCTTGTGCGCGCGCACCGTATCAAGCGCGCGATCGTATACGGTTTTTTGTGCCATGGCGGCCCCTATCATTCAAAAACGCCTGGCCGATGAATCGGCCAGGCGCCTATTTTCGAAAAACACTCGTTATTGCGCGGCTTCAAAAATCTCGGAGAATTCGTCCATCAGGCGCTTTACTGGCAGACCGACGATATTGTCGAAGTCGCCATCGATGCTCTCAACCAAGGCACGGCCGTCACCTTGAATGCCGTAAGCGCCAGCCTTGTCCATGGGCTCGCCGCCAGCAACGTATTCGGCAATAACCTCGTCGGTGAGTTCCTTAAACGTCACACGGCTCGTTTCGGTGAACGTGCGGAAACCCAACGAAACCTCTTTATTGGGCGGCGCGCTCACAAGCCACACCGAAACGCCCGTAATAACCTGATGGGGACGGCCGGAAAGCTCGCCCAAAATGCGACACGCGTCGTCTTCGTCGACGGGCTTGCCGTAGATCTTTCCGTTCGCCGCAACCACGGTGTCGGCACCGATAATCGCCGCAGCACCCACGTATTCGGGATCGCCAAGTACCTGCTGCACAATGGCGCCCGCCTTGCGCTCGGCGAGCTTTTTGGCGGCCTCCTCGGGCTGGCGCAGCAAATCGGGCTCGAGGGATTCATCAACATCGGCGCTCAGCACCGTAAACGAAACGCCCTCCCGCTCGAGCAGTTCACGACGGCGGGGGCTCCCGCTTGCAAGAATGATTTCAACTTTCTGGGGCATGAACTTTCCTTTCCGGCGTTCTTTCGAACGAAGACCATGTCAATATCGCACGGCAGCGAGGCGCAACGGCTCCCTTCAATGGGCCGTACATCGCGATGCGCTTGGGCGCATTCCCGAAATGCACCACCCGCGAATCGCCGCACCAATCTCGTCTTGCCTATATATCTATCGCCGTTCGAGCAAAATAATATTCTCGGCGTGGCTCGTGTGCGGGAACATATCCACCGGCTGCATTTCCACTATGCGCCAACCGCGTTCAGCGAGAAACGCCGCGTCGCGCGCCTGCGTTTGAGGGTTGCACGAAATGTAGACGATGCGTTTGGGCGCAAGCTCGCACGCAGCCTTCAGGAATTCCGGCGTGGAACCCGCACGAGGCGGATCCATCATAAGCACGTCGAGCGGCGCCCCCTCGTCGGCCATGCGGTGCATGTATTCGCCCGCGTCGGCCGCAACGAATTCGGCACGCTTGATGCCGTTGTGGCGCGCGTTGTTGCGGGCGTCGGCCACGGCATCAGGGCGCTCTTCGACGCCAATCACGCGCGCAGCACCCGGGTTGCCATCGACGCCACGCGCAGCCACAAGTCCAATCGTGCCCGTGCCGCAGTACGCGTCCATAAGCACCTCGGTGCCCGTAAGCTTCGCCATCTCAATCGCGCGACGATACAGCACTTCCGTTTGCGTTGAGTTGACCTGGTAAAACGATTTCGAGGAAATGCGGAAGCTCAGCCCGCACAACTCATCGAGAATAAAGCCTGGGCCAAACAGCGTGCGTTCCTTATCGCCCAAAATCACATTCGTTTGACGCGTGTTCACATTCTGCACGACCGTCGTGATGGACGGGTGCTTCTCGCGCAACGCGCGCACGAAGCCTTTCGCGCCAGGGAATTGATCTTCGCGCGTGACCACCGTGGCCATGATTTCACCCGACGTATGCCCGATGCGCACCTGCACATGGCGAAGGAAGCCCTCATCGGTGTCTTCGTCGTATGGCTCGATGCGGAAACGGCGCATGAGATCGCGAATCGTAAGAATAATGCGCTTGGCTTCGCGATTTTCGAGCAGGCATTCGTCAGAATCAATCACGCGGTGCGTTCCTCGTTCGTACATACCGCACAAAACACGCATTTGGCGTGCTTTTTTGTCCCATATGCCAACATAAGGCGACACGACCTTGTTGCGATAGTAACGCGGGTCGTCCATGCCTAGAATAGGCCGCACTGCCGTTTCGGAATCGAGCAAACCGTCGAAAAGCCCTTCGACTTCATGCTGTTTGCGTTTCAGCTGTTCGGCATAAGGCACGGCAAGCCATTCGCAACCGCCGCATTTGCTATCGATGGGACAGAAAAACGCCCCTGGCGCAACGCTCCCTCGAGCACAGCCCGCACGAAGCCCACCGTTGCGACGAACTGGTGCGGCCTTGGCGAACTTAGTCGATTTGCCCGATTTGGATGCCTTTCCCGATTTGTTCGACCTGTTCGGCTTATTCGGCCTGCTCGCATCGCTCGGCCCGCCCGGCTTGCCTGGCTTGTCCAGATTGTTTTTGCCGAAACGGGCGTCCATCGAGCGATTTGCGCCCTTGCGGTTCGGCTTCGTGCCGTCGAAGGTGGCCAATTCGTTTTTCGCGGGCGCACCGCCCTTCGCGCCACGGCTTTTCGACGCGCGACGCTCGTCGGCCTTTCCTGGTCGAGCACTCGGCTTGCGACGCTGAGCAGCAGCACCGCGCGCCGTAGATGAGTTTTTGTGATTTCCGCTTTTCATGCCTGCCATTCTACTATGCGTCGCCCACGCGCGGCACCGTCCATCCGCGGCAACACGCCCCGTACACAGGCATTTTCGCCACACGCGCAACTCGCGTATAATTGGCGGCTGAAAAACCACGCCGCGTGACGGCGTTTTAAGGCCACCCAGAAAGGCCACCCATGTCATCATTTTTCAAAGACCTTCGCGAATTCTTATGGCTCTACCGCCAAGGATTCCGGCCAACCGAATATCTTCGCAACTCCGACCGCATCTCATTGCACGCCTGCGGATGGCGCGCAAACGGAAGCGGGCGCATGAAAACGGCCCGCGACGCCGTCGCCTACCTCGAAGGATCGATGCCTGAGCAGTGGCGCCAGGTGTACTGCGGCCTCACGCCGTTTCTCGTATCGGATCGAGGCAACGTGCGCCTTATCGACGGGTCCGAGCCGCGCATGATGCTCGCAAACGGGCGCTACCAAATCGCCTACAAGCCCGAAGAGCAGCACCCTTCGCGACGCGGTCGCCGCGGTGGCATGGCCCACAAGAAACGAGTATACCGTTCGGTGCTCGTAGCCATGGCATTCCTCGATTTCAAAAAAGGCGATGCCGAACATGAGGTTCATCACGTTAACGGATACCGCACCGACGATCGCCTGGTGAATCTCATGGTGCTCACGCACGACGAGCACACGCGCATTCACAACATGGGGCCCTGTGGCCTAACAGCGCCGCTCGACGATGCCGTACGCGACGCTGGGCTTCTCGCAGAAGCGAAGCCTATGGGCACAATGAAGCTGCGCCGCATAAAGAAGAAGGCGCTCAAACGCGCGCTCGAGGCGCCCGAGGCGGCCAAAAAAGCGATCGCAGACGACAATGCGAATAATAGCGAAGCGCTCGACGCCCCAGAGATTTCGGGCGACGAATCGCAAAAACCGAACCGCGCGGAAATAATCCCCACTGAAGCGCCTGCTGGCACGTTTACCTGCAATCCCCTGCCCGTGCTTGACGAGACGGGCGTATTCGTCACACCCGAAGCGCCTGAAATTCTCGCCATTAAGCGCGCGGAAGAAGCCCAGCACGAGGCCAAGAAACGCGCCGCCGAAGAAAAAGCTGCGGCAGAAGAGGCCGAGCTGGCGGCGATTCCCGCACGCGGCAACCATAAGGCCGAAGAGAAATCGAGCCTTCAAGCGGCCGCCGAAGAGGGCATGGCCGAAGTAGCCGAAAAAATCGACGCCGCCTGTGTACGTTCGGGCGCCCGCGCGCAGGAAATGATTAATGGAGAAGGCCCGACCAAGGCAGCCAAACGGCGCGCGAGCAAAAAGCGAGCCGAAGCCCGTCGAGCTGAAGAAAAAGCAGCCCGGCGCGAGGCTCAAAAGCAGATTGCTCGCAAAGAATCGCAGGTCGAAAGCGATATCCTCGACGAGGCAAGCGCAGAGGTCGAGCGTGTAAGCGAATACCCCCAGAACGCCTTCATCGCCGCAGAGGACGAAGCCGTGATTGAAGAAGGCACCGCCGCAGAGGGCGAATCTGCCATCGATGTAACCGCCGCCGAAGCAAGCGAAACTGCCATCGACGAGGTCGCCGTCGCAGAGGGCAAAGCCGCTATCAATGAAGCCTTTATCGTCGAAGTATTGACGGAAGCGGAGGTTTCCGAACGCAACGAGCTCTCTGGCCAGGGTGTGCCGTCTTGCCAGAATATACCCTCTGAGCAGGGCGTTTCTGTAGAGCAGCGTACCCCTTCCGATGAGGTCGCCCCCGAAAAGCAGGCATCTCCTTCGCAGCAGGCTCCCCTTTCGAGACAGGCTTTCCCTTCAAAGGGGGCCGACTCTTCAAAGGAGGCTGCTGTTTCAAAACGACCCATTCCTTCAGATCAGGCTGATTCTTCAGAACAAGCCACTTCTTCAAGACGGACCTCTTCTTCGAAGCAATCCTCTTCTTCGAGTCAGTCCGACCAGGAACCTGTTAAATGCTCGCAGCATTTAACAGGTTCGGGAGAAGCCGGTTCTTCAAAGGGAGATGCATCTTCAAAACAACCCAACCCTTCGGAGCAGGTCGATTCCTCAAAACGAGCCTCTTCTTCGAGGCAGGCCGAGCAAAAATCTGCTAAACGCTGCGAGCATTTAACGGATTCGAAGTGCGATACGGCAGAGGCCGATTGGGTCGCCGCGCGTGAAGTGCTTGCGCGCGAGACCAGGGCTTACCTGAAAGCGGCACGTAAGCTTTCTCGCAAAGACGATGCCGGCAGCAAACAGTTCGCTTCCGCTGCGAAACCGGTGTATAAGGCGCTCAAGCCCTTCCTCACCTGCTCCGACGAAGTGTGCGCTTTCGACGCGTGCCTTGTCTGCATTCGCCTTATCGCGCAAGATGCGCAAACCCGCGCACAACACGGCCAACCGGAGTTGCCGCAAACAACGCATTCGTTGCTCGGCAATTTCCAAAAGCTCATGAAGGCTTCTGTGCGCAAGCTCATTCGCGCCGACGAAATCGTTGCCGCGTGCACTGAAGAGCTGCTGCGCGAAGAGGCGGCCAAGCCGGTTTACAAATCGCTTCCAAATAGCCCTTTGAAGCAATGCCTTGATATCATCAGCTCAAAGAAGCCGAAGGAAGCCACCGAGCCGGACGAGGCGCCTCGGGCCAAACCCGAAGAAAACACGACAACGGAAGGCAAGGCTTCCGAGGGCAAGCGCCGCCGAAGGAGGCGCCGCAAGAAAGAACACGCCGAAAACAAGGGGTCCGAAAAGCAAAACCGAAGCGCGGAATCCGAAGAAGAAACCAAAGCAGAAGCAGCCCAGTAAGACTCGCAGAAAGGCATCATCATGAATTTCATCGTTCGCTGGCTCATTACCGCCCTTGCCGTTGCGTTTACCGTTTGGCTCGTTCCTGGCATCGGCTTCGCCACAGCAGGCAATTCCGTCATCGACGTCGTGGCGTTCGCGATTGTGCTTGCCCTGCTCAATATGGCCGTGAAGCCTATTCTCCAAGCGCTAAGCCTGCCTATCACAGTGCTCACATTTGGCCTGTTTTATCTGGTCGTGAATACGGCAATGCTGTACTTGGCATCGGGTATCTCGGATGGGCTGTTCGGCGTTGATTTTTATATCGCGTCATTCGGCAGCGCGTTCATCGCAAGCATCGTGATTAGCATCGCAAGTTCGGTTTTGAACTCCATCATCGAATAGGAGCCCGGCAAAAGCGTCTACCCCGCAAAGCGACGTCAATACCGCACGCGCCATCGCCGCAAACAAAAAAGGAGCCTTTCGGCTCCTTTTTTGTTTACGCGTCGTACTTACTCTTCGTCGCTCTTGACCCAAGAGAACATGTCGCGAATCTTCGCGCCCGTCTTCTCGATCTCATGGTTGTTGATGGCCTCGCGCTGCTCGAAGAGCCACTTGTGGCCGTTCTTGCAGTCGGCAACGAATTCCTTGGCGAACTCGCCGTTCTGGATGCGAGTGAGGATTTCCTTCATGGCTTCACGAGACTGCTCGTTGATGACCTTCGGACCAGCATAGTACTCGCCGTACTCAGCCGTGTTGGAGATGGAGTAGTTCATGAAGTGAATGCCCGACTCGTACATGAGGTCGACAATCATCTTCATCTCGTGATAGCACTCGAAGTACGCGAGCTCGGGCGGATAGCCAGCCTCAGTCAGGGTCTCAAAGCCAGCTTTCACAAGCTCAACGAGGCCACCGCAAAGAACAGCCTGCTCGCCGAAGAGGTCTTCCTCGGTCTCCTGCGCGAAAGTCGCCTTAATGATGCCGGAACGGGCACCGCCGACGCCCCAGCAATAGGACATGGCGATATCCCACGCATCGCCAGTAGCGTCCTGAGCGACGCAAGCCAGGTCGGGCACGCCAGAGCCCTCGGTGAACTGACGGCGCACAATGTGGCCCGGGCCCTTGGGAGCACACATGATGACGTTGACGTCCTCGGGAGCCTTGATGTAGCCATAGTGGATATTGAAGCCATGCGCGAAAGCGAGCGTATCGCCAGCATGCAGGTGCGGGGCGATGTGCTGCTCGTAAACCTCGGGCTGCAGCTCGTCGGGAATAAGAATCATGATGACGTCAGCTTCCTCGGCAGCCTCGTCCTCGAGCATGACCTTCAGACCAGCTTCTTCAGCCTTAGCCCAGCTCTTGGAGCCTTCGCGCAGGCCAACGCGAACGTCGACGCCCGAGTCCATGAGGTTGAGCGCATGGGCATGGCCCTGCGAGCCATAACCAATAATCGCAACCTTCTTACCCTTGATGACTTCGGGGTTCACGTCATTTTCGTAATAGATGGTAACAGCCATGGGTTTCTCCTTTTCTTTGACTGCATACAACAACTTTGCAAGGGCTTGTCACGCGGCGGAGCGTGCATGGCGCAGTTCCGCACGAGCCGAACAGCACTTAATGTGCTGTTCGTGCGAGCTCAGGACTGTTTGAGCACGCTGCACGTTCCTCCGCGTGCCAAGCCCGGCTGGACAGACCAATCGTCGAAGAATGGGTTCTCTAGTCCTTCGAATTCCTCGACATGGCGATTTTGCCAGTTCGAACGAGCTGCTTCAGGCCATAGGCTCGGAAGAGATTCTCCATCGCCTCGAGCTTGCTTTCGTCACCCGTCGCCTCAATCGTGAGCGAGTTTTTACCCACGTCCACGATATTGGCTCGAAAGACGTTCGCAATCTCGATAATCTCGTGACGGCGATCGGGCGGTGCGCTCACCTTGAACAATGCTAGTTCGCGCTCGATAGCGTCTTCGTCGGTGAGGTCGGTGATCTTGTACACGCTTACCAGCTTGTGCAGCTGCTTGGTAATTTGCTCGTAGCCAACCTCGTCGGCGTTCACGATTGCCGTAAGGCGGCTCATCGTAGAATCTTCGGTAGGGGCAACGGTAAGCGACTCAATGTTGAAGCCGCGGCGTGAAATCATGCCGGTCACACGCGAGAGCACGCCCGACTTGTTTTCGACCAACACGGAAAGGATGTGCTTCATTATTCCTCGCCCTCCTTTTCGTCTTTCTTGCCGACGCCCTTGCCGTTCACGCGAACAGCGCCAAGCGTAACGTCAATCGCGCCAATCACGTTGTCAAGCGCAGCGCCCGGCGCAACCATGGGATACACGTTCTGGTCGGGCGAAATGGCAACATCGAGCAAATACGGCTTCTCGCTCGCAAGCATGCGCGCAATCGCGGGAGCCACGTCTTCGGGCTTCTCGATGCGCTCGCCTTCCCAACCGTATGCGTCGGCGAGCTTCACGAAGTCGGGCACCGGGTCGAGAATCGTGGACGAATAGCGCTCATGGTAGAACAGCTTCTGCCACTGATGCACCATGCCCAGCGCGTGGTTGTCAAGCAGGAACACCTTCACGGCGGTGTTGTTGATGGCCGCGGTCGCCATTTCCTGGCTGTTCATCTGGAATGATCCATCGCCAGCAACACAGACAACCTGCTTGTCGGGGCAACCGAACTTGGCGCCGATAGCAGCAGGGAAACCGAAGCCCATGGTACCCAAGCCGCCACTCGAAAGGAACGAGCGCGCATGCTCACGGCCAATGTGCTGGTGAGCCCACATCTGATGCTGGCCAACCTCGGTCGTTACAATGGAGTTGTCGGGGTCGAGCTGCTTGGAAAGCTCGTCGAGCGCAACTTCAGGAACGATCTGGTTCGGATAGTCGTTAAACTGGTCGTCGTAATACGGCCAGCGCTCACGCCATTCGTTTACCGTTTCGACCCATTCGGCATCGACAGGCGTAGCGCCCGATTTCTCGAGCTGGGCCACGATGCCGCCCAAAATGCCCTGGGCATCGCCGACGATGGGCACGTTCGCTTCACGGATCTTGCCAATTTCGGCCGGGTCGATATCGATATGGATGACCTTGGCGTTCGGTGCGAATTCATCAAGCTTTCCGGTCACGCGATCGCTGAAGCGGGCACCGGCAGCAATGATGAGGTCGCATTCCGTCATGGCCATATTGGCGTATTTGGAGCCATGCATGCCCACAGGACCCAAGCTCAGCGGATGTGAGCTGGGGAAACAACCTTTTCCGAGCAGCGTGGTGACCACGGGAATCTGCATAGCTTCCGCAAGCGCCTCCAATTCCTGGCACGCATGGGAGCTCACGATGCCGCCGCCTGCGTAGAGCAGCGGGCGCTTCGAGGTCTCGATGAGCGCGGTCGCCTGCTTGATTTGCTTGGCGTTGCCCTTATACGTGGGGCGATAGCTGGGAATGTTCACGCCATCGGGATAGTGGAACACCATTTCGGCACCTTGCAAATCGCTCGGAATATCGATGAGCACGGGACCCGGACGGCCAGTCGAGGCGATATAGAATGCCTCGCGGAACGTCTCGGTAAGGTCGTCGGTCGACTGCAGAAGGAAGCTGTGCTTCACGATGGGCATGGTGATGCCCACGATGTCGGACTCCTGGAACGAGTCCGTGCCGATGACGCCACGCGGCACCTGGCCTGTGATGACCACGAGCGGCACGCTGTCCATGTAGGCCGTCGCAATGCCCGTCACCGTGTTCGTGGCGCCCGGGCCGCTGGTGACGATGACCACGCCCACGTTGCCCGTGGCGCGCGCGTAGCCGTC
>ERZ857693.3087-NODE-3087-length-14678-cov-2.810299_pt1 | contig 14678 bp, 14 predicted proteins | sample MGYA00519765_ERZ857693 | MGnify/ENA primary metagenome ERZ857693 (study PRJEB31778, sample SAMEA3449354) | human gut metagenome | biome: human gut; feature: human-associated habitat; material: faeces | place: United Kingdom | collected 2010/2012 ... | reverse complement strand
AAAGGCGAGTCTGTATAATTCGATACCTCATCCCGTAACAAGGAGACAATATCGGTCGCTTTTAAATAGGAAAAGTTAAATTCACGACCATCACGCATGATGACACTGGTCTTTACGACCCCTTCTTTTAAAATATAGATATAGTCCTCTTTAATCCCGCGATAAGAGAGGTAGCTGTGGTATTTTTTCTTGATAATGGGCGTTCGCCTATCTTCCAAGAATTTCACTAAAAATGCTGAATCCACGCGCGTTTTTCCTCCTGTTTTGGCTCTTCATAGAAGTCACACTAATGATACACCTGTTCAAAACGAACGACGTTAACATTTGTTGACATCAATTGGTGCACACCTCTTTTTAAAAAGAATTATACTATAAGTATCAGTATTAATAAAGGAGATCGCAAATAATGGTAGAAATTAAATTACCGTACGACAAAAAATCGATTGTTGCAAAGATTCCAGATGAAAACTTTGCAGGATTGTTAGAGTCTAAGGCGGAAAACTTCCATAACCCACTGTCTGAAGAAGAAACTGTTGAACGTTCAATGGACAACCCTATCGGCAGCCCTACTTTGGAAGAACTTGCTAAAGGCAAAAAAGACATCGTGTTGATCAGTTCTGACCACACTCGTCCCGTTCCTTCTCACATCATCACTCCAATCATTTTGCGTCGTATTCGCTCAGTTAACCCTGATGCACGCGTGCGTATCTTGGTTGCTACTGGTTTCCACCGTCCTTCAACTCGTGAAGAATTGATCAATAAATACGGCCAAGAAATCGTTGACAATGAAGAAATCGTTATGCACATTTCAACAAACGACGATGACATGGTGAAAATCGGTCAACTTCCTTCAGGTGGTGATTGTATCATCAATAAGATCGCTGCTGAAGCTGACTTGTTGATAGCAGAAGGATTCATCGAATCTCACTTCTTTGCTGGTTTCTCAGGTGGACGTAAATCAGTCCTTCCAGGTATCGCATCATACAAAACTATCATGGCGAACCACTCAGGTGACTTCATCAATTCTGATAAGGCACGTACTGGTAACCTTGACCACAACCCAATCCACGAAGATATGCTTTACGCTGCTCGTACTGCAAACTTGGCTTTCATCGTCAACGTTGTATTGGACGGCGAAAAACACATCATCGGATCTTTCGCTGGGGATATGGTTGAAGCCCACAAAGTTGGTTGTGAATTCGTTGCAGACTTGGCACATGTGTCTAAGATCGAAAGCGACATCACAATTTCAACAAACGGTGGTTTCCCACTTGACCAAAACATCTACCAAGCTGTTAAAGGGATGACTGCAGCCGAAGCTTCTAACAAAGAAGGCGGAACAATCATCATGGTGGCTGGATGTGCAGACGGTCACGGTGGAGAAGGTTTCTATCGCAACCTTGCTGACGTAGAAGATCCAAAAGAATTCTTGGAACAAGCTATCAATACACCTCGTTTAGAGACTGTCCCAGACCAATGGACTTCTCAAATCTTGGCACGTATTTTGGTACACCACCATGTTATCTTTGTATCTGACCTTGTAGATCCTGAATTGATCAAAGGTATGCATATGGAACTTGCAACTTCATTTGACGAAGCGCTTGAAAAAGCCTTTGCTCGTGAAGGAAAAGATGCTAAAGTAACAGTTATCCGCGACGGACTTTCTGTCGTTGTTGAATAGAATCAAACATGGATTTTCAACCCAATCTAGAACAAACACTCCGTTCTTTGCAAGCAGGTCATCTCTCAGTAGAGGATGCGCTGGAGCAAATCAACGGGGTTAAAGAACTAGGGTATGCAGCAATTGATACTGACCGGCAACGTCGCAACGGCTTCCCTGAAGTCGTATACGGCGAAGGAAAGACAGTTGAGCAAATTGAAGGAATCCTGCAATTTCTTTCACAGAAAGAATTGCCGATCCTCACAACAAGAGTCTCTCTCCAAAAGGGAGAGGCTCTTTCTCAGCGCTTTCCGACTGGCCACTATTATCCGGAAGCCCGTTGCTTCGTTCTCAACTCTAAAAAGGAAGAAGCCGATCCTGAACACTACATTGCGGTCGTCACAGCAGGGACAAGTGATGTTCCTGTTGCAGAAGAAGCTGCAGTCACTGCAGAAACCTTTGGCCATTCGGTTCGCCGAATCTATGATGTGGGAGTCGCCGGCATCCATCGCCTCTTCAATCGCTTAGAAGAGATCCAAAAAGCCAGTGTGATCATCGTGATTGCCGGTATGGAAGGAGCTCTTGTTAGTGTTGTAGGAGGTCTTGTGGATGTTCCCGTTATTGCCGTTCCGACCAGCATTGGATACGGAAGCAACCTTCAAGGGCTAACAACCTTGATGAGTATGTTGACCTCTTGCGCTTCTGGCGTAACGGTCGTCAACATTGATAACGGATTTGGTGCAGCTTATTCAGCATGTATGATCAATCGACTCAACCACAATCGAAAGGAAAACTGATGACCAGTCTATTTTTAGAACCTTTTTCTGGAATAAGTGGCGATATGCTCAATGGTCTTCTTGTGGACCTTGGGGCAGATGTCGAGCTTCTTCACACAGAACTCGAGAAACTGGGAGTGGATGGTTTCCACCTCCACGTTCATCGCGTCGCAAAGAGCGCAATTTGGGGAACTGATTTTGATGTTCACCTTCACCACGGGGAGAAAGATACGGGGATTGAAGGTGATTTTGATCACGATCATGAACACCATCACGATCACGAACACCATCACGATCACGAACACCATCACGATCATGAACATCATCACGATCATGAACATCATCACGATCATGAACATCATCATCACCATTCCCACGCGGATGCTCGCAGTTATGCGGATATCCACGATCTGATTGCCGCTTCACAGTTGAGTCCTTTTGTGAAAGAAAAGAGTCTTGAAGTCTTTCTTGATATCGCAAAGGCCGAAGCAGCTGTGCATAACATGCCTGTCGAACAGATTCATTTCCATGAAATTGGTGCAATTGATTCCATCGTCGACATCGTTAGCTTTTTCATCCTAGTGGAATCGCTCGGTATCGATACAGTTTACTCTACTCCTCTCACTGAGGGAAGTGGGACTATTTCAGTTGCCCATGGAGAAATGCCTGTTCCGGTTCCCGCTGTGATGCAGTTGAGAAAAGGAACGACTATTCCGATTACTCAAGACTTCACAGTTAAAACGGAGTTGATTACTCCGACAGGGTTAGCCCTCCTTAAAGCATTGTCACCAATCTTTGAACCAATCCCCTCTCACCTTTCCATCGAAAGTGTGGGCTATGGATTTGGTAAAAGAGAGACTGGAAAATTCAATGCTTTACGCGGTTCGCTATTGAAAGAAGACACCTCTCACAGCACCACTGTTGTTCATCGCACGGAAGATCAAATTATTGAGATCACCACTACGATCGATGATCAAACACCAGAGCAACTCGGTTATATTATCCACCGTTTCCTGGACGCTGGAGCTTTAGATGTCTACTATCGTAGCGTCGTTATGAAAAAGAATCGCCCTGGCTTTGAATTGATTCTCTTGATTCAAGGAAGTCAGTTGGAAGATTTTTCAGCCCTCTTGTTCAAAGAAACCAGTACCATTGGTTTTCGATACCAACAAGTCGACCGAAAGGTCATGCAACGTCGATTTGAACAAATCGATACGGAATTTGGACCCGTTACGGTAAAAATTAACCAGTACGGATCTACCACTAAAAAAACACTTGAATACGAAGACTGTCAGCGTATTGCTACGGAGATGCAGTTGCCGATTCAAGAAGTTTATCACCAATTACAAAAATACATTTATTAATTTAGGAGACATTAATTAACATGACACATCAATTACTTGCAGAAGTTATGAGTACAGCTTTGATGATTATCTTCGGGGTTGGCGTACACTGTGACGACGTTTTGAAGAAAACAAAATATGCTGGAACTGGACACTTATTCGCGATCACTACATGGGCATTCGGTATCACTGTCTGCTTGTTCGTCTTTGGTGGCGTTTCAATGAACCCTGCTATGGCTTTGCTGAAAGTCCTTCTTGGTAAATTGACAATCGCTCAATTCTTCCCAATTGCAATCGCTGAAATGATCGGTGCCTTCCTTGGTGCAGTCATTGCTTACTTTATGTACGCAGACCACTTCAAGATTTCTGAAGGTCAAATTGATGGTGTTGCTATCAAGTAGACGGCATCGCAATCCGTAACATCTTCTCAACAAACCCTAACTTACGTAACTTACCACGTAACTACTTCGTCGAAGCGTTCGCAACATTTATCTTCTTGACATCTATCATGGCTGCTGAACACGCCAACGAAGCAATGCTTCCATTCACTGTTGGTTTGATCGTTTGGGCTATCGGTATGGGTCTTGGTGGTACTACAGGTTTCGCGATGAACCAAGCGCGTGACCTTGGACCTCGTTTCGCTTACCAAATCTTGCCAATCAAAGATAAAGTAAACAACGACTGGCAATATGGTCTTCTTGTACCAGGTACTGCTCCATTTGTTGGTGCTGTCCTTGCCTTCTTCTTCATCCGTTACTTCCTTGGAATCATGTAATGAGTTGATCAAAGAATCATTCAAAAGCAAGCATCGAAAGGTGCTTGTTTTTTGATTCCTTCATTTCCGAAGCCGTCCATAAAATGATATAATGGACAAAGCAAATCATGAAAGAAACAAAAGAAGGAAGAACGACATGACTCATTTTCACACCATTGTCATCGGCGGTGGCCCAGCAGGTATGATGGCGACCATTGCCAGCGCCTCTTATGGCCAACCTACGCTACTGATCGAAAAAAATAAAAAACTGGGCAAGAAACTTGCAGGTACCGGAGGAGGGCGCTGTAATGTCACAAACAACGGGACCTTAGACGATTTGATGGCCGGTATCCCTGGAAATGGCCGTTTCCTTTACAGTGTGTTTTCCCAATTTGATAATCATGATATCATCCAATTTTTTACCGATAATGGCGTCAAGTTAAAAGTCGAAGACCATGGCCGGGTCTTTCCTGTTAGTGATCAATCTCGCACCATTATTCAAGCCTTAGAAAATAAGATTCTTGAGCTTGGTGCTAGCATTGCCACCAACTGTGAAGTGGTCTCTGTCACCAAGCCAGAAGACGTCTTCATCGTCAAATCAGCTGAAAACACTTGGACAGCTGATAAGCTGATCGTTACGACTGGAGGCAAATCCTACCCTTCTACCGGCTCTACTGGCTACGGACACGAAATTGCCCGTCACTTCAAACATAGCATTACGGATCTAGAAGCGGCAGAAAGCCCTCTTTTGACAGATTTCCCACACAAGGCCCTCCAAGGCATCTCTCTGACAGATGTGACCCTCAGCTACGGCAAACACATCATCACACACGACCTTCTCTTTACCCATTTTGGACTTTCTGGCCCTGCAGCCCTTCGGATGTCTAGCTTTGTTAAAGGCGGGGAAATCTTATCTCTGGACCTCCTTCCGACCACTTCTTCCCAAGAGTTAAAAGACTTTCTAGAAGAGCATCGAGAAAAGGCGATTAAAAATAGCCTCAAAGCCCTTCTTCCTGAACGGTTAGCTGATTTCTTGGTGCAAGAATTCCCTGAAAAAGCCAAGCAACTCACTCCTACTCAGACAGAAGAGATCATTCAAAAAATCAAAGAGATGCCTATTCCTGTCACTGGGAAGATGTCTCTAGCTAAGTCCTTTGTAACCAAGGGTGGCGTCAGCCTCAAAGAAATCAATCCTAAAACCCTAGAAAGTAAGCTAGTTCCTGGGCTCCACTTTGCAGGAGAAGTCCTCGATATCAATGCCCATACAGGCGGTTTTAATATCACATCCGCCCTCTGTACCGGTTGGGTAGCAGGAAGCCCTCATTACTAAAAAACGAACTCGATTTGTTCGAGCTCGTCTTAGAATGATGACAAACTATTTTAAAGTAAAATAAGTTAAGTAATTCTACAAAGAAATATAAATGTGGTCCAATTCTTAGAATGAATCAAGAAAATGCCGAAACTTTCCGCTGTGAGAAAAGTGCCTGAAACTTTTTGTTTCAGGCACTCGGAATTATTGAGACCTTAGGCTCAATAATTAGTCATGGAACTTCTACGAAGTTCGCTGACGTCCGTACTCACTTAAGGAAAGTTTTTAAGAGGACTTTGTCTTCAATCTGAAACGAACTCGATTTTCCATCGAGTTCGTCTTTTTATTGTTCTTTGGTTAATGAAAAGCGGAAATCATTGTATTTAGTATAGTCAAATTCTGTATTGAGATCCGTTGTGAAAACAATCGGTGTATAGTGTCCTTCTTCTAAGACAAAACCAGGCTCAAATCGGAAGTTTGCTCCACCTAAGCCTGTGATCCCAGGGAGCAAGGCATCAGCCCCATCAAAGCCTTCAACATTCCAATAGTAGATATTTCCAGTTGCTTGGACGGCTCTTGCCGTATAGGTCGCCGTCCGAGTCGGTTCGCTGTCATTTTTGAAGCTTACCACTGTTGTCACATTTCCATTGGCATCCACTGTCATTTTAATCGCATCCGCTTGTGGACTAGATCCTACCCAAGTTCCCACTAGTTCTGCAGGGACAGTAGCTTGCGTCGTAGCAGACGCATTCTCGGTCTTACTAGAGTCTTTTGTACCTGTCGCGCTACTGGCTTGAGTTGAAGAGCTAGCTGTATCTTTTGCTTGAGCAGAAGATGCTGCACTCTTTTTGCTATTACTTTTGGTTTTTTTCTCTACCTTACTGGTAGATACTTTTGCGGAGGAGGAAGCTGTCTTTTTATCCTTAGCACCACAACCACCGAGAGCTAGACCAAGTGAAGCAGCCACCAGAACAGCGGCACTCCAACGGAAGATTGATTTTTTCATACGATCACCTCTTTATCTTTCTGACTCCCATTATACTCCAATTGTTACAAAAATCAAGTTTTTTTGTAACAATTGTAATTTTTTTTGTAACATATTTTTCCATTTAAAACACCAATCGCAATAGGGCGATCAAGACAATTCCAAACAAAACGGTTCCCATAAGGTTTTTGTAACGAAAGGCGACAAAGAGACTGGGAATGGTCACTACTAGGTCCAACCAGTGAAACTGCGGGAGGCTTCCAATTTTTCCATCTACTAAGCTTGATAAAACCAAGGCAAAGATAATGGAAATGGGCAGGTATTTGAGAAAGCGGGTCACAGGAGCCGGCAGTCCCTTGTATTTGACTAAGAGGAAGGGCAAGATCCGAGGAATCCAGGTAACGAGGGCTGAGGCCAGAATGGCCATGAAGATATAACTATTCACGCGCATCACAGACCACCCCCACAAAACAGCCGATCAAGGTCGCAGCTAACACTGCTAGAGGTTGCGAAACAAAAAAGAGTAAGAGAAAGAAACTCACTGCTACTGCTAACAGCACCATGAGCATGGTCTTGGTCTTTTCTGTCAGTTGCATTCCTTGAAATTGGGCTGCAAAAATCCCAATAAACATAGCCACTAAAGCAAAATCAAGCCCAAAAGCCTTTAGATCAGGTAGGAGAGAACCTAGAGCTGTTCCGATAACCGTCGCACTGATCCAGGCCACATAGCCTACTAGATTGTTCCCATGCATCCAAGGAACTGTAATGGTATCCGTCTTTAACTTCTCACTCAAGTAGACCCCATAACTCTCATCGGTCAGGAGGCTTCCAATCCCGATGGTATGAGCGAGACTAGCATCCTTAAAGTCAGACGACGTATGCAGACTCATCAACATATTACGGAGATTGATCAAACACACCGTCAAGGCCATATTCAAGATCGAAGAATGGGCCGCAATCAGAGAGATCATCGCAAACTGGGCCGCCCCAGCATAGACCAAGATACTCATCAAGGCCATCTCCAAAGGAGAAAGATAGGGAGACGCCACCACACCACAAGCCAGGCCAATACTGATATAGCCCAAAGCCGTCGGTAGCGCGTCCCTCACCCCCTGCCAAAAATCTTTTTCCACTCTCTCACTCCTTTCTGAATCATTGACCTCTATTATAACACAAGAAAAAAGGTTGAAAAAGGACCAATGAGAGACTCAAACGATTCCTACTGCACTTATATTTTAAAATCTTAATTAGCCTTCCAATTGTAAACTATAGATAAAATTGTAAGTGTCACAAAAACGATCATAAAAATGATGTAGAGAACGAGAAAGAGAAGAGCTAACTTTTTATACAGTTTATCTTTATTACAAAAACGTTCAACATAGGACTCTCTTGGATTTTGAGGATTATACCAGACAGTCATGATGGATCCTTTAGGAAAGGCTTCTTCTAAAACGTTTGTATAGGAGACCATTGAGTTTCTAGAAATCACTAAATTTTCATCCAAAAGATCCGGTGTATCAGCTACCGCCTTCCGACTCATCCACGGGGCCGATTTCACCACGGTCCAACGATATTCTAATTGTCTCTTATATGCTATTCCATCGACAATATATTCTACAATTGGTGGAATCACCTGTTTTGCGTATGCATACCCAACAACAATACCATCAACTCGTTCTGTTGCTAGATTCTTCCTTCTTGCAAAACGCTTAGAAATGTAGGAATAGATGAAGAAAGCAGTTAAGAAATAGATAGACCCGCCCCCTATTGCAAAAAGAAATATAATATATAATGGCATTTTTCTACCTCCTGTTTTAAAGAATATTAATATCCATCAAATCTTCCTTACTCACCATTTCCCACTTCTTGAGATATGATCTCTATCATATCGGGCCATTTGGATAATTGGTAATCAAATTTGAACATAAACATCACTATAAAACTAATCATCAAAAAGAGTGCTACAATGGTTTCATTTCCGATGACAAACAAAAGAATAGCGGCTACAGTTAGGCACCTAAAAAGATTGACCAGAAATGTAAAGTACACCTTCCTTCTCTTTAATGCCTTGATTAACTTCTTGCACTGATCCTCATCCAACTTAGATGTCTGTAATTTCAGGCTTGCATGGTAATATCGAATGATCCAAGCAGCAAGAAAGTAGGAAAAGACACCTAAAATTGGAATCGTTCCAAGTCGTACCAACTGATTGTCAAATATTCCATACTCCGCTAATCCATCCGAAATTTTGTTAATAATAAATAATGTAATAGGGAGCAGTACATAAGACCAGTAGTTAGGAGAAGATGTCTCTTCTAGTATGACTTTTTCCTCCCAATCAAAATGGTAATTCTTGTTCTCCCATATCCCTAAATTAATCATTGTTTGCATAACAACCTCTTTTTCACTCTCCTTGTATGTTTTCTAAAAATTCTCTCAGTATCAATATGAAAAAGATTTACCGTTATAATACTGTTGAATCTCGTCGAACCGAGAGATTTTCGTATCCTTATTTTCTATACTCAGTTCTTTAGGCAGATAGGCATAATCGTACACAGAGGAACCTAATGTAAGAAATTCTGATTCAAGATCTATCAGTTCTTTTCCATTCGTAATGGCACCATTCTCAGAATTGATCACTTTATAAGCAAAACCTTCTGGTTTTGAAAAGAGTTTAAATGCAGTCGGATAGGATGCTTTTAAATTGATATTACCTTTGTAAGATTCATCCTTCCAAAAACCATTATAAAAGGGATGAACTCCCGCAGTGTAGCCTTTACGGGTAGAAATTGAGAGATACACTCTATTTTTCTCATTCACGTCTTCTTCCGTTATTTCTTTATCAATTTTAAGGGTTTTAAGATTAAGCAAAAAATAACGTGGCTGAGTTTGCTTCCTAATTTCAATGATAGCGTAGTCCTTCCCATTCATTTTTCGAAGAGTCGGGAAAGGACTATAGAGCTCAAAATCATCATTTTTTACATACTCCACCATCATCTTCCAAAGATCGACTTCCTTTCGTTTCGCCTTACTCCCTGTTAAATCATAGATTTCTAAATGGGCGTATTCATCTGACTTCATTTTTTTCGATGGAATAATATCTCTTACTCTGTTTCTTTTCCTAACCAAATAATTAGAGTTCACCTCAACCCAATCTGATGAATCGGGAGACTGTAAAGATTTCTTCCGTTCTTTTTCATCAAACTTCCATTCGACCAGAAGCCCATTTTTATTATGGATAAATTGAAAGTCTTTAATGTCGGATTTCGCATTATAGACCGAAAATTCGTAGGACTCTTTACTCTTATCACTTTTTTCAATTTTCTTTTGTGATTCGCATCCTGCAACCAGTAGCAAACAGACAACAATGACAAGAATCGTACCAATTCTATATTTAGAGCTCTTCTCTTTCTTCATATCTATTCTCTCCCTCGCCAATCTTTTATTCCTTCTATCATACCGAATTTTCTTTCGACTCGCAAATCCGCTACTAGTTGGTGAGATCCCAGCAAAAAAGCCATTGGAATCGCACATCCAATTGGCTCCTTTTTCTTATTCAATTCCTTCAAAGGCTAGGCTTGGTTTGGCATTGAGGTCCCAGCCTGCGAAGTTTTCTTTGTTCCACTCGCTGACACTGGCATAGGCGATCATCCCTGCATTATCCCCGCAAAGGCGCAGTGGCGGAATGATAACCTTGACATCGGTGATCTCAGAAGCCAAGCGTTCACGAAGGCCTTGGTTGGCTGCGACGCCACCAGCGACGACTAGAGTCTTGACTGGATATTTCTCCAAAGCCTTCTTGGTCTTGGCCATGAGAATGTCTAATACGGCTGCTTGGAAACTCGCTGACAAGTCTGCATTGGATAGGCTTTCTCCTTTTTGCTGCGCATTATGGTGCAAATTGATAAAGGCTGATTTGAGCCCTGAAAAAGAGAATTCCAGATTGTCTTCCTTGATCATGGCCCGAGGGAAATCGTAGATATCAGCCCCTTGGTGGGCCAGCTGATCAATCTCACGTCCTGCTGGATAGGTCAAGCCCATCACGCGCCCAACCTTGTCATAAGCCTCTCCGACAGCATCATCACGGGTCTCTCCGACGATCTTATAATCACCCACTTCACTGACGTAGACTAGCTCGGTATGTCCTCCACTCACCAGCAAGGCCAAAAGTGGAAATTCTAAGGGCTCGACACTTTGAGCGGCCATCAAGTGCCCTGCCATATGATTGACAGGAATCAAAGGAAGTCCATGCGCCCAGGCAAAGGCCTTGGCTGCAGCTAGGCCGACTAAAAGAGCTCCAACTAGGCCTGGACCGTAGGTGACAGCCACAGCTGTGACATCGGCTTCTGTGATGCCAGCTTCTTCCAGGGCTTCTTCAATACAAGCGGTGATGACTTCCACATGGTGACGAGAGGCTACCTCAGGCACCACCCCACCAAAACGCTTGTGACTTTCGATTTGACTGGCAATGACATTGGACAAGAGTTGGTCGTCATTTTTCAAGACAGCCACACTGGTCTCATCGCAAGATGTCTCAAAAGCCAAAATATATCTATCTTTCATTTGGGTTCCTCTTCATGATCACAGCATCCTCTATGGGATCGTGATAGTAGTTCTTCCTCCGTGCAATTTCTTCAAAATGCATTTTTTTGTATAATCCTTGGGCCGGTTGATTGGACACGCGCACTTCTAAGAAAATCTCTTTTTGGTCGGGCAACTGCGCAAGTAACTGCTGAGCTAGGCCTTGGCCTTGAAAGGCGCGCTTGACCGCAATCTGTAGTACCTCTGCTTCATAGAGAGTCTCTTGAATGGCGACAAATCCAAGGACTTGCCCCTCATCCACAGCTAGGAAATAGAAAATCGATTCCTGCTCTAAATCAGCTTCAATCTGCTCCAACTTCCAGGGACTAGCTTCATAGACATCTTCCATCACAGCGAGAATGGCGGCCGCATCCTGGACGCTCCCTTTCCTGATTGTTCCTTTCATCATAGGCGCTTGATGTAAGAGGTCGTTGTTTCCGTGTGGTCTTTGAGCCAATTTTCCTCTGCTTCGACCCGTTTGAGATAATGAGGGACAAAATCATGGAGGCTGGCAGGCGCTTGTTTGAGACCGAGACGTCCGATTTTCACTGCATCTGGCAGGGTTTCAGAGAAAGTAGCCTTTGGCAGATTAGCTTTGATCTGCTCCTCAAAGGCTGTGACCTCTCCGACAAAGGTGACCTGCTCACTGGTCGCTGCACGCTCTAGGACTTCCTCAAATGGAAAATGCCCTTCTGGTGCAACCAGCTGATCATCTTGGTAAAAGCCTGCATAAACGTTGTTCCGACGGGCATCCATGACAGGCACTACCAAACCTTCTAGATCATCTGGCACTAGGGCTAAGAGGCTCGAAACCCCGACCAACTCAATCCCTAAGGTATGAGCCAAGGTCTTTGCGGTTGCGACCGCAATGCGCAGTCCAGTGTAACTCCCAGGACCTTCTGCCACCACGATCCGGTCCAAGTCCTTGGGTGTCAAGTCGATTTGTTGCATCAAAAAATCGATGACCGGCATCAAGGTAATACTATGATTTTTTTTAATGGTTAATGTTGTTTCTGCAAGTAGAGTCTCATCTTCTAAAATCGCTACAGAAAGAGCCTTACTCGAGGTATCAAATGCTAATAATTTCATTTCCTACTCCTCTTGAACTGGATTATATTATACTACAAATTCCCTTCAAATCCCAGCGAAACTCTCCTCTAGAAAGCAGGATTTTCCTATCCAAAACCGCTTAAAAGCTTCTCTATTATAGGTCTTTGCCTTTCTGACTTTTCCAGTCTATCTTTTACTTACAGGCGAATTTATGATATAATAATAATTAATTGTATCGAATCAGGTCCACTAGTTGCGAGTAGGAAACTCTAGTGATTGCACTCCTTCGCAGCTAACAAATAGACCGAAATAATGAAAGGAAAATTACTTCATGATTTACAAAGTTTTTTATCAGGAAACAAAAGACCGGAACCCTCGTCGTGAAACCACGCATGCACTTTATCTCGATATTGATGCACCAAATGAACGCGAAGGACGCATCCAAGCACGTCAATTGGTTGAAGCAAACACAGATTTCAACATTGAATTTATCACACCACTTTCTGAGCAACACCTTGCTTACGAGAAAGAGTCAGGTGCTTTTGAACTAACGGAGTACTAATCCATGGCTTATACCTTAAAACCTGAAGAAGTTGGTGTATTTGCCATTGGTGGCCTTGGAGAAATCGGAAAAAATACCTACGGGATCGAATACCAAGATGAAATCATCATTGTCGATGCCGGGATCAAATTTCCAGAAGATGACCTCCTTGGGATCGACTATGTAATCCCGGATTACTCTTATATCGTTGACAATATCGATCGCGTCAAAGCGGTTCTCATTACCCACGGACACGAAGACCACATCGGTGGGATTCCCTTCCTTTTGAAGCAAGCCAATGTCCCTATCTACGCTGGACCTTTGGCGCTTGCCTTGATCCGTGGAAAATTAGAAGAGCACGGCCTTCTTCGTGATGCCAAACTCTACGAAATCAACCAAAACACTGAGCTTCAATTTAAAAATCTTAAAGCAACCTTCTTCCGTACGACTCACTCGATTCCAGAACCTTTGGGGATTGTGATTCACACCCCTCAAGGAAAGATTGTCTGTACCGGAGACTTCAAATTCGACTTCACACCTGTTGGAGAACCGGCTGACCTCCATCGTATGGCGGCCCTTGGGGAAGAAGGCGTTCTCTGCCTGCTCTCAGACTCAACCAACGCAGAAGTCCCAACCTTTACCAACTCTGAAAAAGTGGTTGGCCAATCCATTATGAAGATCATCGAAGGCATCCACGGGCGCATCATTTTTGCTTCCTTTGCTTCGAATATCTTCCGTCTTCAACAAGCTGCTGAGGCAGCAGTTAAGACAGGTCGTAAGATCGTCGTCTTTGGACGCTCGATGGAAAAAGCCATCGTCAACGGAATTGAGCTTGGCTACATCAAGGTCCCTGCTGGAACCATTATCGAGCCAAATGAGATCAAAGACTATGCGGCCAATGAAATCCTGATCATGTGTACAGGAAGCCAAGGAGAGCCAATGGCAGCCCTCTCTCGGATTGCCAACGGAACGCACCGCCAAGTGCAACTCCAACCAGGAGATACCGTGATCTTCTCTTCTAGTCCGATTCCTGGAAATACAACCAGTGTGAATAAATTGATCAATACGATTTCTGAAGCGGGTGTAGAGGTCATTCACGGGAAGATCAACAATATCCATACCTCTGGACACGGGGGGCAACAAGAACAAAAACTTATGCTCCGCTTGATCAAACCAAAATACTTCATGCCTGTCCATGGTGAATACCGGATGCAGAAGATCCACGCAGGACTTGCGCGTGATTGTGGAGTAGAAAAAGACAATATCTTCATCATGAGTAATGGTGATGTCCTTGCCCTTACAGCCAACTCTGCTCGGATCGCAGGAAGCTTCAACGCTCAAGACATCTATGTCGATGGAAATCGTATCGGTGAAATCGGGGCTGCTGTCCTTCGTGACCGGAGAGACCTTTCCGAAGATGGTGTCGTGCTTGCTGTTGCGACTGTTGACTTCAAATCGAAGATGATCCTGGCTGGACCAGACATCTTGAGCCGTGGTTTTATCTACATGCGTGAATCAGGGGATCTGATCCGTGAAAGCCAACGCATCCTCTTCAACGCTATTCGTATCGCCTTGAAGAACAAAGATGCCAATATCCAAACCGTCAATGGTGCGATTGTCAATGCCCTTCGCCCATTCTTATACGAGAGCACGGAACGTGAACCTATCATTATCCCAAT